>OGNY01000115.1_pt1 | contig 83608 bp, 69 predicted proteins | sample 1573551 | NCBI WGS metagenome assembly OGNY01 (sample SAMEA2581885, study PRJEB24529) | metagenome | biome: Human gut stool | place: China | collected 2011
TCGGCCTGGTAAAACCGATGCTTTAACACATTTATCAAAAAAACAGACTCTTCTGTCTCTGACGTACTTTAGCTTTCACAAGTGAAGTACAATCTCTTTAATTAATCTTATATCTAATACTATGAAAAACACATAAATATAACAGTACAAAAGTGACATTTGTTCAGCAATGCTCTGTATATTTCAGTTAATTATCGTTTATAGAATGAAATGTTTCTCATTTATAGGCAATACAATACGTTCCCAGTCAATCATGGCGTTGAATAACATGATATGTGAATAGTCGTTTAAATGTACTTGCGCGATGTCTTTCTCAACAATGAATTGCTTATTCAGAAGTTCCGCCCGCTTCGTTCCCTGGAGTAACGGATGAGCCGGAGTAAACCATGTGTGCCCATCGTAGAGGGCGATATTGGCAATAGAAGTATCTGTCAGATAGCCGTCTTTCACGATTAAAATGTCATCTGCCATTCCTCTTTGGGCATACAAAGCGTTCAGTTCTTCCCGATGTGTGCTTTTGTAAGTGTAATTAATGGTATCGGATTCTATCAGATGCAAAGAGGACACTTTCCGCATCTGATAAGGAGCATACGTGACTTCTTCTACTTCTTTTCCATACACAATCCGGCATTTATGAATCCCGTTTAAAACTGGTGGCGATATATACTCACGCAAATCAAGCGGAACAGTATCTTTCCAAAAGACTGAACGGGTTCTATTGAAACGCTCTGTGTGATAATCAAGATTATAAATCTGTCCATCCTCTATCCGGATAGTCTCAATAAATGGGTACATATATTTTTTGTTTCATTTCGTTATACTCACTTTCCGCATCGCTCTGACAGGTGATTCCACCTCCGCTTTTAAAATACATTTTTTCTCCTTCCTGTTCTACAAAACGTATCATAACGGCACTATCCAGATTAATTCCATCCGAATAGCCCATAATTCCTGTATAAAATCCTCTGTCGTAAGTTTCAGCTTCCCGAATAATCTGCATCGTTTTTTTCTTGGGGGCACCGGTAATGGAACCGGCTGGCAAAAGTCGGAAAATAAGTTCTCCCAAATGTTCCGGATAGTTTTCCGGCAATACGCCTTGAATTTCAGAGCTTGTCTGAAGAATCGCTCCCTGATTAGTCTGCAATGTATCGATATACCGATACCGGGAAACGGACACTTGATTGGCAACCATGCTTAAATCATTACGAATCAAGTCTACGATAGTAGCGTGTTCTGCCGCCTCTTTAGGATCGTTCATCAATAATTGGGCAGCAGAAGGAATGGAAGCGTCAATAGTCCCTTTCATCGGGTATGAGCTAATTTTTCCCTGATGAATTCTCACAAATATTTCTGGAGAAAAAACAGTAAAAGTGTCTTTAACCCATAGCTTATAAATCGCTTTAGAGTGATAATAAATATCTTTCAGAGTGAGATTGGTATCTACCGGAGTGCGACAAGTCAGATTTGTGAGAAAACTATTTCCAGCCAAGATATTCTGTCGGACAATATTAAACGAGCGTTGATAGGAATAGAAAGATTCTGCAGAAGGCTGCCAATGGATAGAGTTCGCTGGTTTAGCAGAAAAAGAAGGTGTATACTTTTCAGTTGACGTAGCTTGATTGGTAAATCCATTCAAATTATACAAAAGTTCAGTAGAATCAACAGCAGCAACCTCTTCTATATAAGATGCATCCTGCAGATAATTGATAATAAAAACAAAAGGACGATGGTGTTGTCCAAACTGATTCATCCGTTTGATGGCCTGTTCCTTATTATATAAGTGCATAAAATATTTCAGCGTTTAGGAATGGCAAATGTACGCAAAAAGTATAGATTAGAAAAAGATAGCAATAAAAAAGGGTTGCCCGACGTATCATACCGGCAACCCTCTATCATTTACAAGATTGGTCAAATTACTTCATAACAGCTTTCACTTGAGGAAGCATCTTTTTCACATTTTCATTTTCCGGAGAGATCTTAGCAGCCTCTTCCAAATAGTCTAATGCTTCTTTAAATCTTCCATCCGCTTTTGCTTTTTCTGCAGCATATTTGTCTGCGTCTGAATTTGCTAAAGGAGCAGCTTTCTTCAGGATATTAGCTCCGTCATTATAACACAAAACTCCTAAACTGTACAATGCATTTGTTTTATACTGCTTGTGATCCAACGGAATTACTTTCTTGAAACAATCTTCTGCTTCTTCTGCTTTTCCAGCTTTCTGTGCTGCAAGTCCTGCTTTCAAATAATGAAGACCATAATTCTTCACCATTGTCTTATTCTTAGGATCGACTTTCAGCCCTTCTTCTAATGTAGCTACATATTCAGCAGTCTTCTTTTGTGCATCTAAAGCCAAAGCTTTACGAGCATACGCATTTCCTATATTAAATTTTTTCTGAATAGCAATATCGAAAAAGGTCACGGCTTCCGCATACTTTTTCACTTCGTCTGCTGCTATACCACAATAGTAAGCTGTTGCAGAATCTTGATTATTAGTCTGTTTCAGATATTCGCTGAACTTCGCATACGCTACTGGATAATTTTTAGCATTAAATGCATCATTTCCTTCTTTTTTCAATTGCTCTGGGGCGGTTTGTGCAAAAACATTAGTCACTACAATACAAAATGCAAATAAAAAAATCAATTTCTTCATAACTTTATGTGTTTTTTAGTTGTTTATCGTCCAAAAGTAGAAGTTATAATAGAAAAACACAACCGTATTTTATTTTTTTGACCTTTTTGAAACCTATATAACTTTCGTTATTCTTCGTAAAAATGACGTTTTCCTATTTATTCATCCCAAACCATATAACTAAACAAAATATTTCTCTTTTATAAATTACTGATTCATAGCCATAAAGAAAAATATGAATAAAAAAGTGCCGGAAAGTTTTTGAATTTTCATAAAAAGCACTACCTTTGCATCCGCAAATAAGGCTGGTTCCGTAGCTCAGCTGGATAGAGCAACGCCCTTCTAAGGCGTGGGTCAAGCGTTCGAATCGCTTCGGAATCACTTAGAGAAATCGCAAACAGCTATTAAAATAGCGTTTGCGATTTTTTCATTTAATAGAATCGTCCACATGTTGCCTACTTGATATTTTTTCACGTACCGGCTACAATCCCATCGGTATTTTCAACAAATACCAGACAATAAACATCAATATCCAGGCAACCAGGATACCTAATGAATATCTCCAGGTATATTTAAGCAATGAGCCATACGTAATCTGTTTATCATACTGCCGCATATAAGTCAGCACCAAAGGCATATAAAATAAGAAAGGAGTAATGGCATTCGTCGAACTATCTCCGATACGGAAAGCACATTGTGCTACATCCGGAGCAATTCCCATCTGTGCAAACATCGGAATAAAGATAAAAGACATAAAAGCCCATTTGGAGGTAGCAGATACCATAATCAGGTTTATCAATGCCGTAAATAGAATAAACAGGATGAGAGCAGACAAAGGAGCCGGCTCAAACGAAGAGAGCAAATCAGCTCCCATGATGGCTAAACATTTATCCAGATGGGAATATTCAAAACAGGCAAACATCTGTGCAGCAAAGAAAGCGATAACGAAATACACTCCAAGAAGTTTCATTGGCTGCGTAAGTCCTTCAATCACATCATTGTCAGTGCGATACCGTCCGGAACTGAATCCATAAGCCATCCCCGTAATACCTGCTCCCAAAGAAAGCAGAAATAAAATACCGGCAATAAAAGGCGAATGCATCAAACCTCCGTTCACCCCTCGCAAAATTCCATAAGAAGAAAAAGTAAGCCACAAGATAAGAGCGACATAAACAGCTGCTACAACAATGGAAATCATAATAGCACGCCGCTCTTTGCGAGAGAGAGGATGATAAGCCACCACTTTCACACTGCCTTCATACTTTCCTAATGTGGGAAGAAGCCATTTTTGAGTAATCCAATACACAATAGCCGTAATGACTACCGTTGAAGCACTCATAAAGAAGTAGTTACAAAGAGGTTCCGTGTTCCCCTGATAACCCGTTTGCGCCAGTGCCGCCTCTTGGGTGGTATGCGCCAATAACGGATCCATCGTACTCAATACAATATTGGCACTATACCCGCACGCAACAGAGACATAAGCTGTAACAATCCCTGCAATCGGGTGAAGTCCCACCCACTGGAACAGCATAGCGGCAATAGGCAATAAAATAATATATCCACCATCCCCAATGGCATTCGACAACAAACCGAGCACAATCACCCACAAGATGATTTTCCTCTTTTCCTGCCGGTTCCCTACTCCCATGCGGATGCACGCATCAATAAAACCGGAATGTTGTGCTACTCCCAGTCCGAACATAGCGATAATCACCATGCCCAAAGGAGCAAAGCCCGTGAAATTCTTAATAGCGTTCCGCAACCACCAACGGATCCCTTCCGGGCTCAACAGGCTTTGTACACGGATGTCCTCACCTGTCTGAGGCAATGTCACTTTCAACCCATAGATATCACATATCCATGAAAGAAAGACCACTGCCATAGTCAGCAGAAGGAACATCGTAGCGGGATGGGGCATACGCCATTTATTCTTCATTACTTTCCAGAGGTATTACTTGCCATTACTTATTCTTCGTCAGGCTCCAGATTATCCAAATCGATAATACGCAATTCCAGTGCACGTACTGCCAATCGGGTAGCATTCACTCCCACCCGTTCTCCATTCGGGAAAAGGCGTCCGATAAGATCATTCTGTCGTTTCTCCAATGATTTTACGCCGAAAGGCATCCCTTTCAAATTGGCAATCATCTCCTTCGTATATCCTAAGGCCAAATGGCGGAGAAAACGTTCATCGTATTCATCAATATCATAACTGATGACCGCCTCCTGACGCTTGGCATCGTTGGCTACAGATTTCTTAAAACGATCTACAATCTTTTCCAAAATCGGATAGTTGAATACCAGTTTCTTTCCGTCCATCACAGCCTGCACATCTGTTTTCGTCAGTAGTTCTCCCGTTTTGAGGATAATTCCGTCGGCACCGGCATTCAATACATCCACCCACAACTTTTCATTCAGAATCTCACCTGTGAAGATCAGTACCCGGACTCCTTTGTAGCGTTTGAATATATTCCGGCAAATGTCAACACCAATGGTCGTAGAACCTCCCAGTCCTAAGTCCAACAATACCAAATCGGGGAGTTGCGCCTCCATCAACGGCCAGAACTCACTTTCCGTCATTGCCGTACCGATCACTTCCGCATTCGGTATTTCATGACGGAATATTTCTTCTGTCCCTTTCAACTCCAGTTTTACATCCTCTACGATAATAACTTTAAACTTCTGTTCTTCCATGTTTCTTATCTAATAACTTTTATGTGTTCTCCTTTTATCGGCGCGGAATGGTGAAATAAACCGTAAATCCTCCGCCTTCAGCCGGTTCGGCATTGATACGACATCCTCTGCGTCCCGCAAATTCGTCATGGTCGCGGATAATCTGCTTGCATACCAGATATTCCGTTCCTCTCAACTCCCCTTTCTCACCGGAAGTCATACGTGCCAGATTCGGATAAAATAATTGGTTCAATTCTTCCACACTCTTTTCACGTCTCGTATCCGTAAAGAGAAAACGAATATATTCATTATCCTGACGTGCTTGCAGACGTATCACCCCATCTTCACGCACAGTCAATGCTTCATCAATCAAATTTTCCAATAGAAAACGCAACTGGTTCACGTCTCCTATCACTTTCGCTTCCATTGGTTCTATCTCCAGTTCTATCCTCTCCGAACGGTTCTTCATTGATTTCTTGAAATATTTTCCGGCAGTGTCCAATAGCTCCTGCACCGGAATCACAGTACGCCGGAAAGTGACTTCCTCCAATTGACGGGAAGCACACGAGCTCAAAATCGTAAAGATTCCCTTATAATATTCAATCAATTCCGTCATAGTCTCCACCGCTTCACGCTCCTCCGTTTCCGAAAGCTTCTGCGTATTCAACCGTCCAACAATCTGTTTGATTTTATTCGGATAATAGATCGTCTCATGTTTAATCGTCGACAAGCAGTTGTCAAGTACCATATTCTGTACATGCAACATACTGTCTTCCCAGGAAGCTCTGCGTGTTTCTTCATGCGCCGATTCAATATCCCGGTATTTAGTAGCCAGTTTCACCACTGCATTAAATACGACAATAGCCACATAGCGCGCTACCAGTTCAAAAAGCAGCCGGTCCGTTTCCTGTTCTGTTCCTTCTCTGCGTTCCAGATAAAGCACACCGACACATTGATGTTCACCTCCTGCTTCCACCATCAGCGGAATTGCCTGAAGATGCTGTTCAGAAAGATATTCTCCGGAACTAAAACACTGTTCTACCATCTCCGGCATTTCCTGCCCGGGGCGAGAAGCGTATTCCAGCCGATGTGTCGTTTCGTTATAAACGGCAATTCCCATCCGGTCAATTGTCAGTAGTTCATTCACCGGACCGAATGCTTCATCCACAATACGTTGCGGGATTTCTTTAAGCGTACTTTCCTCCCGTTGGAGTGCCTCTGCATTTTCTTGTTCCTGCGGTCTGACCAAAGATGCTGCAAATACCTTTTGATTAATCTCAAGTACCTGTTCGAGATTCAAACGATTCTGCAAACGTTTTCTCATATACAGGAAATAGTATCCGACCAAAGAAACAATCAGTAGAACAAAACATAAAATAATTCCTACTGTCTTATTCGTATTCGACCGTTCCAACTGTCGGCAATACGCTTCAAGAGTCTGATCTTCTCCCTGCAACTTATACAAATCCGTAAATGCCGAATTATTGTAACTGTATGCATCCAACTGTTTCAAAGCCAAAAAAGCAACTGCCGCCTCATTCCTGATATCCAGAATCACATGATAATCCGAATCAAACAATTCGTTCCACCAACTGATTTCGGCAGGCGTTCCTTCCCCCACCAGCTTCATATACCGATGCGGACGATCCGGACGCGCATATTTCTCATAATGCTCGTTCAACAAGAGTATAGCAGAATCTATATATTGCAAAGCAAATTCATAATTTTCATCCACATTAGCAAAATAGGCAGCATTCGCATAATCCGACGCTGCATCCAGTAAATCCTCATAGGCAGAATCCGTAACCACCACTATCGAATCACCCTCCTGCAACATGGGAGGAATCGGATCATGCAGACAAGAACTCACCCCAAACGGAAGCAACAGGCAAAGCAACAAGACTCCCATCGCTTTACGCACTCCCGAAGGCAAACGGAAATAGAAACGACTCCCTTTCCCCAATTCACTCTCTACATCAAAGACACATCCCCGGAACAATTCATTCGTTTTCTTATATTTCTCAATGATTCCCTTACAATTCATCAGTCCGAAACCACTGCCCTTATTCTCCTTCAGAACCTCCGGATCAGCTACATTCTTCATTCCAATGACACGGGAGTCATATACTTTCTCACCGATAATACGAGCTACATCTTCTTCGGAAATCCCCCTCCCGTTGTCTTCTACGGAAATCTCGACATACGCATCCGTAGTACGGGCATACACTTTGATTGTTCCTCCTTCCGGAGTATATTTTCGGGCGTTTTCCGCCAGCGTGTTAATCATAAACAAAGTCAATGCCCGGTCAGCTTTCACCATAACCGTGGTCGGTTCTATTTCCAACTTCTGATTTTTCATTTCAAAAGCACGTCTCCCTTTGCCTAACAGTTCAAAGAGTTCGTTGAGATCGAACGTTTCAATATTCAAGCTAAGCGTCCCCTGCTTCATCTTAATCCAAAGAGCCAAAATATCATTGTATTCATTAATCGTAGTTACGAGCTCGTCAATGTATTGATACTTCTCTTTCTTTATCTTTTCATGATCGATATATCCTCGTTCCGTCAACTTATGCACCTCATTCAAGATACGGTCGATATAAGGATTTATCCCATTTACAATGGCCAGACAAGCCTTCTTAATCAAATTCTGGCGTTTATTTCCCGCGATATGTTGTTCGTAAACATATCGTTGCTTTTCCAATTGCATCCGCTCGTCACTCAACGCTTCTACCATCTGCTCATTGTCCGCAGCCCAAACAATATACGGTTCAAGCACGTGCACCAACGCTTTTTCATCACGGTTCAACCGATGCAAAGGAACCAGTGCCGCTTTTCCTTCCTCCGGAATTTCCAGTTGAAGACGCCCTTTTCCGAACAGTTGGTCGATGCCTTGTTGAATTAACGGAACATTCATTGGTATAGAAGAAGTGATGTCCCGGCAAAGAGCCAGTATCCGTTGCAGACGTTCCACATCTACTTGATTCCTTATTTTAGATCGCTTATTGAAAAACCACCAAAGAATAACCACCAGTACAAGTCCGGCAATAACCAAAGAAAGCACAAGCGTCATTTGTCGTGAATCGGATTCCAACGAAAGATAACGACTCTCCAACTCTTTATCCTGACGAGTATAATTCAGAATATCCAGATATATATTTCGGTTGTAATCAGAAGCATATTTCATTCCGAGCCCTGCATACGATACACTCAATTGTTCCCGAATCCTCGAAATCCATTCAGGCACCGTCCTTACGTCTTCCTCCATAATCCACGGTACTCCAGTATATGTCGTATCTCCTTCCGCATAAATACGCAACTTGTCCAACGTATCCACTGCATGATGATAATAAAGCATATGGTGTTGGTTCACACAATCCAACGCTTTTGTAAGCGTATCCAATGCTTCCGAATAACGTCCGTGCTCATTCATATACTTACCGATAGATACATACGCACCGGCAATCTGATACAAATCATTATACTCCCGGAATTTTTCAAGCGCAAGCTGTGCCATTCGCAAAGGTAAAAGCGAATCTACAGGAAAACCGAACTGATCCAGCGCATATCCCCTCCTTGTTCGGAAGAGTTCGAAGTTATTGGGAGAAACCATCAGATTAGCCAACCCTTGCAGACCATTTCCTTCGAAATAAGGATGATTAGTCTGAACCGCAGTCCTCCAGGTTATATATAGTTGGTCAAACTCACGCATTTTCCTATCCTCCGGCTTGGTGGCTTCCACCAATGAAGCCGATCCTTTGATATAATGATAATAAAGCAACTGATTCGTATCTGCCAATACTTCATCTTCCGGGATCTGATTGAGAGATGCGATGGCTTCCTGCCTTTGCTGAAGATAATAGTAATAAATAGAAGAAACAATGAAAAATTCGGTGAAAGCATAATCCAGTCGAAGTGCCTCGTGGCGGTCAGCAAACAAATCACTCTCTTCCCGAATACGTTTCATACGCCGGAGCGCACTGTTACGATAATCATAAAATTCTTTGTTCATAGCTGTCCGCTGACAAATCTTCATCAGTCCGATATCAGCAATCAACAGTTCAAGCTCATTTTTAGTCAGTTTATATACTTCCTTATGTAACGCTTCCGCCCGGTCAAAATCCATCGCCATAAAAGCACAGAATCCGAGATTATTGGATGCCTCCGCTTTCCCCGACTTATAAAAATTTACCTGTTGATAAGCTTCATTGGCATATTTATAGGAGGAATCCAAGCTTCGATAACGATAAGTATACGCTTTCCCGTTTAAAGAATCAATCAGGCGCACCTCTTTGGTCGGCACCATATCAGTGCACGAAAAAAAAGAGGTAAACAACACTATACCTATTATATATAAAGGAAAACGTGAACTCATTTTTGACTATTAACTGTTTTCAGAAAGCAAATCTACAAATATTTCCGATAAGTTGGAGAGAAAAATATTTTTTATACAATAAGTCCTTCTAAATAATAAGAGAAATTCCTACCTTTGCAGGCAAATTAACAAATAGGTAACATCTATTACAAAATGAGCGAAAAAGCACCCTTTATGGTATTCTCGGGAACGAACTCGAGATATCTTGCAGAAAAAATCTGCGCGAGCCTGGATTGTCCTCTGGGAAATATGAACATTACCCATTTTGCCGATGGCGAATTTGCGGTTTCATACGAGGAGTCAATTCGTGGCGCACATGTATTCCTGGTTCAATCCACTTTCCCTAACTCAGACAACTTAATGGAACTTCTCCTGATGATTGATGCTGCTAAACGTGCATCAGCAAAGAGCGTTGTAGCTGTAATCCCCTATTTCGGATGGGCTCGTCAGGATAGAAAAGACAAACCTCGTGTATCTATCGGGGCTAAGTTGGTAGCTGATCTGCTGTCTGTTGCAGGTATCGACCGACTGATTACGATGGATTTGCATGCTGACCAGATCCAGGGATTCTTCAATATCCCGGTAGATCACTTGTACGCATCAGCAGTATTCCTCCCTTACATCCAGTCTTTACAGTTGGAAAATCTGGTTATTGCTACACCGGACGTAGGAGGTTCAAAACGCGCCAGCACTTTCTCCAAATACCTCGGTGTACCATTGGTACTCTGCAACAAATCACGTGAAAAAGCTAATGAAGTGGCATCTATGCAAATCATTGGTGATGTAGAAGGTAAAAATGTGGTGTTGATTGACGACATCGTAGATACAGCAGGAACAATCACGAAAGCTGCTAATATCATGATGGAAGCTGGTGCTAAGTCCGTACGTGCCATCGCCAGCCATTGTGTAATGTCTGATCCGGCTTCTTTCCGTGTGCAAGAGTCTGCCCTGACAGAAATGGTATTTACAGACAGCATCCCTTATGCTAAGAAGTGCCCGAAAGTGAAACAGTTGAGCATCGCTGATATGTTTGCTGAAACAATTAAACGAGTGATGAATAACGAATCTATCAGTTCACAATATATCATTTAAATGAAGAATGATAAATAAAGAATGAAGAATAAGAAAGCCGGCTAATTTCAAGTTTAGCCGGCTTTCTTATTTGTCTCAACATACTAAGAATTTGAATTGGTGATAGTAAGCAACCAATTTTTCATTCATCATTCATCATTCTTCATTTATTATTGGAGTCTTCCGAATTTATAGGTTCCTTTTTTAATCACTTTTCCATCTTTATCTGTTTCTACAAAAGGACCATCCTTCTTTCCTTGTTTGAAAAAGCCATCGAAGCGATTACCATCTTTGTCAATTTGTACGCCTTGCCCCTCTTCCAATCCATCAACGAACCCACCTTTATATTGCATACCAGCAACGGTTTTCAGAGTGCCTTGTCCATTGGGACGGTTATCTTTCCAGTCACCGTCATAAACATCGCCATTGCTCCATTTATAAACTCCTTTACCATCACGTTTATTATTTTTCCAGCTTCCTTCATACACAGCACCATTCGCCCAGGTAAAAGTACCTTTTCCGTCTTGCATGCCGTTCTTGAAATTACCTACATATTTATCACCGTTAGCATGGTAATAAACTCCTGGACCGGTTCGCTCACCTAAGAGATACGAGCCCTCATAACGGTCGCCCGTGTGAAAGTAATAAGTACCTTTTCCATGTTGAATATCATCCGCCCAGTCACCATCATATTTATCTCCATTGGTATACTCAAATACCCCTTTTCCGTGACGAACATCATCTTTCCAGTCTCCATCGTATTTACAGCCGTCATCCCAGTTCATGATACCTTTACCGTTCTTCTTATCATTTTTCCAGTGACCGGTATATTTGGCACCGTTTGCCCAAGTATATGTACCTTCGCCTTCACGTTTATCATTCACCCAATGACCTACATACAAATCACCGTTATGATAATACATAGTTCCTTCACCATGCTGATAATCCTGATACCACATACCGTCGTAACGGTTATTATTCATAAAATAATAGATACCTTTTCCGTGCTGCTGATCCTGGAACCACTGTCCTTCATACTTTTCTCCGTCGGGGAACATATAAATTCCATATCCTTCACGTTTCCCTTTCACATATTCACCTTCAAAGACATCACCGTTTTTAAAAACCGTTTTTCCTTTTCCGTTCGGTTTTCGGCCTTTCATTTCTCCCGTATAGACACTACCATCTTTAAAAGTATAGTTGCCAATCTTTATTTCAGTGGAGAATGTATCTTTAATTTTTCCGAAAAATCCGCCTTTTTTTCCTTCATTTTCTTGTGCCATTACTCCCTCTTGTGCGAGGAGAGCCAATAAAAGTGTAGTATATAGATATTTCCTCATTGGTTTTAGTCGTTACTCATTTTAGAATTACAATTTGGACAAAGATACAATTTCTATCCCAAACAGCCCACTTTCGGAAAGCAATTTATGACAACTTTTTACCTGCAATGACCTCTTTTAATGTCTCTTTGCACAAATAGCGCTGTGCCAAATCTTGTATTTCTGCAGGAGTAACCTCGTTTACAGCCAGCAGAGAACGTGAAAAGTAGTCATCATCCAGACCGGAAGTAGCAATAAAGATCCATGCATCCGAAAGTGAGAAAGGAGACTCATAACTACGGCACATTTCGCCCAACATATAGTTGCGTACGATAGTCAGTTCTTCCATCGACACAGGTTCCTGATGCAGACGGTCAATTTCATGATATACTTCCTGTATCAACGGTTCCACATATTCATTATCCGTTTCTGTCGAGATAGCCAGCAATCCGCTATCCGGATAAAACATGATTCCTGCTGAAATGCCATAAGTATACCCCTTTTCTTCACGGATATTAGACATCAGACGACTGCCGAAATAGCCTCCGAATAAAGTCATCAATACCCGGAGTTTCAGATAATCAGGATGGTTACGAGTGATGGTTGTATATCCCATCTTTACAGCACTCTGCATGGCATCCTCACGTTCTATAAAAATCCTCTTTTCGGGAACGGCAGTAAAAGGAAAACTTAATTTCGATGCCGGCTGTTGATGTTGACCAAAAGAAGTGCCGAATGTATCCGTCACTCGGCTGATAATATCCTCCGTCACCTTGCCGGATAAGAAAATAGAGCAATTGCCCGAATGGTAATACCGTTCATAAAATTCACGAAGCACTTCCGGAGTGATGGCATGATAATCTTCCTCCACCACTATTTTACCACATGGATGCTGTTCGCCATAAAGCGACTTCAACAGACTGCGATGTGCCAGGAAATCAACTTTGGAAGTATTGACCAGATATTGTTGGATATTGGTATCGAGGATAGTATGCAATTCTTTCTCCGGAAAAAGTGGTTCTTTAATCATGGATTCTACCACTTCCAATGTTTTCGCCAAATACTTATTCAACGAATAAACAGTGATGTATGCATACTCCGACGAGCTGGACAGTTCGAGCCACGAACCGTAGTAATCCAGTTTCTCGGCAATGGTGGCAGCCGTATATTTTGTCGTACCTTCGCGCAACATCCGGTTTGTAAACAAGGCTTGCAGTTTCTGCGACTGCTGCCAACGGGCTCCAGCGAAAAGCACATCTATGCGTACTACTTCCTGTTCACCCGCATTAATAACAGTCAATGGAATACCATTTGGCAATGTCATTCGGACGGGAGGAAGTATACGAAAATTTTTCAGGGTTTGTATTTCAGGTTGTATTTTACGATCCATACGATTAGATTCTATTCTTCAAAAACTCTTCTGCCCGTTCCAAATCTTGCGGGGTATCGATTCCGATAGTTTCTACTTCACTAATGCCTACCTTTATCTTATATCCGTTCTCCAGCCAACGGAGCTGCTCCAAAGATTCAGCCAGTTCCAGAGAAGACTGCGGAAGCATGGTTATCTCTTTCAGCACATCTGTACGATAGGCATACAGTCCGATATGCTTGTAGTAGGTATGTCCCTTCAGCCAGTCCTGTTTCTCGGCATTACGTTGATAAGGAATAATGGAACGGCTAAAATAAAGCGCGTTCCAGTTCGTATTGACTACCACTTTCGGTGAATTTACGTTTTCCAGTACAGCAAACGGTTCATCTGCAGTAAAAGGTTTCACCAGCGTGGCAATCTGCGTAGTTACATCTTCGAAACAAGCCTTTACCGCATCCAATTGTGAAGGCTGAATAAAAGGTTCATCTCCTTGTATATTGACCACGACATCAAAGTCACCTCCAATCTTTGTACAAGCTTCATAACAGCGGTCCGTACCGCTTTTATGATGAACAGAAGTCATCACAACCTTACCTCCGAACGCCTTGACAGCAGCTTCAATACGCTCATCGTCCGTGGCTACATAAGCGTCATCCAAAACGCCAGCCACTTGCTCATACACACGTTGTATAACAGTTTTTCCACCCAACATAGCCAACGGTTTTGCAGGGAAACGAGTGGATGCATAGCGGGCAGGTATAATTCCAAGAAATTTCATCTACTTAATAAATAATGAAGAATGGAAGGCAGATAATGACTGTTGTATATATCCCCTTTGCCAATCCTCCGGTTTTACTATTCTGTTATCATATAAAAGCATGTCAATGTCCAGACAAACTTTCTCCTCTTTTTTATCTTCCGGACGACGTCCGGACCTCTGTTCTATATCTTTCAGCATTTTCCTCACTACCTCTTCATCTTTATCGGAAAAGAACATAACCACTTGGTTGGAAAACAAGGCCGGATTCTTAAAAAATAAAGGTTCAGTTTCCAATTCGGGCGCAAAACATATAGAAGAGAACGATTCAGTCAGTTCCTGTCTGGCAAAAGTCAAATTCTCTTTCCTGTTGTAATTACTCCCTATGCAAACAATATACCTATGCATTAAAAAATAAGTATTTAAGTATTAGGTATTAAGTATTAGATATTAGAGATATTACACCTACAGTTCAGTACCCCAAACGCCACGGGTTAATACTTAATACTTTATACTTAATACTTATTTCAGACTTAGTTAAAAAGATCGTCCAATCCCCCCTCTTCTATCACCTCTCCATCCGGAGTTTCCGAACCGGCACACGGATCAAATCCTTCAGGAAGTTTGAATTTCTCCTGCTGGTCATATCCCAAAGTCGGATCATCATACACTTTCTTCATATACAGTGCCCAAATAGGCAAAGCAGCGGCAGCTCCCTGTCCATAGGTCATTTTACCGAAGTGGATGTCACGTTCGTCACCACCTACCCAACAACCGGATACCAGCGAAGGAGTGAATCCCATAAACCAGGCATCAGAGTTATCATTGGTTGTACCTGTTTTTCCACCCATATCGGCGGTAATTCCATAACGACGAACACGTCCCCCCGTTCCTTCATTAATAACGGCACGCAACATAACCAGCATTTTGTAAGTGCTCGAAACGCTTATCACTTCTTCCATTTGTGGTGCAAAAGTAGAAATAACATTACCATCACTATCCTCAATGCGGGTAACGAATAATGGAGCCACCCGGATTCCTTTATTGACAAAAGCCGAATATGCACTGACCATTTCACCAACAGAGATTTCACAAGGTCCCAGACAAAGCGAAACCACCGGGTCGATTGCTTTATTGCGTACACCGAAACTATGGATCAAGCGTACCAAATCATAAGGGCTCAGTTTGCCCATCAAATAAGCAGAAATCCAGTTATCAGAATTAGCCAATCCCCACTTCAGAGTCACCATTTCCCCATAACGTTTATTGTTTGCATTACGAGGCGTCCAAGGAGTTCCGTTCTCATCAATCAACGTTTGCTCTACGTGGCGTGTCTGATCACAAGGAGAAAAGCCATTTTCCATTGCTAATGTATACAAATACGGTTTGATAGTAGATCCCACCTGACGACGTCCCACCATTGCCATATCATACTGGAAATATACATAATTCGGTCCGCCTACATAAGCCTTCACATGCCCGCTTACCGGATCCATCGACATGAATCCTGTCCGCAAGAAAGATTTGTAGTAACGGATTGAATCCATCGGTGTCATAATTGTATCTTTATCTCCTTTCCAGGAAAAGACGGTCATTTCTTCCGGGGTATCAAACGCTTTACGGATCTGCTGTTCCGAAGCTCCCGCCTCTTTCATAAGACGATAACGATCCGTCTGCTTCATTGCTTTCGTCAGCAACTCTTCTACTCGTTTTTCCGGTAGTGATCTTGCATACGGGGCATTTTTGCTTCCCTCTTTTTCTTTGAAGAATACAGGTTGCAAATAGTCACCCAAGTGTTCTTTTACGGCATCCTCTGCATATTGCTGCATACGTGAATTGATCGTCGTATAAATCTTCAATCCATCTGTATAGATGTTATAATTCGTACCGTCTTTCTTTTTATTTTTTGCACACCAACCATACAACGGGTTAGTTTCCCACGCGATAGAATCTTCGTAGAATTTCTGCATTTGCCAACCACGATAATCACTTTTTACCGGTTTCGGTGCTGTCATCACACCACGGAGATATTCGCGGAAATAGGTAGCCAATCCCTCTTTGTGGTCAACGCGGTTATATTTTAGTTTCAGCGGAAGAGCCTGCAAAGAATCACATTCTGCATCTGTGATATAACCAGCTTTACGCATCTGCTCAAGCACTACATTACGACGGCCACGCGAACGTTCGTTGAAACGAACCGGATTGTAAAGCGACGGATTCTTACACATACCAACCAGCGTAGCCGCTTCTTCAATCTTCAAATCCTTCGGTTCGCAGCCGAAATAGGTATGCGCAGCAGTTTTAATACCAACCGCATTATTCAGGAAATCAAATTTATTGAGATACATACTCAATATTTCCTCTTTGGTGTAGTAACGTTCAAGCTTCACCGCAATCACCCATTCAATCGGTTTCTGGAAAAGACGTTGCAGTGTATTTCTCGCCACATTCTCTGTAAACAACTGTTTGGCAAGCTGTTGCGACAAGGTGCTACCTCCACCTGCATTTTTCTGAAACATCAAACCACGTTTTACAAACGCACGAAACAATGCCTTGGCATCAATTCCTGAATGTTCGACAAAACGAACATCTTCCGTTGCAATAAGAGCATTGATAATACTAGGCGACAAATCCTTGTAAGCTGTGTACACCCGGTTTTCCTTACTGTAAGACCACGTGCCAAGCACTTTTTCATCTTCAGAGAAAATCTCCGTTGCAAATTTATAACTCGGATTTTCAAGTTCCTCTACAGGAGGCATATAACCAATCCAACCCTTTGAGATAGAGACAAAGATGACAACAATAGCCAACACAATGACTGCCAGAAATATCCAAAGAGCCTTTATTATTTTTCGAATCATGTTTTTTCTTGCTTAAAATGACGCATTTAATTAAGGTACAAAGGTAGATAAAATCCGCTATTCAGCCAACGAGTTTGATTATAATTTCTATTTTGTTAAAATATGGAGCGGCACTCATAACAAATAGCACGAAACCAAAAAGAAAGAACGTTTGTTTGGGAAAGTAGCGGAAAGAAAGTATCTTTGTCTACACTTATTCAAAGTATATTCATATAAAAGGCATAAATTATGGAATATGTATTATCAGACAGGAAGTTGTTACCTTATGGTATGATGAACTTCGAGGACATCCGTTTGGACAATTATTATTACGTGGATAAAACCTCTTTCATCCCTTTGATAGAGCAGTCGGATCGTTTCTTCTTTTTTATCCGTCCGCGTCGATTCGGAAAAAGTCTGACCTTGAATATGCTTCAACATTATTATGACATACGTACCAAAGATAAGTTTGACGCTTTATTTGGCGACCTTTATATCGGAAAGCACCCTACGAAAGACCGTAATAGCTATCTAGTAATAAAATTAAATTTCTCAGGAATCAGTGGAGATTTACACAGCTACCGCAAAGGTCTGGACGAACATTGCAAAATCGTATTTGACTATTTCTGCGATGTTTATGCCGACTATTTACCCGAAGGAATCAAAGAAAAAATGAACGAAAAAGACGGGGCAGTCAGCCAATTCGAATATCTGTTTATGGAATGCGCTCGTGTAAATCAAAAGATTTATCTCTTCATTGATGAATATGACCATTTCACCAATACAATACTCTCTGATGTCGACAGCATGAACCGTTACACCGATGAGACACACAAAGAAGGTTATTTACGTGCCTTCTTCAATAAAATAAAATCCGGTACCGACTCCAGCATCAAACGTTGTTTCATCACTGGTGTCAGTCCCGTAACAATGGATGACTTGACCAGCGGCTTCAATATCGGCACTAATTACTCACTTTCATCAGAATTCAATGAAATGATGGGATTCACAGAAAGTGAAGTTCGCGAAATGTTAACTTATTATTCTAATACAAGGCATTTCAACCATACCATCGATGAGTTGATAGAAATTATGAAACCGTGGTATGATAATTACTGCTTTGCACAAGAATGTTATGGTCAAACCACTATGTACAATTCCAACATGGTGCTTTATTTCGTCAAAAACTACATCCGATACGGTGAAGTACCGAAGGACATGGTAGAAGACAACATCCGCATTGACTATGAGAAATTACGTATGCTCATCCGTAAAGATAAGGAGTTTGCCCACGATGCTTCCATCATACAAACCTTAATAAGCCAAGGCTACATCACTGGAGAAGTGAAGAAAGGATTTCCAGCCGCCAGTATTATTGATCCAGACAACTTCATCAGCCTACTCTATTATTTTGGTATGCTTACTATTAATGGTACACATGAAGGAAAGTGCAAACTCACCATTCCTAATCAGGTAGTCCGCGAACAGCTTTACACCTATCTATTGAACACTTACAATGAAGCCAACTTAAGCTTCAGTAATTATGAAAAAAATGAATTATCCAGTTCACTCGCTTATCGAGGTACATGGAAAGCATATTTTGATTATATAGCCGATTGCCTGAAGAGTTATGCCTCCCAGCGTGACAAACAAAAGGGAGAATTTTTCGTGCATGGTTTCACATTAGCCATGACTGCACAAAACCGATTCTACCGTCCCATTTCGGAGGCAGACACACAAGAGGGATATGCCGACATCTTCCTATCTCCATTATTGGATATTTATCCCGACATGAAACACAGCTACATAATCGAGTTGAAATATGCCAAATACAAAGATTCAGAGAATCGTGTGGAAGAATTACGATTGGAAGGTATCGCCCAGACAAACCGTTATGCTGATACTGATACAGTGAAAAATGCAATTGGCACCACACAGTTGCATAAGATTGTAGTAGTGTATAAAGGAATGGAAATGAGAGTATGCGAGGAAGTATAATTCTCTAATTATATCTAAAACACAAACAGGCGGGATTTTTCCCGCCTGTTATTCATTCATAAATATACCTATTTATAAGATAATCAATTACAAGTTTGCTGCCTGTACACCGACCACTCCGGCAATTGCACCAGCAACAGCAATAATCATTTTCAAAATAATACTCCACGTTTTTTTCATAGACATTTTTCTTTTTTATTAAACACTAAATAAACACCCTAACCATCAATCATTAATTGCCAATTCATTATGCGGCAGGATCCGGTGCTTCTCCGCTACCGCCACCTTCATTTCCTCCACCTTCTTCTCCACCATCATCCGGTTTTTCAGGATCATTAGGAGAAATAGTCATATTAAGCTTCTTCAGATATTCATCCAAGCTAATCAAATCCAACTTCTCATCTGCACGAGTAGCAGTCTTTGTAACGCGCAGCTCTTTATTCGCCTGAAAAAAGATACGAACGCTCTCTACACTTTTTGCATTTATATCCTTCGCCAGTTCGGCACCTTTCGAACGGGCAGTCAACATAAAGACGCCCAGACCTTCAATATTCACAGACTTACCTTCCAGCAGCTGCTCCTTCATCTTTTCCACAAAATTTTGGATCACACTCTTGATATCACCGACAGACAACGAAGAACGATCCTGCATTTTCTGTGCAATATATTTCAGGTTGACAGACTGACCTAAAGTGATCAGATGCGGATAATATCTCTTGGGAGAATTGGGAACACGCGGATCCGTCGGCCGCGTAATGACTTTGTAAATTACACTCATACTACGTTTTTTTTAAAGATTTAAATTCAAATTATTTATTCACGTTTTGTTGATCAACACTGCAAAGGTGAAGCTTTTATTCCGGATAGAAAAGAAAAAAGCCCCTTGCGGAGCTCTTTATATTCATACTAGTATATAACAATTTATTAATCAGCAATATAATTAAACTTTTAGAATTTTCCATTCCCCTATTGTACACTGTTCGCTATCAAAACTGACAGCCACCTTTACTATAGGCAATCCGCACAAAGCAAAACGTTTGGGGTAATTCTTCAGATCAATTTGCTCCATCGCCCTATCCGCACTCTTGTCCAGTTTCAATTCCATCACATACAACGTAGTCTTTGTACGAAGCACCATATCCACCCGTCCACTGGCAGTACGAACCTCCACATCTACATAATAGCCCAACAAACTGAATATAATATAAAACATCTGTTGGTAGTGCCCCTCATATTTCGTATTATCACATTGAGGAATGGTAGACAGAAACGTTTGCAAACGACGTAAAGCAGCATCCATATCACCATTACGAATATCACGGGAAAGATAAGCTACCATAGTATTGGTTTCCGGTGTTTTACTAGCAACATAATTAGGAAGAAGACTTTTCATCAAACCTATTCTTACCTCCTTATTAGGAATATCCAATGTATATAAATCTAACTCCTTATCATAATCTTTTATCGTGATATAGCCACTTTGATATAACAATGGAGTAATGCTCACCATCCTTTCTGTAGGTGCATCAAAATCCTCCGCAACCGCAGTTTTTCTCCCTATCTCGGAAGGCGCTACACCAAATTTATCTAGCATCTTTATCAAATAAGTAGGCGTACCACTACCAAACCAATAAGAATTAAATTTACCATCTGCAAAAGCGTTAAGCAAACTGAATGGATTATATATATCAGGAGACGGATAAGTGAAATGATAGCCGTCGTAGTTTTCTTTCAGTTTTGCCAATACCTCTTCAGAAGTAACCTCCAGTTTTTGAGCTAATGCGCCTACATCATCTTTCATTTGGGCAAGTATCTCGTTTTCCGTAATACCGCAAATGGCAGCATAAGACTCATTCATGCTAATATTCTTGATATTGTTCAATTCACTAAATATACTAAGTTGGGAGAATTTGGTGATACCGGTCAAAAACACATACCGCAAATAAGGATCACACGCTTTAAGAGGGCTGTAGAAATTGCGCATGATGTTACGCAATACGCCAAGCCTCTCTTCCTCGTGTACTACATCCAGCAGAGGAGCATCGTATTCATCTATCAGCACAACCACTTGTTTCCCTGTCTGCTCGTAAGCGCGCTTGATGAGTCCTTCCAGACGCTGATTTGGATTAACCTCTCCCTCCATCTTTCCGTAAACCTCCTCATAACGGATTAGCTTCATATTCAACTCTTGCAACAGCTGTTCACAGTCTGCATGTTTGGCGGTACTCATATCAAAGTGAAGCACCGGATATTCCGTCCAGTCCTCCTCTAGTTTTTCCATAGCCAACCCCTGAAATAACTCTTTCTGACCGGAAAAATAACTATGTAACGTAGAAGTTAGCAATGATTTGCCAAAACGCCGTGGACGGCTCAAGAACATATAGCTAGAAGCCGAATGAGTCATCCGATAAACATATTCCGTTTTATCAATATAAAGGTAATTCCCTTCCCGTATCTTCGAAAAAGTCTGTATCCCAATGGGGTATCTTCGTAAATTTTCCATTTCAATTCGATTTTTCACAAAGCTACAAAAAATATTCATCGCACCATTCACTGTTTTACAAAAAAAATATCAACGATCTTCACAGACAGTTGATATTATAGAAATCACATCGGATTTACACCGACATGAGGGCGTTGATCAGGAATACACCGCTGTATATTTCCTGACCACAAAATGTAGGGTTCTTCATGTGTGTAGCATGAAGTTAGGGACCTACATGTTTCATCTCACTTTTGTGTAAAGTATTATAAACCACTCTATGACATTATTAATTTTAAAATATCTTGGTTATCAATGGATTTATTCTTCCTTACCAGATTGTTCTCCATATCCATAACCATAGCCGTATCGTTTACCATAACCATAATACTTGCCATATTTACCATAACCGTAATAATAACCGTACTTTCTTTTCTTCAAATCCAAACCATTTATTACTGTACATAAGTTAGGTAACTTATTTCCATCAATAAGTTCATCAATCAAAGTATACTCATTCTTACGGGTATAATCCGCACGACATACATAAACAGATAAATCAGCCACACGTCCTATTAATAAGGTATCAGTTACCATACCGACAGGAGCGGTATCGAGAATCACATATTCAAAATTCTTTTTGAGAGTCTCAATCGCTTTATCCAATCCATCACGTGCTAACAATTCTGTCGGGTTAGGAGGAACTGTTCCACCAGGAAGAATATAGAGATTCTTACTGACATCAGAGAGCTGTACCAAATCCATCAAATTCTTTTCCGGATTAGCCAAATATTGAGTTATACCTTGTTCTCTTTTTGATATATTGAATACCTTATTCAAACCTGGCTTGCGGATATCAAGACCAACTATTACTACCTTCTTCCCTAATAAAGAAAGACTGATAGCAAGATTACCAGAGATAAAAGATTTACCTTCACCACTGACTGTGGAAGTAACTAAAATCACCTTCTTGCCATTTCCAAGCATAAACTGAAGATTCGTTCGGACATTGCGGAAAGTTTCACTCATCAGATTGTTTTGATTCTCAAATACAGCAATAGCTCCCTGCTTTTCATCTGTCAACGGGATATCACCGACAATAGGTGCACTAGTAAGTTTTTCTACATCTGCACGACCTTCAATCTTGAATTTGGTTAATTCAAGCAAATATATAACCCCTACCGGAATTCCGACTCCTAGTATCAAAGCGATCAAATAAGTAATTTTACTTCTAGGAGCCACAGGAGCATCATCTGCTATAGCTTCATCTATAATCTTTGCATTATTGGCTGTAGCAGCCAGAGTTATAGCATTTTCCTCACGTTTCTGAAGAAGCATCAAATAGAGTCCGGCCTTAATTTCCTGCTGACGCGCAATACTCACAAACTCACGCTCCTGTCCAGGTGCCTCACTAATGCGACGGGAATAACGGCTCGCTTCACGATCCAGATCTGCCTTTGTGATAAACAATCCACGCAACACCCTGTCTAAAGAAACTTGCACATTCTCTTTCATTGCACTAATGCTGGTATCCAGGTTTATAATGGTAGGATTATTCTCTGTTGACGTACGCAGCAAACGTTTTCTCTCAACAAGCACATCATTATAACGATTAATGGCAGCCGCAAGATTCAAATCCTGCAATCCGATATTACTGGGCAGAACCTCATAACCTTCATTCTGCATATATTTCTGCAGATCCTGCAGCAAATTAATCTGGGTTTGATTCTCTACACGCTTCTTTTCATATTCAGCACTACCAGTTAAAGCGATCTGAGCATCACTGGTCAAATCTGTAATACCTGCCCCACGTTTAAAGCTTTCCAGATCCTTTTCCGTGCTACCGAGTTCTTTTGAAATTATTCCAATACGTTCATTAATAAATTCTGCAGTTTTCTGTGCCACTTCATTCTTATCATTATTCGTATTGATATTATACATCTCCAATAATTTATTGATAAAATCCTTGCCTCGCTGCACATTTGAGTTTTTCAATGATATGACAGCTACAGAAGTAGTTTTGGAAGTAGGTTCAATAGTCATATTCTTGCAATACGCTTTCGCTACAGCCAAAGGCTTATTAATTGTTGCTGTTATATTACGTGTAGTCTTTTCCAAATTTGTAGTTTCTTCCAATGTTCTTTTAGAAGATAATACCGAGTCCGGCGTCAGGAAAAAAGCCAATGTCCCTTTATCGGTAGGAAAAACCGCCGGCAATTTCTCAAAATGTTTCTGATATTCATCATCGCCTATCTTCACATTCACATCCATACCTCCTTGTGGTTGCAATGTCATCTCCACAATCATCGGTTTCTCCAACAAATCAGCTTCCTGTGGAGTCAAGCTCACCTGCACAGGTGAAGTCTTATATATGTTTCTGGAAGGAAATTCATCCTTATCTGTATAAAATATATAGAGACCCAAATCTTCAACCACCTCTTTAGCGATAGTCTTAGAACGGAGAACTTCAATCTCATTATCAATATTCTGTGAAGAAGAGATCAAGCCATCCAATCCTAAATTCTCCAATTCTGTGGACATTCCGGCACCACCACCTTTTTTATCATCCTTTATTAAAACCGTAGCAGAAATATTATACACGGGAGTAGACATATAAAGATAGACCCATGCCGCAATCAAGCACGCTATAACTGCCCCCACGAACCAAGGCCAATGGATCAAATACTTAAATAGCAGTTCCTTAACATCTATATTTTCTTCCTTAGATTCTTTTGCTTCGTTGAAATCTGTTTCTTTCATTGCAAATCATTATTTTAAAATATTTACTAATAGGCTGACAACGGATACCAAAATAGAAGTAGCGGAGAACCAAAGACTAGTACTGTTACCTACATCTGAATTTCGAGCCTTTGCTTTGTTGGGGGTTACATAGACAATATCATTCTGTTGTAACCAATAGTAAGGTGAAAGAATGGTTTCTGCCTTATTTAAGTCTAAGGTTATAATCTGCTGTTTGCCGTTTGCATCCTCACGGATCAGCTTTACATTATCACGAAGGCCATATACCGTCATGTCACCAGCCATGGCTAAAGCTTCCAATAGATTCACTTTCTCATTAGAGATAGTAAAAGTACCCGGTCGGGTAACTTCCCCAATAACGGATATTTTATAATTGACCATGCGCACCGTTACGATAGGTATTTCTTTCATATAAGGTTTCAGTTTGTCTATTATCAATCGTTCCGCTTCTTTTTTAGTCAAACCGCCTAATTTTAATTCTCCTAACACCGGAAAATTTATATTTCCATCATTATCAACCAAGTAAGGTTGTAATATAGGTTGCGTAGTCACATAAGACGAAGTATTTGCAGCCATAGCGGCATTGCTAGCCACTGTCAGGTTAAAAGGTATCGCCAGTTCAGGATTAGTACACGACACTACAATGGTCAACAAATCCTTAGGCATAATCTTCGCATCATACAAACTCTCCTGTTGTTCTACTTCATTCACCATTTCCACATCCTGAAAATAAGGTACTTTCTTATAAGACTGACAGGCAACCAGTAAGAATGGTAGCAACATCAGCCATAAAATTCTGTTGTTCAGTTTTCTCATCATAATTTTTAAATTCATATTAAACGCCCTTTAATTCCTAATTTTTTAAATTATCGTTCTTTATTGTTAACTATTAATCTTATCAATACGCCTCTTTTTCTCCACGTAAGGCATTATACACCGTCTTATACATAATATATAAATCCAACAAAAATGTCCAATGCTCTATATACCAGATATCACGCTGCACACGCCCTTCCATCTGCCAGAGTTCCTTCGTCTCACCACGAAAACCCGTCACCTGCGCCCATCCTGTTATTCCAGGTTTGACAAAGTGGCGAACCATAAATTTGTTTATCAGGCTAGAATATTCCTCCGTATGCTTCAACATGTGTGGACGGGGACCTACAATAGACATATCCCCCTTCAGTACATTTATAAATTGAGGCAATTCATCTACACTCGTCTTTCTCATTATCTCTCCGATACGTGTTTTACGAGGATCATTTTCCGTAGCTTGAAGTGTATCACACAGCGTATTAACCTTCATTGAACGGAACTTGTAACACCAGAATTCACGACCATCCTCACCACTGCGTTTCTGTTTGAAAAAGACAGGACCGGGAGAACTTAATTTAATTGCAATTCCGAAGAATATATAGACGAACGGAAAGACAGTAATAAGAAATAACCCCGAACAGACAATATCAAAAGCACGCTTAATAATACGGTTTTCTAACGACTCCAATGGTTCACAACGAATGGAAAGTACAGGAACATTACCCAATAACTCAAAATGCATCCTACGCTTCAAATAGTTACGAACATTAGGAACACTAAAAAAACGGACCAAATGGTTTTCACAGTAATTAATGATAGGGACAATCTCCGCACTTCGCATAGAAGGAAGACTACAATAAAGCTGATCTATCTCTCCCGCATGTTTTTCTAAAAAAACACTTACTTCATTTGGTTGTCCCAAGTATGGAACATCCTGCGGATACCGGTCCGAAGGAAAATCCTCAAAATAGCCCAGTACACGATAACCAGACGTAGGATCATCCGTCATCGCATGATAAAGTTCCTGCATATTCTCATGGCTCCCAACTAATACTACCTTACGGACATTTTCTCCCTTTTTTCGATAAAGCTCCAGAATGTGACGGAAAATTAAACGGTAGCTGACAATAACAATTATTAAAGCGACATAAAACAATCCGAAATAACGAGAATGAGAAAAATGAAAATGAAAAACAAGCAACATACAAACCGAAAAAAAAACAAAAGGAACCATGTTACGTAAAACACGAATCATGATCTGTTCAGGACGCACCACAGGACGATGAAGAATAACACCTGAATGCATGTTACAAAGTAAATAACACAGGGTGATAAGAGTCATTCCCTGAAAGATAGAACCACAATGGATACACCAGAAACGGGTACCCAGAAACAAATTAAATCCCCATAAAAGCAGGTTCAGCAAAATAAGGTCTCCCAAAAGGACCAAAGACTTTAGGACTTTGTTAAAACGTTGGACTTCCTGCATAAGTTTTAGCTATGATTTATCTAAAATTATTTCCTAACATAATACAATATGCTATTCTCTACTCATCAACCCTTTCATGTGAAGCTTCTTTACGAATTTCATGTCATGGGAAACCATTATTTTTATTAGTTCTTCGAAAGAAGTTTTCCGAGGATTCCAGCCAAGTAGAGTTTTAGCTTTCGTCGGATCACCTAACAACTGTTCAACCTCAGCAGGACGAAAATATTTAGAGTCCACTTCAACTACAACTTTACCTGTAGCCCTATCAATACCTTTCTCATTTACCCCTTTTCCTTCCCAAATAAGTTTGATGCCAACCTCTTTAAATGCCAATGTAGTAAATTCACGTACTGTATGGTACTCGCCCGTAGCTATAACAAAATCTTCTGGGATATCATGCTGAAGAATCAACCACATACATTCTACGTAATCCTTAGCGTATCCCCAATCACGGAGAGAATCCAAGTTTCCTAAATAAAGTTTATCCTGCAAACCTTGGACTATACGAGCAACAGCCAAGGTTATTTTGCGAGTTACGAAAGTCTCCCCCCTCCTTTCACTTTCATGGTTGAAAAGAATTCCATTTACAGCAAACATATCGTAGCTTTCACGATAATTCTTAGTAATCCAAAAACCGTATTGCTTCGCCACTCCATACGGAGAGCGGGGATAGAAGGGGGTAGTTTCTTTTTGAGGAACTTCCTGGACCAAACCAAACAGTTCTGAAGTAGAAGCCTGATATATTTTTGTCTTTTTTTCCATTCCCAAAATACGGACAGCTTCCAACATGCGAAGCGTACCAACAGCATCAGCTTCCGCTGTATATTCCGGAACGTCAAAAGAGACTTTTACATGACTCTGGGCTGCAAGATTATATATTTCATCAGGTTGTACTTGTTGGATAATACGAATCAAAGAACTAGAATCAGTCATATCGCCATAATGAAGATTCACTAGCCGTTCTTTCTTCATATCACGAACCCATTCATCCAAATATAGATGTTCTATACGACCGGTATTAAAAGAAGAGGAACGGCGCAGAATACCATGGACCTCATACCCCTTTTCTATTAGAAGCTCTGCTAAAAACGAGCCGTCCTGACCTGTAATACCTGAAATTAATGCAATTTTCTTCATTAAACACAGAAATAAAAGAGTTAAAAAACAAACAAAAATTATACTAGTATTTACCCTTATTCCAAGAAAACGGATTTAATAATGTACATGAACTCTTATATTCTCATACATTTCTTTTAGAATATTCCTAATAAATAGAGAATTGCCTATAATATATCTTCTCCACATACGTTTTGGCTCTATCATGAGCCGATAAAGCCATTCTAAAGAATGATCCTGCCACCATTGCGGAGCACGTTTTGCCGTACCTGCAAAAAAGTCAAAAACAGCACCAATAGTTCCTACATGGCAATGTATATTTAACTCGTTCCAATGAGTATAAGTCCATTTTTCTTGTTTCGGAGCAGTCATACCAATCCATAGTAAATCAGGATTTTCAGAATTAATTGCAGTTACAATTGCAGCATTATCCTCTTTAGAAAACTCTGGTTTATAAGGTGGTGAATAAGTCACAACCTCCAAATTCGGATATATTTCTGCCGATTTTATTTTAATCAATCCCAACACTCTTTCCGAACTTCCCATAAACATTACTTTTTTAGAATCTTTACTATTAGAGTTTGCGTCCTTTTCCAGTTCGCTCATTTCGTGGACAAAAAGATCCCAGCCCGCAATACGTTCTTTAGGTTTCGATTTAGCATTCAACCACTTGCAAGCTTTCACAATACTCGCTCCGTCAGGAATAAGGACATCCCCCTTCATTAATGCTTTGGCAAAAAGCGGATCTTTCAGAGCAGTGTTGTAAGAATGTGCATTAATTGTGTTTATTAGCAACTTTCCTTGTGGCAATGATTTTAGTTGCTCTGTGCTCTCCATGATAAAGAGTTCTTTTAGTTTAATCATATAACTACAATTATTTTATTATATATTTCCCATAAAGTTCCGTTGTTCATCTTGCTATACGCTCCACAGTAGTTTTTATACCTTACATTTCTGTGAGAACTACTTCAGCAATTTCCTGTTTACCTCTTAGTTGTTTAAGACTTATGCAATTTTATGTACAGATATTATTAAGGTTATCCATTTAGTTTTTTCATACTATAACATTCAATATGATACCCCGTTTGGTGATACTATGATTGATTTCAATCTTGTATATTTCTTAAAAGCAGCATTTATACCGATATAAATTAATATCCTTCAATTGATTAAAACAGCCCCATTTTCAATCTAACTTCTTCAAAAAGAATTTATTTACCTGTTCACGATATTATGCAATTCTTAGTTTTATTCATGATTAGGCAACCTGTAAGTCTCAATACTTTTTCATCTCTACCGAACATACCAACATATCACACCTCAAAGCATCATTACTTCTTTAGTAGTTGTTCATACAAACCTGCTATTTCATTATTTATAGTCTCAAGATTAAATGTAGTAGACGCTAGCAACTTGGACTCCTTTGCGATATCCTCTCTCAACAGTTTATTACTTATCAGCTTTTCCAGCTGATCTGCTAGACTTTTTATATCTCCAGGCTTAAATAACAATAAATTTTTCCCATCTTTTGCTATATCCGGTATTCCCCCTACAGGAGTTGTTATAACAGGCAGTCCATAAGCCCATGCATCTAAAACAGCCATAGGAAATCCTTCCGCATAGCTAGGGAGACAGAAGATTGTAGCTTCCTTGAAGGCTTTATCCTTCTCATACCCATTTACCCATCCTAAAAATTCCGTTTGCTTATTTATACCAAGTTTTTCAGATAGCTTTCTTCCTTGCTCTATTTCACCATTACCAGCAAATACAATTAACCAATCTGGATAAGTTTTGGCTACCAAAGCGAATGCCTTAATCATATCCGCATAACCTTTACGAATATTCAGTGTTCCTGCATAAAGTATTATGTTTTTCTTTTCATGCTTTTTTTTAAGAATTTCTGTAGTACATGGATTATAGATCACCTGTAATTTATCATTCAGCTGAAGTGCATTGTTTACATATTCTTTCCACATTTTCGATAAAACAATCACTCTATCAGCCCGATTAAACAAATAGTGATAAATCCATCTATACTTACTATTTACAGTTGTATCTGGTGAAAAAGCATGAAAATGAACAATTACTTTCTTTCTACAAATTTTAGCAAACGAAATAAACAAGCATTTACGCAAAGCAGATGGTGGTTCACTAGTATGAATATGTACTAAATCATAGCTTGGAAGTACCCATAGGAATTGAACAAAGCCTTTTATAAAATACCACAATTTATATTTTACATTTTTATCTATATGGGTCTCAATCCATTTACAATGATAATCATTCCACTGTTCTCCCTTTTCATGGGCCTTTACCACAGACGTTATGCCACCACGTGTCTTACGAGACGTAGCGATTACTAAAACTTTAAACATCCTGATTTATATTAGTAATTTTATTCTAACAATGGCACCAATCGATCCGCTAGATAATTCGCCCGTTCAATCATCTCATTTACTTTAACAGTAACCTTTTCTTTATAACCATCTTTAAAAGTTGATAGCTTTTCTACAATCAAAGGCAGCTCTGATTCAGTACGGATCACACTATGATTCTCTGTGCAATCAAAATCCTTCAAAATGGAAAGACGTTTCGACTCCATCTTATCATTCATTATGCGCAAGCGCCAATCAACCGTTAACACTGGAATTTTATAACGCATTGCAAAAACCGTATCATGAAAACGTTCAGTTAAAACATAATCGCAATGAGCAAACAATCCAGCCCACTCAAAAGGAGTCAACGATTTAAGTGACAAATCACAATTGGGATCATACTCGGATGTAACTAGAAAATATCCTTTTTCATGTAACAGTTTCGCTAAGGGCTTTCTATACTTAAAACAACGGTCAAAATGATAGAATATAACTCTACCAGTTCCTTTTGGTATGTATTTCGTTTTCCTTTCTGATATGGAAAAGATTGATATAGGTAAAAAGAAAGTAGGATCAGGCTGTTTGTTGATCTGCCTTATATCAATATTTAAACAATCTTTAAAAAAATTCATCGTGACATAATCGCGCAATCCAATCTGTTTAAAATCAGAGACACGCTTTCTCTGCTCTCTATATAATTCCTTGTGTTTCAATAAATTTACAGCACTATCCGCACTTGCCGCAAAATAAACTTTCGCTGTCTTAATATCTGTAGAAGGCCACATTATCCCCCACTTGCCATTGATAGCGCATGATTCTATTATTGTATCACTACCAATAACAATTAAATTAAAACTATTAGCATATTCTGTAAATACATTTTCCTCCTCAGACCTCAAATACATAGAAAACCGCCTTTCATCCCACTGCATATTTTTCTTTTGGCTTTGCTGGAAAAGTTTTGTACGCTTTTTAGATGCCAATACATGAACAATTTTTTGCCAAATAGAGAGATCGTCAGTGGTAGATTCAGCTCCTTTAACTTCATTTTTTGTAGAATCTGTTTCTTTAATAGCACCTACATAGTTCAAATACTTAATCTCCGCATTTTTAAATCGTTGGCGCAAAGCATACTGTACTCCATAAGCTTGTAAAAAAGTCCCCGGATTAGTTTCTTTCCAATATGTAATAATTAGTATTCTCATTATAATAGAATATTTACTTTTTCACCATTCATACGGATAATCGATGATTTTGCAGGAACAACTACAGAGTTCTTAGGTACATTCTTTACAACCACAGCACCAGCACCAATATTAGAATTTTCCTCCACCACAATGTCACCAAGAACAACTGCATGCGCCCAAACTTTCACATTATCTTCTAAAACAGGTTCCTTAAAATTACGACTTCCAATTGTGCAATTTTGACCTATCACGCAATTCCTACCAACTCGATAAGCATTGATCACTGTACCCCAACCATGACCGATGTATAACCCACCTCCAATTCTAGCAGAAGGTGTCCATATATGTAAAGTTGATAAAGGTGGAAACCAAAATAAAAGATAACGCCAAAATCTTCCCATCCGCATATAGAAGATATTACGAAATTCTGGAAATATAAGCATCAGATAAACAAATGTAAAGAAAAGATTATATTTAATAGATTTTCTAGATTTATAATGCGAAATGTCATCCCTTATTTCCACATTACCCCGCAAAACATTTACACACAATATTATAATATGAAAGAATAAGGGTATTACAGCTATACCAACTAGTATATTTTTAATAAGGAGTTTCATATGTATATGTTTATCGATTTAATTTTACATATTCACAATACGAATAGCGATGTGAAACCGCTACTTTATAATTTTCCTTAAACGTTCCTACACCTATCAAAAGAACCGGAACCTCATGATTTGGAAGATGCATCTCTTGTTTTATTTTTTTTGTGATTCTCCGTTTATGTCCCATAGTCAATGGTATGGTGGCGACCCCATAATAATGAAGAGCGTAAAGAAGATTCATTGCATAAATACCTCCATCGACAAAAGGAAGATTTTGTTCATAAAAACCATAATTCCTCAAATCACCACATATAAGAATAGCACATTGCATTTGCTCATTAAATCCCTTACTCCCCCCCTGCAATTTGAACATTTTTGCAACTAACTTATTTTCTGTATATACATGTACTCTCCAACTTTGCCTATTGCAAGCAGACGGAGTACGTTCACAAAGCCTTAATGCGGCATACACATGTTCTATATTCAATGGTGAGGTTCCAAAGTCGCGAACAGAAAACCGTAATTGAGAGAACTCATCAAATGGAGATTTTAATTTGCTAGAAATTTCCTTCAAACTAAGATTATATATTCCACCTACATCCATAATTTGAATATCGTAACAAGAGCACAACTTATGAAGATATCTCTCCACTTCTGTCATATCAGCCCCCATATTCTTATTAAATTCAACATATTTCTGCAACACCGAAACCGATTCTACAACAAATTGTTTTGCCCCCCCTCTTTTTAACAAATTAACAAGATCTTTTATGATAGCAAAAGCCTTTTCCTTTCCAAAACCGACTTTAACTTTTCCAATAGACATACCCTTTTCCAAAGCATGTATTCTGATTTGTAATTCTGCCTGCTTTTTAAAGATATCCTTTGTCTGGTTCGTACTTCCACTATACAAAGTCAATGAGAAGGACTCCCCTATTTTGTCAAATAGAATACGTAACCATACGATAAAAGGATTTCCTTTAATAGCCGACTTTAATTTTTCTTTCATACAATTTTAAGCTAAAGAATTATCTACATAATACATCATCAAACATTTCTATATATTGAGAGGCTATTCTTTCTGCTGAATAGTAATAGCAACCGACACAAATATCCCATTTCAGGCAGTCTACAGTCATAAAGCGTATTCTCATGTAGATAAGGTATATCAAACACTTTAATTTCTTTATTTTTATTAGACTGCTACATCACATTGATTAATTCTCTTTTTTCTTCATCCAACAGGCTATAAAATCTTTTGACTAACAATACTTGTTTTAAGAGATACCAATCATAAATTGAGTATTCATAAGCTTACAAAGATTTGAAATATTCAATATATTTAGAAGCAATCGTCTCAACCGAATAATTCTGAAAAGTATAGGTTCTCAAATTATTCCGCATCTTTACATATTCAACATTATCCAATTGGGATGCCTTCTTTATTACAGCCACTAAATCATGCAAATTGTTCCGTTTAAACAGATAACCATTCTCTCCATCAATTACTCTTTCCGCAAATCCCTCAATATCACTAGCTATCACTGGAAGATTATAATAATAAGCAATCATATGAGGTCCACTCTGTGCTACATCTTCATATGGCAACATCAGAAAATCATGTTTTGTAAATAACTCTGCAATCTCACAATCATCAATACGCTTGAAATAAGTTGAAATAGAGGAACATCCATCAATTTGCTGAATAAATCGTTCTGCATCTTTACAATTGCCACAAATATTAAGATGAATTCCATCTTGTATCTCCTGAGGCAACCCTTTTATCGCATCAATCAATAAATCCAAGCGTTTATTTTCAACCACATTACCAAAGAATAGTAGATTCAACTTTGAAGAATCTACCTTATAATTATCGGTCACTACCTCACCAAAGCTCTTTACGACCATAGGTGCATAGAACATTGACTTCGTTGGATATTTTTTCCTAAAATAATCTGCTGTAAATTTTGAGAAGAGCTGAAAATGATGATTATATTTGAATACTGTATTTACATACCATCTTAAACGTTTAGACCATACAGGATAGGGAATTACATTATGAGCAGCATGAACTATGAAAATCTTTCCTGCAAAGAATTTGAGAACAAAAAAGAAATAGGACACATCCATAAAACCCGAGTATATAATATCATACTTTCTAATACCAATAGCATTAAACAGCTTGATATACTCTAATATACGTAGAGGATTTAATCCTCTATTCTTAAACTTAAAAACACAAGCAACATCTGGATGAACGGGAACTTTACTATTGAAGTCACTCAACTGATACCAATCAATCTGCATCCCGCTATATTTCATCAAATAAGGCACCACATTCTGGTCTGTATCCATGAATGCATCACCTGTTATCCAACAAATTTTTTTCTTTTCCATAAACTTATTCTACCTTAATACCTCTAATTCCACAATTTTCAGCAAATGCCATATCGCTGTCACTATCTCCTATCATCACACAACGCTTAGGTCTTATATCGGGATAGTCATGCAAAATTTCCAGAAACATGCCGTTTCCCGGTTTACGACGAACATCAGCTTCTGTCAATGACGTACAATAATATATACCATCAACACGCCCACCATGCAATGTTATTTCCTTACACATTTTACTATGTACATCAAGCAACGCTTGTTCTGTCATTATCCCCTTGCCTACCCCGCGTTGATTCGTCACAATAAAAATATGTTTGGCAGTTCGAGCGAAGCGGGCAAGTGTTTCAAGAACACCAGGAAGAAAAACAAATTCCTCCCAACATTTCACATAATCATTAGGGCGCAATACATTAATCACACCATCCCGATCAAGTAACAAAGTGTCATATTCACTCAGGTTCAAATCTCTCAACTGCATATTAAAAAAGAGTCTTAAAGTCTTCGTTAGCTTTATCGTAATCCAAAGGGATGCCTATGTCAATAAAATAGCCACCGAAATCGAAAGCATAAAGATTTCCTTGTTTCACACCAGATTCCAATACAGCTGTTTCAAAAGAGAACTTCGTCTCGTCCGGCCATTGCACACGACTACGATTGATATAGTAAACACCGCCATTAATAAATCCTTCCTCACAATATTGCTTTTCACAGAAAGTTTTTACATGATGGTCAACCGAGTCAACCAACACTTGTCCATAGCGTTCAAAATTCTTCATCTTTTTCAAAGCCAATGAAATAGCTGCAGAAGCTAAATAATGCTTATTGTAGAGATCATCCAAATCAACGTCAAAAAAAGTGTCACCATTAAGAACAACTACGTCTTTCCCTATACATTTACTGAAAGCCTGCTTGATACCACCACCTGTACCTAAAGGAGTCTCTTCCACCGAATAGTTGAATGTAAAAGGAAACTCTTCACCGTATTTATCGATCCAATTGATTATGACATGACGTAAATGTCCCACAGAAAGTACCACATGCGAAACTTTGTAATGAGTTAGATATTTGAGCAGATACCACAAGAAAGGTTTTCCGTCTATAGGAGCCATACACTTGGGAATTTCATTTCCAATAGTGGAACGTAAACGGGTGCCCAATCCTCCCGCCAATATTATTACTTCCATAGAATTTATTTAGTGAAAAAATAATCCTCTAACATTAAACACAAACAGTGATACACAGGTAAATGCAGCTCTTGTATCATATAAGTTTCTGTTTGCGGTACACGGATACAAACATCGGCCATAGCAGATAATTTACTCTCTTTAGCACCGGTCAGGCCAATCACCCTCAACCCCTTAGCCTTGGCCGTAACTGCTGCATAAAGTACATTCTTGCTATTACCTGAAGTTGATATGCCCAACAGCACATCCCCCACTTCACCAAAGCCATTAACCTGTTGCGCAAAGCAAAGTAACGGTGCACAATCATTCATATAAGCTGTTGACAAAGCTACATGCCCACCAAGCGCAATAGCGGGCAACGCTCCTTGCAGATTCTGCGCCAACACCTCTCCCATCTCCGTATCAACATTTTGCAAAGCAACCACCGCAGTCTCACTAAGTTTTCGAGGATTCTTAAATCCTTTCATCAACTCTCCAACAATATGTTCAGCATCAGCGGCACTACCACCATTACCACATACCAAAAGTTTGCCTTGTTTCTCATAACTCGCCTTCAAAAATTCAAAAGCAGCCTGTATATCGGCTACACAGCTCTCCAAAACAGGATAACGCTGTATCAATAATTCGAGTTGATTCATTATATTATATTTTATCCGTGGGATAAATTTTCCAACCATGTGCACCACCTTCGGTGAACTGGAAGGGCATTACAAAACCATCAAGTTCCTTCAAAGCATTAATCACCTCTTTCTTGCGAGTAGGTTCTACCATCAACATAATGAAACCTCCACCACCAGCACCACTGACTTTACCCGCCAAAGCCCCTGCAGGAATAGCAACATCAAACACTTCTTGAATCATGGGATTAGATATAGCTTCAGCCATCTTCTTTTTATCTTCCCAACCTTGACCTAAAATCTTGGCAAACGCTTGCATATCCCCCTTAAGCAGTGCTAACTTCATATCAATAGCACTCTGTTTTATACGATGCATAGCATCGATAGCTTTCTGATTGCCATTCGAAGTGTTCTTTCTCTGTTGATCGATAATGGCTGCACTGCTACGCGATGCACCTGTAAAGTAGAGCACCATGGAAGCTTCCAATTCATCAATAATCCAACGTTTAATCTTCAACGGATTTACGATAACCAAATCATTCTGAAGAAATTCCATATAGTTGAATCCACCAAAAGCAGCTGCATATTGATCCTGCTTACCGCCTGACAGGCCAAGATCCTTGCGCTCTATTTCATAAGCCAACCGTGAAGTCTCGTAATCACCCAAAGGCAGGCTGAGCCATTCGATAAAAGCCTTAAGAATACATACCACCATAGCCGATGAAGTGCCCAATCCTGAACCGGCAGGTGCATCGTTGTAGGTTGTGATTTTAAAACTGCGAGGTACAATTCCAAAATCCTTCACAACACGGTTGTATACACCTTTGATAAGACAAGCTTCATTGTCGATATTAAGCCGTGAAGCCAATGGATAGCTGTTATAACAATGTGCATCTTCACTATCAATGGTTATCATACCATCGTCGGTTTCCTCAATCGTACAATAGGTATACAGATTAATAGTAGCGTTAAGAATCAGACCGCCATACAAATCGCTATAAGGCGATACATCACTACCGCCTCCCGCCAATCCGAGGCGAAGGGGAGCCTTACTTCTTACAATCATTTGAATTCGAATTTTATTCTAATTTACAAAAAATATATCATTCCAATTTTTTCACGATTATATTCACAGCATCATGAACAGGTTTACATATAAGGATTGATATAGCAAACAGTATTAGACCACAAAAAGGCAATGATAGTTCATCTGAAATTGAAAAAATACAGTTATATAACAACATATGAAGAATATACAACTCCAAACTATACTTTCCAAGCCATCTAAAAGTTATAAAAATGAAATTTAAGATTTTCTTATTTGCCATTATAACAAAAGCCAAGCAACAGAATGGTATCGAAACAAGTCTTATTGTAGACTCATAAGCTGTTGCAAAAAGTAAAAAATCTTTCTGCTTAGCCCAAGCAAATACAACAATCAATAGCGATAAAAATAATAAATATTTCAACAAACTAATGCTTATATTATTTTTAGCTAAGTAACCTGCATAACATCCTATTATAAAAACTGGTGCCTTGGGGATACCTATCATCGTCATCTCGTAATATTCCGGAAAACAAAAACGAATTAATGCTATCAAAAATATCAATATAACAATTAATATTAAGCACCGCCTCCAGTTATTATCTATAAAGTCGAAAATCAAAGGAAATAATGCATAAAGCAAAATAGACACTGATATATACCACATTCCATTATTACCACAAAACCAAAAATATAAGCTAGATTGTTCCAATAAATATTTCCCTAAATTAAATGTTGATATTAAATCATCATAAGCATAGAATGGGAAAGTTATAATAATAAACGGTACTAACAATCTGTAAAAACGCCGCTTATAAAAGGATTTATAGATGAACGTTTTATTTTTAAAATCGGACTGGGGAGAAGTTATTTTATTAGACATTGAATAATAAAGTCCCAATCCTGATAGGAACAAGAAGCCTTCTGTATGTGATAATCTAGAAAACAGACCTATGCACTGTCCCAAAAGAGGAACTTGCAATCCAGTCCAAATATAGATATGAGCAAGCATGATTCCTAAAATGCTAGGTCCCATCAACTCCGATCTAAACTTACTAAGTAACGAGAATTCAAATTGGGCTAATAATACATTCATCTCTAATATCAATCCTTTTTTAATAATTTTACATCATCTATTGCTTTATGTAAAGCAATAATATAGCCTTTACCATATTTAATATCAGGTTCCATGTAATTGCCTTCTCCCCATTCATTCCATGATTTAAGAAAAATAATTTTATTCCGTTTATTCTTCACTGCATTTAAGGCAGATTTAACATGCTCATAAAAATATTCAGGCTTTGCATTTACAAAAAAAGTTCCATTCCATCCACTTCGAGGAGTGTGATCCCATTGTGGAACAAGAGTTGGTATTACATCTTCTTGCTTGTCTTCTTCAGTAACAAGATATGGATAATATTTCTTATAGTCTGTTTTATATGGAGGCGTGTGTGTAATGAAACCTCTAAATTTATTCAAGGTTTTCTGAATTCCTCTTCCTGCTCGTCCTATTTTCAACAAGGATTTGTTAGTTATACCTCCTAATCTCTGATATGTCACTGCATTATATCCTTTGGCTAACAAATCTTCCTTCTTTACTGAAGGATGTGCAATATTAGCAACCATATAAAGATCTCTAAATCCAGCTTCTTTAGTCCATTTACGAAAATTAATCAAATATTCATCTGGCAATTTTACAGGATCAAATATATAGAGAAGAGGTGAACCGTCGATCTTTACATAACGAGGATCTTTAAAAGCATGAAGTAAAAAATCAAAATGCATTTTTTCATCCTCTAATCCTGGATAAGTCTGCTCTATTAGCAAGTTATTACTTGATGTACCATCTGAGTTCCAATTCTTCGCATACCACGAATGATTAGCCCATCCAAGACAAAACGGAAAATCAGGTTTTCCTGTATTTAAAACTTCGTCAAAAATATTAGCCATTAATCGTTTGCCATTTCCAAACCAATAATGCCAGTAGCAAAACGCAGTTACACCTGCTTCCTTTGCTAACTCAATCTGCTGTTCTCTAATAATAGGAAGACGCAGATCATAATAGCCCAATTCGGTAGGAACACGAGGTTGATTATGCCCCTTAAATAAAGGCTTTGCCTTACCAACATTTGTCCACTCTGTAAATCCTTTCCCCCACCATAAATCATTTTCTTTGAAAGGATGATATTGAGGTAAATAAAATGCTATTATTTGTGCTTTATTGTTCATTGCCTACTTTATTATTTATATCTTTCACAATCGACTTATAACAAAACATTAAATCTTTTACAATATTATCAGGATTATGACGTTCACGCGCTCTATCCATACTAGCCTTTCCCATAGCCATACATAAATCTTCATTTCTTGATAATTCTATAATTTTTCCAGCTAACGTAAAAGGGTCATTTGCCGGTATAAGAATTCCTTCTTTATTATTATCAATCAAAGAAGGTATCCCCCCAACATATGTTGCTACAATAGGCATGCCTAAATATTGAGCTTCGCATATTGCATTCGGACTATTATCTATATAAGCAGTATGAACATATAGATTAGCGGACATAAGTAAATCTTTTAATTGTGATGGATTTAGAAATCCTGCAATTGTTATATCGTTGTCCTTGTATTTCATTTTCTCTTTACGCTCTACTACACTTTTTATTTGAGAATTAATTTTTCCAGCTAAGATCCATTCAAATTCCAGACCGTACTCCTTAAGTTTATGAGCTGTTCGTAAAATGGTATCTATGCCTTTCCAAAAAGAACTTACTCCTGTTGTAACGATGCGAAATTTTTTATTCTGCGGAGGAGTCCAAGGAATAGCTGTTTGCAGAAATTCTTTTCGTAGAGCTTCACTACAATAATAATACGAAGAATTTGGATTATAAAATTGAGTTATATTTTTATCCCAATTTGTACGTCCCATATAATATTTCACTTTCCTTAGAATTCTCTCCTCCATGGCTTGACGAGATTTATCTTTTTTTCGACCAAGCCATGCATCAAACTGCCGTTTCGGGTTTAATCCAATACCTACTACAATGTCATGAATGCTGTAAAGTGGTGGCAACAAAGCATTATTATAAGATGGGATAGAACCTTGCATATGAATGACAACAGGAATTTCTGTATATTCAGCTATTAAACCAAAACACCATTCAGAACCGAATACATGAATAATATCAGGTCTAAATTTTTCTATAATTTCTACAGCTTTAGATATTGTCTTTTCTATAGTTGTATTCCATCCTGCCTTTTGACATTGACGTTCCCACCAGTTGTATGTAGTATTTATAGGAAAATATTTTACTCCATCTATATATTTATCTTCACTAAAACCGACATTCTCGAAAGCTATACCTAACTCTATATCATAATTATACATTATTAAATCTTGCAAAGCATCTTGCCATCCCATTGTTGGATTCAAATTCTGCTCATATCTGCTAGGAATAGATATTTCAAACCAAAGAACTTTCATATGATTATATTTAGAAATATTTTATTGAAGGATGATCATGATAATCTTCAAAAAAGAAATAATATGGATGCATCCGCTGAGTATTTTGAACATCATAGCCGACCTGATTTATGATATATACTCGCGTAAAGTAAAGAACAACAACAAACATTATAACATTTATTACTTTTTTCATCTTTACATTCGTCCTAATCAAATCAAAAGACCACGAAAATACAATAATTACAAAAATCATATTTGCCAGAATCATTCTGTTAATCATTGGCACCGAAATAAATAAATTATGTAGACAAATTCCTATTAGATATATTTTCGAAAACCAATGATTTACTTTATCCTCGCTAATAAAGGAAAAAGCCACAAAAGCAATTATTGATTGTCGTAATGTGATGTTAAGAGTGGATAATTCATTTAATTCAAAACTTTCCAAATAGCCAGCAACACGTTCAGTTGCGCTATAATTGACAGACAATAAGATATTAAAAGCATCAGATATCTTAAACGATTGCAAGATAATTCCCAAAACAGCAGTAGCGCCAATCGCTGTTATCGCCCAAATCCGAGATTTCATTGGCAGAAAGTAAGCTATGATAAATAATGGCGCCACCACAGCAGCCGTGGTATGCATAAACCATGCAAGGATACTTAATAGAGCAAAGACTATCCATTTTTGCTTTCTATTTTCAATTACATATATCACCCCCCATAATATTATTGACAATGCCAATAATTGGCGTAACGCTACAAAGTAATATGAATAATCGAAAAAAAGAAAGAATGCGAGGACTGCAAAAGTTTTTCGAGCCACATATTTCTTCAAAATATAATATAATGGAGAAAATATTAGTACTGCATTTATCACCATAAAGACTAATCCAACCCGGCAATAATCTCTAAAGAAACTATTATAAAGGAGATATAATGGCTCTAAGTCTCTATCATCCACATTATAAAAATTTCTCACTCCGATAGCATAACGATAATAATTCCATGTATCAGCTCCTACTACAGGAGCTCTAAAAGCAACAAAAATAAATACAACTAAACTTGCTATCTTAAAATAGAGGTTCGACTTACTTGGATATCTCCACTCCTCATAAGCCCCCAATAATAAGATCAGTATTAGTACAACGTATGGATAATCTATCATTTAATTAAATTCAACATTATTGCTATTATCTTTTTCAAAGTAATTATAGCTTCATCACATTCCAATATTTTTCATTGAAAAATGGAGGATTCTTATGAACCGTATTATCCGACAATACGATTTGGGCGATAGTAAAAACCTCTTCTAAATCTTTTGCATAGTATACATTTTTGCCAAACTCATCTCGAGGGAACCATTTGACACCACTACTCAGTTTATGGTCAGAAGAAGATAGTACTATTACAGGAGTATTGGCAACCTGAGAGAAAATTGTCCCATGATAACGATCAGTAATGATTAGCTGATATTTAGAAAAATCTAAAATAACTTTTCTAATAAGAGATTCTCTTCGGGAAGGCCAAAAACGCAATGGCAAATTGATTGTTGTATCACTTTCCCTTACCTTATTATAGCCAGTGAATCTATTCTTAAGCTCGTCAATCTGACTTTTACTATAAAATTTCTCCAAGTCATTCCTTACGCAAAACATCACGCCGTCACGAACCTTATTGTCAAATTTAAAGCCCTCTGCACCAATCAAACTTGTCACTACATCCGGCCATAACAACCTCTTGCATTGTGGGAATAATAGATCCGCATTATGTAATGAAACCTCATCACGAGTAATAATCGTAAGGTTTGGATGCGCATTGAAACAATTACTAATTTCATTTTTCTTTTCCGCAGATATTAAATTTATAGTCTGTGGCAATATTGTTATTGGCATATCATGAAACACATTCACCACTTTGCAAATAAATGGAAGTTCGGGATGAGGATCAAATATCAAATACCCACTATGGACAAAAAGCAAATCGTCAGAAGTTACTTGATGTCTGATTCGTTCGAGATCTTCGTTTGTTGTAGTACGAGCTGGCATACTTACAACTCTATATTCAGGGTAATTTTTCGAAAACAAACGCAACCAACAGTAATATTGTGCCTGATCACCAAGATTTGAATGAAGGGGTACGCTAAAGAAATAAATAGTTTTCTTTCCTTTGGCATTATCTATTTCATTTATATTTTTTCGTTGTTGTTTCTTCAAAAATCTTTTGTCCAACAAATAATTGTATTTTCTTTGTAATCGTAGTTTTATGTTCATTATCATATATATTTCTCCAACTGATAAACTATTTTCAAAACAAAATCTCTTAGAGAGTTTTTTCGATACTTGATTCTAATCCTTGTGCTCAATTTCAACCTTTCAGGATACATATACTTCTTTACAATATCCATAAAATCCATCGAATGATAATCTTTCCAAAAAGCATCACGAGTACTAGGTATTGCAAATGGCTTTGAAAGACTTAAATTAGTTTTCTTTGCTTCTTCTAAAGTGCGTTCTTTAAATTCGAAACTAGCCTTAATATCTTTATCAAACAAGGCATTTGCTTTAGTTGTATTACACAAAAGAAGTGAAACTCCTTTACGTTCATAGTCCTTGTCTTGTACTGAATCACCACTATATCCCCACCAATCAGCAATTGTAAAATCAGAGCAACGCTCTATTTTTGTAAATTTGCATTGATGGCATGACGGTCGTAAAAAATAGTCACGCAAGAAACCTCGTAACCATGCATCTTCGTAATATTTCCCTTCATATCCAAAAACTTCATCTTTCTTTGTATGACCGATTACAGCCAAATGAAAAAAAATCCAAGACGTTTTTTTACTACGAAAGTTTATTTTTGTAATATCTTTCAAAGCAAAGGATCTTTTAAACCACACTTTCCAATCATCAAATACTTTAGGACTGGGAACTCCATGACAAATCAAATCAACAGTAATCAAGTTATCGTAGTCACAATGAAGATAATTGCGTAAACCTGCTATCTGGCATGGCGTTCCACTAAACAAGACTTCCCTACCTTGTAAAAGGATTCTTTTTACCTGCTTATAACTATCACCTACTCTACTTTGTACATACTTACTTCCACGAAGTTTGTATAAGTCAGTTTCTGTCTCAACAAATATATGCTCTGCTTGCATGTCTTTATTCAATGTAACACCAAACACTACACCACCCCGTTGCAATACCGGCATTGCAAGAACAGAAAATGCCCCCCCTGAAGAACTTGACAAACGCAGATCCTCATTCTTTGCCCAGCCGCTATACACTTGCAAAGGAGAGGTTAAGGTAGGAGGATTATTTATTGGGCATATTTCTTTACATAATCCGCAGTCTACACATTTATTCTGTTGAATTGATGGATGTTCAAAGCCTTCTTCATCTTGTACTATAGTTATAGCTTTATGAGCACATACATTTACGCAGGCCATACATCCTGTACAAGCTTCATGTGTACAAATTACTACCATAAAAATTATCTATGTTTAAGGATTTTCTTAAAGACAATGACTTTAAGCAGTTCCCGTTCTTCAACGATCATTCCAAATTTATAAATAGAAACCAAACAAGCTATGACAGATATTAAAATAATCAAACAAAAACTAGTAATGCTTTGATTTGTAAATATTGCAAGACATATGGGAATAGGAGCACTTATTATAATAACTGTAAGAATTGGCACAATGACGAGCTTTACAAATTGTAAAACCGGAAAACTAAGATATACCTTCATATACCAACAACGTGCCGTAAATGTTAGAATATTGACAACTATTCGAATACACCAAGCTGTATATACGGGCATTCCCATTTTGAACACTAAATAAGTCAATGGAAAATTTAAACATATACATGATGCCATCCATATTTGATATTTCTTTATTTTTCCTGTTGCTTGAACAGCCATCCAAAGAGGAGCTGTTATAGTCTCAATTATCATGAATCCAAGAATCAACTGACAAAATATTGTTGTGTACATCGGTACATTTACAAGCCAAAGTTCTAAAAGAATCTGCGTATTCAATATTATTGGCAATGAAAGGATATATATCATATAGAAACTAAATTTAGATGTCCTAAAAATCAGTTTATGAAACTCTGATATCTGATTTGCAGCATATGTCTTCACTATTTGTGGCTGAAATGCTATTTGGAAATTTGATACAAATTGCATAACTTGCGAAGATACAGTATTCGCTATACCCACAGCAGCATTGGCTGTCACACCAAAGAAAATATTAATAAGAATATTCAGCCCTTGCTGTGATAACATATTAGCCATTGAACCAAAAAGAGACCAACTGGAAAAACTAAATAGACTACGAAATGTTGCTTTATCCCACATAAGCCTAAAATGGGTCGTTTTAAACTTCCATCCACAATATACTTTATAGGCAATGTTTACAATAAACGGTACTATTGCATAGAGAAGTGAATAGATTACCAATCGATCTATTCCATCAATAAACAACACATAGACTACAACAAGTTTTAACACAACTTCAATAAGACTCACATATGCGAAAAAATCCATCCGTTCATAAGCTATAATTGAAGCATTATAAGGTATTCGTATCAGATTTATTATAAATGTAATTATTGTAAATTGATATACCCAATTAGCTGCATTCATCCTTTCGACAGGTATATTTAATTGAGTATTGACAAACCAAAGTCCAAGAGTCTCAGATACGATAAGAAATATGACAGAAAGAATGATGTATGAATTCAAACTCATACAAAATACACTCTCTACTTTTTTGAAATCCCCTTTTCCGATATTAAAATTTAGAAACCTCTGTGTAGCAGATGTCAGTGCTTGATTCAAGAAAGAGAACAATACTACGACACCTCCAATGATATTGTATATTCCATAGTCCGTCTCACCCAATGCATTAAGCACGACACGCGAGGTAAATAATCCGACGAATAGCATTATAAACATTCTGATATACAAGAACATCGTATTTTTAGCTATTCTTTTATTCTTTGATGAAGTATTTTGAACTAGCATTTAGGTTATACATCAAATTAGCACTCAAGTGTGTCATACAACAGAAATTAACAACGTACACTAAAATCAAGACAAGCTTTGCACACTGTTATTATTTCATCTTTACCATTCACACTATCTCTTAGTAAATCTAAGAAATAACGAGCAAGATCTTTCTTGCAAAAAGTCAAAGTATCGCCGACCTTTCTCCCATTATATTTAAAGCTAATTTTAACAGCCCCTAAATATTCGAGAACAATCTCATTAAATTTCCATCTCTTAACTTTGTCAACGTACGGTCGTGCTATTAACTCTAAATTTATGTCCATCATCTAAATTATCCCTCCTTTATACATCTCTTCATAATACCTCTAAAGTCCCCATTCGTCGCATTATCTATCTGCTCCTAATTATCCAAATACCATCTAAGCGTCTTTTCTCTTTCTTCTTCAAACTGTTAACTCAGTTCTCAAAATCCATTTGTTTATTTGAATCATCCACATAATACAAATAATAATCTTTACGATTGGCTAAATAAGTAATCAAATATTTTGAGTCTCCTTCTAGGTTACCTAACAAACCGTTAGCTCCCGTCACTAGAATATTCATTGAACTTAATACAGATTTTCGTTATAATCAAATAGCCAGCTGGCTTCTTCCAAACGTTCGTGATGTTGGTCTTTCCCGGAAAGGATTATTTTATCAGCAGGAACCTTCCAGTCGATTTTCAATGCGGGATCATCCCAAGCCAGAGCACCTTCGCATTGGGGAGCATAAAAATTGTCACATTTATACTGAAAGATAACCTCTTCTGTCAGGACAACAAAACCATGAGCAAAGCCACGGGGAATAAAGAACTGACGGTGGTTTTCTTCAGTTAATTCCACTGATACATGCTCTCCAAATGTTGATGAACCTTTACGGATATCGACAGCCACATCAAGGACAGAGCCTTTAATGACACGTACCAGTTTACTCTGGGCATAAGGTGGTTTCTGAAAATGAAGGCCACGTAAAACACCATATCTGGATTTACTTTCATTATCCTGGACAAAATCTACCTTACGGACCTTTTCCGTAAATTCACGTTGAGAGAAGGATTCGAAAAAATAACCACGGTCATCTTTAAAAAGGCGGGGTTCAATGATAACAACGCCTTCTATAGTAGTTTTGATTATTTCCACTGTGATTAGTGTTTATTAGTTATTAAATTACCGGAAAGAAATATGGTATTATTCCAGTCCCAGTTCATTTATTACTTTTAAAAGGTACTGGCCATATTGGTTCTTTAGCATGGGCTTGGCCAGCTCACGCATTTTATCCGCTGTTATCCAGCCATGACGCAGGGCAATACCTTCAAGACAGGCTACTTTCAATCCCTGACGTTTTTCAATCACTTCAATAAAAGTACTGGCTTCGGAAAGGGAATCGTGTGTGCCGGTATCAAGCCAGGCAAAGCCACGGCCTAATAGTTGAACTTTTAATTGGTGGTTATCAAGAAACTCCTGATTGACAGTCGTGATTTCTAGTTCCCCACGAGAAGAAGGTTTTATATGTTTAGCTACATCTACCACTTTATTGGGATAGAAATAGAGTCCTACTACAGCATAATTGGATTTTGGGTTTGCAGGTTTCTCGTCAATGCTCAAAACATTTCCATCCTTGTCAAAGTCAGCAACTCCATAACGTTCGGGATCAACAACCCAATAACCGAATACAGTTGCTTTCTGCTCCTCCTCGACTGTACGAACAGCTTCCTGTAACATACGGGTAAAACTTTGACCATAGAAAATATTATCACCTAATACCAGGCAGACGGAATCATTGCCGATGAAGTCTTCACCGATAATAAAGGCTTGTGCCAGACCGTCCGGAGAAGGTTGTTCGGCATATTCAAACCGTACTCCGTAGTCGGAGCCATCACCCAGAAGACGCTTGAAGCCCGGAAGATCATAAGGAGTGGAAATGATCAGGATCTCACGGATTCCAGCCAACATAAGGACTGAAATCGGATAATAAATCATAGGCTTGTCAAAGATAGGAAGCAACTGCTTACTCACTCCTTTGGTGATAGGATACAGACGAGTGCCTGAACCACCAGCTAAAACGATTCCTTTCATAAAAGCTTATTTCAAAATAAGTAAACTGTTTTGAGATGGACACAAAGTAGCTTTTATTCTGTGCCTATTTAAATGGTTCCACATATCCCACCGGCATATCCGCACAAGCACACCCCAGCATATTCAACCGGACAGCAATCTTGCTTCTACCATCTACCATAACAAGTTCTCCTACAAGCCCTGTCAAGGGACCTTTAATGACACGCACTTTTTCACCACGTGCCAAAGGAGCACTATTCATACTGATTGCCTCTTCGGAATAGTCGAGCATAAAACGAAAACGGGCCATTTGTTCATCAGGAATGATAGTCGGACTGCTCTCACCACGCATTACCATATACCGACTAACGGTAGAAAAGGAAAGAACCTCTTTACGTTCTTTGGGATCAGCGTGTACAAAAACCATCATCGGAAGCAATACGGATTCAACCACTTTACGGCGGTCACTCCATTGATGTACTTCTTGCTGGACTGGTACAAAATTTTCAATCCCTATTTTATCTAAACGCTCGGCTACTTTCTTTTCATGATGCATACGGACCAGAGCGACATACCAGCGTTTAGAGTGTGCTACGCCTTCCCCTGTCCCAATATTAGGCCCAGCACTTAAAGTTTCTTTCGTTAGAATCATACTTTTTTACCCCTTATTTTTCCGTTACTTCTTAGGTAACGGATAATTATTCGGTGCAAAGATATGCAAAAATACAAATAGTAAACAAGTAAAATCTTCTTTTTTTTCTGAATTGTTGAAATATGCAACAAAAATATATCAGGACATGATGATTCTGTTTGATCATGCCTGAAATTCCTGTACTCTGTTTCCAAAGATGTTTTCCCTTCACGTAGGTTAGAAAAACATCTTTGTAGGCAGTTCCTGTCCATGTTTTTCTGCTTTCATCTGTTTTTCTGTGAATGAGTACCTTATCCGTTACCTAAGAAGTAACGGAAACATTTCGCCCTTGATTTCTAACACTTTATCGTTAACTATCAACCTAAACGATAGTTTCTAATGTAAGATAAATTCCCTTTATTTACCTCTGTACGTTCTTTGAGTTCAAAACCTTTTAAATAGATTTGTGTCGTTTTTATAGATTTATGCCCCAATGATTCACTGATCATTTCAATTGGCACTCCACGATACTTCGCTGTCGTTGCCCAAGAATGGCGCAGTGTATAAGAAGAAACCGGAGATTTTAACCGTAAAACTCTCGCCAAATCTTTCAAACGATTATTAAAATTCCGAAGAGCAGACTGATATTCACGATATGCCCTTTCATCCTTCCGTTTTTTGTTACTACAAAGTATATCAAATAGATAGTCCGGACAATCGGGAATGGGTTCCTGATTACTCCAGAGTTGATTTATCATTCCCCTGGCAGTATCCAATACTTCGACGCTCATGGGAGTTTTCGTCTTGATTCGATTATAGCGCAACACACTCTGATCTAAAGCTGATTTTTCCAAATGTGCCAAATCAGCAAATGACATTCCACAAAACTGAAACATCAGGGCGGCAATAATTTGTGTACGACGTAAACGTTCCGATTTGGGATCTTCATACAAAAGCTTATGTAATTCACCGGCAGACAAAGCTTTCTTTTGCCGGACATCCACACCTGTATAGACATCATGAAACAATCGAGGAACATAAGGGGCACTCCCCGCTTCCACTCCCCGATTGTAAATACTACGAAGCATACGCATATACGTAGAAATCGTATTGGGCTTCAAACCACACTCATAAAGATACTGACCATAACGTCGTAAACGTTCCTTGGTAACTTGCTTGAACGACACATTCAATGTACCACAATACCTCCCGAAAGAATAAAGGGCGTTCTTATAAACGTGCGCCGTAGAATAACGCCCTTCCTTTCGTAAACGATTGATGTAGTTCTCACCACATCGACTAAATCCATTTTTATTCATCATTTGCATCACTAGTTATTTTATATATATACTATTTGGCAAGCGACAAAAGAACAAATCTTTTTGCAGGTTCAATTTCACTTTCCAGATATTATTTTCAAATTAACATTCATTAATATTGCAAAAATTAACTAATTATGAGAAGCGAAAAATCTAAAAAAGGAAGTAAAAACAACAAAGCAAAGAGAAATGTTCAAACAGTGGAAAAAGCCCCAGGAAGACAGTCAAAGGAAGAAATCATCAGTGAAGAAGAGCTGGAAAACAGAATAGCAATCAGTGGAGATATCCGCCTTTATCTCACCATGCATTTGAGAATCTTTATCGATGGATATTTCCACCATCCTAAGAAAAAAAAGCTGATAAATCTGGCCCAATATATCTATGACCAAAAAGTATTATACATTCACAAGCATGGCGGCTATAAGTTAATGGAACTTAGCAGTATACATGCTGAATTGGCGGCATTGAAAAAGTCTGTCGAAGAAGAATATATGAAAGAGAAAAAGGAAAAAAGAGAACAGGCTGAAAAGCTTAAAAGCAAGTACTAAGAAAAAATAATGGGACAAGTGAAATATAAGGCCTACCTTCGCCGCCGTTTTCAACCGGTCGGAAAACAACAAGAATTTCTCTCAAAAAATAGTGACGGTATGCTGTTGTCATAGCGTCACTATAATGAAAGGATAGTAACGCTATGACAACAGCATACCGTCACTATCCGACAGGGGATATTTATGTTTAAATAAAAACTTAATTTTTCAATCAAAAAACAGAAGAAAATGAGACAAAAGATCAAGAAAGGCAAGTTGGAAGCTTGCAAATTAGTATGGAAAAAACGTATTACTGCCGAAAAGGGGATTTCGGATAAATGTGCGGAGAGAATTGTACAGGAGTGCATCAAACTAATAGAACACATGTTGTATGGAAATGCAATGATAGCTTTTCATAAGCAGGATGGTACGTTCTGCCTGGAAAAAGGAACACTGGTAGGATATGAAAAATTCTTTCATAGAGAATTTAATATCACAGCACAACAAGAGTCTATTATCTATTGGAGTGAAGAACAAAAAGGATGGAGAAGATTCATGATCGGAAACCTGATGGAATGGAAAGCTATTGTATAGTTTATAATAAAAAATATTGAATAATGAATATGATTAATAAAGGGATACCTTACTTCCCGACACCGGCAAACTTTTTTGACGAAGAGGTTATGGAATTATTAGAAGCAAAATTCGGAGTGTTAGCTTCTTACATGGTCATGAGATTGCTTTGCAAAATCTATAAAGAGGGATATTACATCTCTTGGGGGAAAGAACAAAATCTAATTTTCGTCCGCAAAGTAGGTGGCGGGATCAAAGAGGACATGATGGAAAAGATTGTCGACCTGTTATTGGAAAAAGGATTTTTCCATAAAGAAACCTACGAAAAACACGGTATACTCACTTCGGAACAGATTCAAAGAGTGTGGTTCGAAGCTACGACACGAAGAAAAATAGATTTCTCACAACTACCTTATTTATTAGAGACCAAACAGAGAAAAAGGATACACAAGGATGAGTTGAACAAGGAAAATGCTAACATTTTTCCAACTCAAGAGGAGGTGAGTTCAGAAAATGCAGACATTTCTCGACAAACTAAACTAAAGGAAACTAAACTAAATACTGAAGAAGAAGAAATAAGCGATGCTTCGTTTGAAATTCCGGGGTATGCATACAATCAGGCCACACACAACATGAACGGACTGATAGAAAGTCTGGAACGCCACAAAGTGACTAATTTGAAGGAGAGGCAGACAATTCTCCGGTTATCAGACTATGGCAGGAAAGGCACCCAAGTATGGAAACTACTCTCCAATACGGCCTGGAGCAAAATCGGAGCACCGGGGAAATATATCATTGCAGCACTAGCCAGCGGACGGAAATAAACCGACTGATTAAAAGCTGATAAAAAAGGTACGAAAAATCTGTGCTTTTCACAAATTCTTCGTACCTTTACGCTCCGGTAAAACAAGTTCTATCCACATAAAAGATAACAAAATGGAAAACAGAAGTTTAGTAACCATTGCCGAACATTCTAAAGAAAAAATCCTCTACATGCTCGAAATGGCGAAGCAGTTTGAAATGAACCCCAATCGCCGGTTATTACAAGGAAAGGTAGTAGCAACCCTGTTCTTCGAACCTTCCACCCGTACCCGCTTGAGTTTTGAAACAGCTGCCAACCGTCTCGGTGCACGAGTAATCGGATTCTCTGACCCCAAGGCCACCAGCTCTTCCAAAGGGGAAACACTTAAAGACACGATCATGATGGTGAGTAACTATGCAGATATTATCGTCATGCGACACTATCTCGAAGGAGCTGCACGATATGCCAGCGAAGTAGCCCCGGTGCCCATTGTCAATGCAGGTGACGGAGCTAACCAGCACCCGTCGCAGACGATGCTCGATCTTTACTCTATCTACAAGACGCAAGGAACGCTGGAAAATCTGAATATTTTCCTAGTGGGTGACTTGAAATACGGCCGCACCGTACATTCTTTGCTGATGGCGATGCGACACTTTAATCCGACTTTCCATTTTATCGCTCCCGAAGAATTGAAAATGCCGGAAGAATACAAACTTTACTGCAAAACGCACCAAATAAAATACGTTGAACATACAGACTTTTCCGAAGAGATTATCGCCGACGCCGATATTCTATATATGACCCGTGTGCAACGCGAACGTTTCACCGACCTGATGGAATATGAACGGGTGAAGAATGTATATATTCTCCGTAACAAAATGTTGGAAAACACACGTCCGAACCTGCGTATCCTGCACCCGCTTCCCCGTGTCAACGAAATTGCTTACGATGTGGATGACAACCCGAAAGCATATTATTTCCAACAGGCACAAAACGGTCTGTATGCCCGCGAAGCAATCCTTTGCGATGTATTAGGTATCACATTAGAGGACGTTAAAAACGATATTTTATTATGAGCGAAAATAAACAAGCATTGCAAGTAGCTGCCCTGAAAAACGGAACAGTGATTGACCATATCCCATCTGAAAAGCTCTTCACCGTAGTGCAACTGCTCGGTGTGGAACAAATGACAAGCAATATCACGATCGGATTCAACCTCGACAGTAAAAAACTAGGCAAAAAAGGGATCATCAAAATTGCAGATAAATTCTTTTGTGACGAAGAGATCAACCGTATTTCGGTAGTAGCACCGCACGTCAAACTGAACATTATCCGCGATTACGAGGTAGTAGAAAAGAAAGAGGTAAAAATGCCGGATGAGCTTCGTGGCATCGTGAAATGTGCCAATCCGAAATGTATTACCAACAATGAACCGATGAGCACCATCTTTCATGTGATAGATAAGGATAATTGCATCGTGAAATGCCATTATTGCGAAAAAGAACAGAAACGAGAAGAGATAACAATCCTCTAACTTCAGCTCACCACAGATTACACGGATTCACACAGATTTTTATTTTATGGAATAATAATATCTATATCTGTGTGAATCTGTGGTGAAAAAAATGACAACTATGAAACAGGACTGGAAACCAGGAACGATGATTTATCCGCTGCCGGCTGTACTAGTCAGTTGCGGAAAAGAGGAAAGCGAATATAATATGTTCACAGTAGCATGGACGGGTACGATTTGCACGAACCCGCCCATGTGTTATATATCCGTACGTCCGGAACGCCATTCATACGATATTATCAAAAAAAATATGGAGTTTGTCATCAACCTGACAACCAAAGACATGGCTTTTGCCACCGACTGGTGCGGAGTTCGTTCGGGACGTGATTATCATAAATTCGAAGAGATGAAACTGACACCCGGACAGTGTACGGTAGTCAGTGCCCCGCTGATTGAAGAATCACCTCTTTGCATTGAATGTCGTGTAAAAGAAATCATCTCTCTTGGTTCACATGATATGTTTATTGCCGACGTGGTAAATGTGCGTGCCGACGAACGGAACCTGAACCCCGAAACCGGAAAGCTGGAACTGGCGGAAGCTAATCCGCTGGTATATGTGCACGGAGGATATTACAATTTGGGAGAGAAAATCGGTAAGTTCGGTTGGAGTGTAGAAAAGAAAAAATCATAAAAGGAACGATACTGTCATGGATATGCTGCGTAAATTCATTTTTTTAGGTTTATTAGTTGCAGCCGGCAGCCCGGTTGTCGGACAGAATTATAACGCAGACAGAGTAGACCGTCCCAACACAAAAAAAATAAATATCGGTATCAAAGCGGGCTTCAACTCTTCCATGTTCATGGTGTCTGAACTGAAAATTAAAGATGTAACTATCGATGAGGTGCAGAATAACTATAAGATTGGTTATTTCGGTGCTCTCTTCATGCGCATCAATATGAAAAAACATTTTATCCAGCCTGAAGTGTCGTACAATGTAAGCAAAGGTGAGATTACGTTCGACAAACTCGGTTCCCAGCATCCTGCCATCGAGCCTGATTACGCATCGGTACAATCGGTGTTGCACAGTGTCGATTTTCCCGTTCTATATGGCTATAATGTGGTGAAAAAAGGACCTTACGGAATGTCTATCTTCGCAGGTCCCAAGCTTCGCTACCTATGGGGAAAGCACAATGAAATCACTTTTAAAAATTTCGACCAAAAGGGTATTCACGAAAAGTTGTATCCGTTCAATGTCAGCGCAGTGATTGGCGTAGGTGTCAACATCTCACGTATCTTCTTCGATTTCCGCTACGAACAAGGTATAGGAAACATCTCCAAGTCTATCATTTATGACAATATCAACTCCGACGGCAGTACGGGTGTGAGCAACATTATTTTCCGTCGCCGTGACAGCGCGTTAAGTTTTTCATTGGGATTCATTCTTTAAGAATAAAATATCATTAAATCCCGCTTTTTACTAACATTTTTCTTACTGTTCCTTCATTCTTTATTTATTTTCATTAACTTTGTGCGCTTAAAATAGGTATCTCGAATTAGAAATTTAATCTTACTTATAAAAGAATGAAAAGAGACGACATCATTTTCGACATCATCGAAAAAGAGCATCAACGTCAGTTGAAAGGAATCGAGCTGATTGCATCAGAAAACTTTGTGAGTGACCAGGTAATGCAGGCAATGGGTTCTTGCCTGACTAACAAGTACGCAGAAGGTTATCCCGGCAAACGTTACTACGGAGGTTGCGAAGTAGTAGACCAAAGCGAACAAATCGCTATCGACCGCCTGAAAGAAATTTTCGGCGCTGAATGGGCAAACGTACAGCCACACTCGGGAGCACAAGCTAATGCGGCTGTTTTCCTTGCTGTTCTGAATCCGGGCGACAAATTCATGGGATTAAATCTGGCACACGGCGGACACCTGTCTCACGGTTCATTAGTGAACACTTCCGGTATCATCTATACTCCTTGCGAATATAACCTGAACCAGGAAACAGGACGCGTTGATTACGACCAGATGGAAGAAGTCGCTCTTCGTGAGAAACCAAAAATGATTATCGGTGGTGGTTCTGCATACTCTCGTGAATGGGATTACAAACGTATGCGTGAAATCGCTGACAAAGTAGGCGCTATCCTGATGATCGACATGGCTCATCCTGCCGGTCTGATCGCTGCCGGAGTGCTCGAAAATCCGGTTAAATATGCACATATCGTCACTTCTACTACACATAAAACACTTCGCGGACCTCGTGGTGGTGTCATCATGATGGGTAAGGATTTCCCCAATCCATGGGGTAAGAAAACTCCGAAAGGTGAGATCAAGATGATGTCTCAATTACTGGATTCTGCCGTTTTCCCGGGTATCCAAGGCGGACCGTTGGAACATGTAATTGCTGCTAAAGCAGTTGCTTTCGGTGAAATCCTGCAACCTGAATTTAAGGAATATGCTAAACAAGTACAGAAGAATGCTGCCGTACTTGCACAGGCTTTGATCGACCGTGGCTTTACCATCGTTTCCGGTGGTACAGACAACCACTCTATGTTGGTCGACCTGCGTAGCAAATATCCTGATCTGACAGGTAAAGTGGCAGAAAAAGCATTGGTTTCTGCTGATATTACCGTTAACAAGAACATGGTTCCGTTCGACAGCCGTTCGGCTTTCCAGACTTCCGGTATCCGTTTGGGTACTCCTGCTATCACAACTCGTGGTGCAAAAGAAGACTTGATGCTCGAAATTGCAGAAATGATCGAAACTGTATTGTCTAACGTAGAAAATGAGGAAGTTATTGCACAAGTACGTGCACGCGTCAATGAGACAATGAAAAAATATCCTCTTTTCGCTTACTAAAACACAATTTTAAAGCTAGTAATTGTAAACTGTTATTAGCTTAATTCCCAATTTAAGGTCTGCTCTTTACGAAAGGAGCAGGCCTTTTTTTTATTTATTAACGGTCCCGTTCGAACCATCTTTCCGGAATTTCGTTTTTCTTACTATAAAAGAAATATATGATGTCATATATCACCCACAACAAGTACGAATTCAACCGTCCAGTGTGCATGAAGAGAAAAGAGAAGCACACTGGACTCTATATACAGTCATCCCCGTCTTTCCACATTCATTTTATAGGGAAAGACGGGGATTTATTTTTACCGGCATAGCGCCAGAACAAGTGTTCTTTAAGTGTATATCAGCTCAATCCTTCTATTTCTCCATCCACAATATCGATATGCAATGCTTGCGGTTCTTTAGGTAATCCCGGCATACGAAGAATTTCTCCGGCAATGGCTACAATCATTTCAGCTCCGTTATTGATTACAATATCTTTAATATGGAACTCGAAGTTGTTCACCGCACCATAAATCTTAGGGTCGGCAGAGAATGAATACTGTGTTTTAGCAATACAAACCGGGTAATGAGTGATGCCCATTTTCTCGATCAGTTTGATACGGTTGCGTGCAATACTGCTGTAAGTAATTACACTGGCTCCGTAAATATTAGTAGCCACCTTTTCAATCTTCTGCTGTATATTATCTTCTTCCTTATATGTATAACGCAAAGGTTCGGACGGATTATTTTCGATTGTATCTACCACCAGGCGGGCCATGTCTACTGCCCCCTCTCCTCCTTCACTGAACGCATTGTTGATAGCAAAACCGACTCCCAACAGTTCGCAATGCTCACGCAGCAATTCCATTTCTTCATCGGTGTCAGACGCAAACTTATTGAAAGCTACGATAACCGTCTGACCGAATGAACGAAGATTACGAACATGTTTGTCCAGATTACGCAATCCTTCTTTCAGTCCTTCCATATTCGGTTCTTTGATACGGTCGAGACTGACACCTCCGTGCATCTTCAATCCTTGTGCCGTAGCGACAATCACCGTGAGACGCGGTTGGAGTCCACTCTTGCGGCACTTGATATTGTAGAACTTCTCCGCACCAAGATCGGCACCGAATCCGGCTTCTGTAATTACATAATCGCCGAAAGACATTGCCAATTTAGTGGCCAGAATAGAGTTACAACCATGCGCAATATTAGCGAACGGACCGCCGTGTACAAAAGCAGCGGTTCCTTCGGTAGTCTGCACCAGATTAGGATGGATGGCATCTTTCAGCAACACAGTAATAGCTCCTGCCACTCCCAGATCTTTTACGGTAAAAGGCTGGTCATCATAAGTGAAGCCCAACAGGATGTTTTCAATACGGCGACGCAAATCACTCACATCTTTGGAAAGACAAAGAATCGCCATAATTTCCGAAGCAGGAGTAATATCGAAACCGGACTCTTGGGTAATCCCGTTGGATTTAGGTCCAAGACCGACAACGATGCTGCGCAACGAACGGTCGTTCACATCAAGCACTCTCCGCCAAAGGATTTCTTTCAATCCGAAACCTTTTGCCTGGTTCTGATAGAGATAATTGTCGAGCAATGCCGAAATCATGTTATGGGCAGAGGTGATGGCGTGAAAATCCCCCGTAAAATGAAGGTTAATCTTATCCATCGGAAGCACTTGTGCATATCCTCCACCGGCCGCTCCTCCTTTCATTCCGAAACAAGGACCGAGAGACGGTTCGCGAAGAGCGACAATCGCATTCTTTCCAATTTTATTCAGTCCCAAAGCAAGACCGATAGATACGGTAGTTTTGCCAATGCCCGCTTTGGTTGCCGTGATAGCAGTGACCAGGATGAGATTGCTTTTCTTCACTTTCTCTTCATCAATCAGTTGTTCAGGGATCTTTGCGATGTAGCGGCCATAATTCTCCACTTCCTCGCGAGGAATTCCGACACCTTCGGCAACTTGCTTAATCTTCTTCAGCTCAATGCTGCGAGCAATTTCTATGTCTGATTTCATACAGAATATGATTAGTTTTATTTTTGAAAGAACAAAAGTATAACAAAAAAGCGAAATAGAGAAATTTAAAGTTCATCGGATATTTATATATCTATTTATCATAAACACTATAAACTCTTTTCACGCAATAACTGTTGTAAATGACATAACCTAAAACAACAACTTAATTATGGAATGGATTATTAATCAACTAAGGGTACACCCTGAACTTGCTATTTTCCTGACACTCTTTGCCGGATTCTGGCTGGGCAGACTCAAAATAGGGAAATTCTCATTAGGGACAGTCACCAGTGTTCTGCTGGTCGGAGTGTTGGTCGGGCAACTGAATATCACTGTGGATGGCCCGATGAAAGCTGTGTTCTTTCTGCTTTTCCTGTTTGCCGTCGGCTATAAGGTAGGTCCGCAGTTTTTCCGCGGATTGAAAAAGGATGGGCTGCCACAGGTGGGATTCGCTGTACTGATGTGTATTGTCAGCCTGGCAGCACCGTGGATACTCGCCAAAATCATGGGATACCATGTAGGGGAAGCTGCCGGACTTTTGGCAGGCTCACAGACCATATCCGCCGTGATCGGCGTGGCAAGCGATACAATCAACCAATTGGGAATCAGCGATGCGCAAAAAGCAACATTCATCAATGCGATTCCGGTAGCTTACGCTGTAACTTATATCTTCGGTACAGCCGGTTCTGCATGGATTCTAGCTTCTCTCGGCCCCAAAATGCTGGGCGGACTGGATAAGGTGAAAGCCGACTGCAAAGAACTGGAGGCTCAAATGGGAACATCGGAAGCTGATGAACCCGGATTTTCCCCGGCTCTTCGTCCGGTGGTATTCCGTGCCTATAAAATCACCAATGAATGGTTCGGCAAAGGAAAGAAAGTCAGTGAACTCGAAACATATTTATGCAAGAATGATAAACGGCTGTTTGTAGAGCGGATTCGTCAAAGAGGAGTAGTGAAAGATGTTGATCCGAACCTGATTCTTCGCAAAAATGACGAAGTGGTACTAAGCGGACGCCGTGAGTTTGTTATCGGAGAAGAAGACTGGATCGGTCCGGAAGTGATCGACGCACAATTATTGGATTTTCCGGCGGAAACTCTTCCTGTAATGGTGACTCACCGGACGTTTGCCGGCGAAACGGTAGCCAAAATCCGGGCACAGAAATTTATGCACGGAGTCAGTATCCGTAACATCAAGCGTGCCGGAATCAATGTTCCGGTATTATCCAAAACAGTTGTGGATTCGGGAGATATTCTCGAGCTCACCGGTCTTAAACATGAAGTGGAAGGCGCTGCCAAACAAATGGGTTACATTGACCGTCCGACCAATCAGACGGATATGATTTTCGTCGGCCTGGGCATTTTGCTCGGTGGTCTCTTCGGCGCACTGGCTATCCATCTGGGAGGTGTTCCTATCAGTCTTTCTACCAGTGGCGGCGCATTGATTGCCGGACTTCTGTTCGGTTGGTTACGCAGCAAGCATCCTACTTTCGGAGGTATCCCCGAACCCTCTTTATGGGTATTGAATAATGTAGGGCTGAATATGTTTATCGCAGTGGTCGGCATTGCTGCAGGTCCCAGTTTTATAGCCGGATTCAAGGAAGTCGGAATCAGTCTGTTTATTGTCGGTGCACTGGCAACAGCCATCCCTCTTCTCGCAGGATTGCTGATGGCGAGATACCTGTTCAAATTCCACCCTGCCCTTTCATTGGGATGCACGGCAGGAGCACGTACCACAACAGCTGCACTGGGAGCTATTCAGGATGCAGTGGAAAGTGATACACCTGCATTAGGGTATACAGTGACGTATGCAGTCGGCAATACGCTACTGATTATCTGGGGAGTCGTCATCGTGTTACTTATGTAAAACTATATAAATAAATATCATTATGGAAAAGAAAACAAATAACCCTGCCATTACGAAAAGTTATGCCAAGAAAATGGAAACGATCAGCCCGTTCGAGCTGAAAAACAAACTGATCGATATGGCAGACGAAAGCATTAAGAAAATAGCACATACCATGCTGAATGCGGGAAGAGGTAATCCGAACTGGATTGCTACCGAACCACGCGAAGCATTTTTTCTGTTGGGACAATTCGGACTTTGCGAATGTCGCCATGCGTTTTCACTGGAAGAAGGAATAGCAGGTATTCCGCAAAAGGCTGGAATAGCCGCCCGTTTCGAGGCTTTCCTGAAAGAGAATGAAAAAGCTCCGGGTGCTAATCTGCTGAAAGAGGGCTACAATTATATGTTGATGGAGCATGCTGCCGATCCGGATACGCTGATTCACGAATGGGCGGAATCGGTCATCGGCGACCAGTATCCTGTGCCCGACCGTATTTTACATTTTACAGAGTTAATCGTGCAGGATTACTTGGCACAAGAGATGTGTGACCGCCGTCCGCCGAAAGGGACTTTTGACCTTTTCGCCACCGAAGGAGGTACGGCAGCCATGTGTTATCTGTTCGATTCTTTGCAAGAGAATTTCCTGTTGAATCAGGGAGATGCCATTGCCTTGATGATTCCCGTGTTCACTCCTTATATAGAAATCCCGGAATTGCGACGCTATCAGTTTGACGTTACCGAAATTTCTGCCGACCAGATGACTCCTGACGGATTGCACACCTGGCAGTATAAGGATGAAGATATAGACAAGTTGAAAGATCCGCGGATCAAAGCGCTATTTATCACCAATCCGAGTAATCCGCCCAGTTACGCACTTAGCAGGGAGACTACCGAACGTATCATTAACATTGTGAAGAATGACAATCCGAACCTGATGATTATTACGGATGATGTGTATGGAACGTTTATCCCTCATTTCCGTTCATTGATGGCAGAATTGCCACACAATACGCTTTGCGTTTATTCGTTCTCCAAATATTTCGGAGCTACGGGATGGAGAACCGCAGTGATTGCTTTACACGAAGACAACATCTACGACAAAATGATTGCCCGCCTGTCGGAGGAGCAGAAATCAATATTGAACAAACGTTATTCCAGTCTTAGCCTGCAACCGGAAAAGATGAAATTTATCGACCGCATGGTGGCTGACAGCCGGCAGATTGCGCTGAATCATACCGCAGGGCTTTCTCTACCTCAACAAATGCAGATGAGTTTGTTTGCCATCTTCTCGCTTCTGGATAAAGAAGATAGTTATAAAGCCAAGATGCAGGAAATTATTCATCGACGCCTGCATGCGTTGTGGGATAACACAGGGTTCACATTGGTAGAGGATCCGCTGCGTGCCGGATATTATTCGGAGATTGATATGCTGGTATGGGCGAAGAAATTCTACGGAGATGACTTCGTTGCTTATCTGCAAAAGACATACAATCCGCTGGATGTGGTTTTCCGCCTGGCAAACGAAACTTCACTCGTGCTGTTGAATGGCGGTGGCTTTGCCGGACCGAAATGGAGCGTGCGTGTGTCACTAGCCAATTTGAATGAGGCCGATTATGTGAAAATCGGACAAAGTATCAAACGTGTGTTGGAAGAATATGCCCAAACATGGAAAGCATCAAAAGAATGAACTAAGTAGTTCATTTTATAAATGGGAATTTAATTCAGACAGAAGAACATAAGAACAAAAAATAAAATAGCAGTTAAATAAGCAACAGAAATAATTTTCAAAGCGCAGCATTTATGTTCTTTTGTTCTTATGTCTGAAATATTTCTCGCTCTTATGTCTAAAAATAAATTAGCATTTATTTAAAGCGGGAGGTATCGACCTCTTCCCTCTTCTTCTCTTTGTATCCTCCGAATTTATAGTTAAACGAAACGCCGAACGTGCGGGTGGTCCGCATATAGTGGTTCTTCACATTCTGCAATCCGTAACGGACTTGTGTTGAAATGGTAGAGGTATTGAATATATCGTCACACTTCAACGTCAGTTGCGCTTTTCCTTTCGCAAAGGTGTAACGAAGCGCCGCATCCAGGTTTCCCGAACGGGGAAGATCAAAAATTCCTTGTATGGCTTTATTTTGATAGAATCCGGTCAAGGTGAGTTTTAAATCGGGTTTGGTGGAAAGGGTAAAGGTATTGTTCATCGTCAACACGAATGTATAGAGTTTGCGGTCAAACGGGATGTCCCAGAAATCACTGTCTTTCTGGCGATAGCGAAAGCCGATGGCTGTTATACGGGAGTCCAGCCATTTTTTCACCTTGAAAGGAACTGTCATCATTAATCCGGCCTGCGATGAAAAATCAAAATTGAAGAATTTGTAAATCTCCACCAAGCGTTCCGGTGATTGGTAAAGGGTTTGCATTTCGTTGTTTTTTGTATAACTATAAAAGACGGAAAAGACGTATTTGCTTTTCAGGATATAATTGAAGGTCGCTTCATAGTTCGTTGCAGGTTTGAGATAAGGATTGCCTTGAATTTCAGAATAAGCTCCCATGTAAGAAATAGCGTTTTGTACGCTCCAGTATTCAGGATATTCCTTGTCACTACTCAATGAGAGTTGCAGGACATGTCCGGCAGTGGGCATATAAGTCAGATTGGCTACCGGATAGAGGCTCCATTCATTCCAGATATCTGTATGATATTGCTCTGCTGCCAGGGAAACATCGGCCGAGAGTTTATCGCCAAAGTTCTTGCTAAGTCCTGCATAGACATTCAGAGTTTGTTCGCGACGGCGGGAGTCCATGTTATTATCCGGCAACAGGTGGTCTGTTTCAGGATCATAATATTTTTGGTAACTATGGTCCAAAGCGGTTGTGTAAGCTATACCATAATTCAATCCCCATCCTTTGCCTAAGTTATGTTCTTGCCCGGCATAAAAACGCCATTGGTTGATTTGTTGTTTATCCCGGCTTAAGAAATTCATCGTTTCCGTTCCCAACGTACTATATAATAACTGGCTGCCGGGAGAATGGTAGTAAGTAAATGCTGCACCTGCTTTCAGTCCGAAAGGGGTTTGATAGTCCAGCTTCACATTATGGAGCTGGCTGTCTCCCTGCGAATCGGTAACGGAGTTCTGTGCCCCGGTAGCTACGGCATAATGTTTGGAATCGGTAAAGGCGGTTGTATAGACCAGGCTTAACAGATGATCTTCGGCGAGGGAGTAATCCATTCCGAGACGTACCTGATGACTGTTGGTACGGGAAGTCATGATATCATCCATATCCATCTGATGTACCGAACCGTCGGCCAACGTGTGAAGCGCTTCTTTCTCCGTGATTCTTCGGTCGCGATCATACGAGTAAGAGTAAAGAAGATCTGCAGAGAATTTACGTCCGGAGTACAGAAGGCTTCCACGTTCTGCCAAAGATTCGTAATGATGTTGATTGAAAGCTGTATAGAGTTCTCCCTGAAGAGAAGATGCTTGTCCTGTGCCGGGTGCCAGTATCAGGTTAATCATTGGTCCGCGCACCTGATAACGTGCCGGAGCAGAATACATCACTTCTGCCTTTTCGATCCGGCTGACAGGAATCGATTTTAATAAAGCATCCAATTGTTCGGCAGACAGAGTGGTCACTTTTCCGTTGATGACAACGGTAACACTTTGTCCTCCTAATGTCAGGCTACCGTTCATATTGACTATGCCCGGAAGATTTTTTAAAATATCATAGGCATTATCCACAGGCAGGTTGCCTACCAGTCTCGGCACATCATACACGAGTTTACCTTGCTCCGCTTTCACTATCGGGCGTTCACCCATAATCATCACTTCGGGCAATTCTTGGAACAGGCTATCCATATAGCCTACATTTTTCACACTATCGGCAGGTTCCTGTAACGGTTGTTCTACTTGCGCGGTGGCGTGTATACACCCACATAGAAGAGATATCAATAATAAATTAATCCGTTTCATATCGTATTTATTTTTGTATACGGCAAAATACGGTAGAAAAAACGGAAAATTGCGTTATCGCTGACTTATCTAGTGTTATTTAGTCTTATCAAAGAGAAGGATAAGAATAGTTTCCTATTATCTTTGTCAGTATGAAATTACCGCTAAAACATATCGTCATTCTGGTTATCTGCTCGCTAATCGGAATCTTCGTCTACCAGGCTTATTGGTTGACAGGGCTTTACCGGACGATGAAATCGGAAATGGAGAGCAATATCAGGGATGCAATGCGCACAAGTGACTTCAATGAAGTCGTGCTCCGGATAAATGATTTGCAAAAAGATAATGTGGAACATGGTTCGGTAACGGTATCCGCTGGATATGACGCAGACGGTCATTCATTAGTGACTCAACAAACGATTTCTTATACGGATAGCACCCGTCAGGATACGATACACTCCCGGACGGAAACAAGCGTGGATACGGTAAAAACCGTTGGTAATGATCCGGAAGCTGTTGCAAGTAGTGAAAGCGGACTGGATGTGTTATTAAAAAAACAAGATTCGCTAAAGGAGCTGTTAATCAGTATCCAACAGGGGATTCATTCGGGGGTGGACACCTATATAGATGTAAACCTGCAACGATATGACAGTTTGCTCACCCACGTGATGAAGGAGCATAACCTTTCTATTCCTCATCACACTCTTCTGATTTATACCGGAACCCGTGCCGATTCTTCCATTATATATAGAGATACATTAGGCATGGCAGGAGATAGCAGTTATATCCCCAGTCCTAAAGCAATCCGCTTTGACTATGAATTTAACCGGCATCGCAGCCAACGCTACCAACTGATATTCGAGCCGATCGACTCATTGGTGTTGAAACAGATGACCGGTATTCTGGTCACTTCCTTTGTGATTCTCCTGATTCTCGGATTTTCTTTCTGGTTCCTTATCCGAACGCTCTTGAAACAGAAAACGCTGGACGAAATGAAAAGCGATTTTACCAATAATATCACGCATGAGTTAAAGACTCCCATTGCTGTGGCCTATGCGGCTAATGATGCATTACTGAATTTTAATCAGGCGGAAGAGAAAAGTAAACGCGACCAGTATCTGCGCATCAGTCAGGAGCAGTTGCAAAGACTTAGCGGATTGGTGGAACAGATTTTATCCATGGGAATGGAACGTCGCAAAACGTTCCGTCTACATCCGGAAGAAATCAACTTGAAAGAGCTGATTACCCCGCTTGTAGAGCAGCACCAGCTAAAGGCGGACAAACCTGTACATATCTCATTGGATATGAAACCGGAAACGCTTGTTATTGTAGCCGACCGTACGCATTTCAGCAACATCATCAGTAACCTGATAGATAATGCGGTGAAGTACTCGAAGGAGGAAGCCGAACTGTCTATTTACTGCCGGCAGACTGGGGAAACAGTGACGATCAGCATTACTGACCGGGGAATCGGGATTCCGCTTGATAAGCAAAAGCATATATTTGATAAATTCTACCGGGTCCCGACGGGAAACCTTCATAATATAAAAGGGTACGGACTAGGGCTTTTTTATGTCAAGAGTATGGTCGAGAAACATGGAGGGACTATCACCGTCAAAAGTGAACCGGACAAAGGAAGTACTTTTACCATTACTTTATAAACCTGTAAAATCATGAGTAAAAACAAAATCACAGTATTACTGGTAGAAGACGAACAGACGCTCGCCATGATTATCAAAGATACACTTGAAGAAAATGATTTTATCATTCATACGGCAAGTGACGGCGAAGAGGGATTAAATCTCTTCTTCGAACTTCATCCGGATGTACTTGTGGCTGATGTGATGATGCCGAAAATGGATGGCTTTGAAATGGTACGCCGCATCCGCCAAACGGATAAACAAACTCCTGTCTTATTCCTGACTGCCCGCTCGGCCATCAATGATGTGGTAGAGGGGTTTGAACTCGGAGCGAATGATTATCTGAAAAAACCGTTCGGCATACAGGAACTGATTATCCGTATCAAAGCATTGGTGGGAAAAGCTTATCTCTTTACAGAGAATAAGGTAGGAAACCGTTTTGAAGTAGGAAGTTATCTGTTTGATCCTGTGGCACAGACTTTATTGCACGCAGGAGTGAAACAGGAACTCTCCCATCGTGAAGCGGAAATCCTGAAACGGCTTTGCCAGAACCGGAACCAGGTAGTCAACACGCAAGATGTCTTGCTCGAGCTTTGGGGTGATGACAGTTTTTTCAACTCCCGAAGCCTGCATGTGTTCATTACCAAATTACGGCATAAACTCTCGCAAGATGAACAGATACGTATTGTGAATGTGCGTGGAATCGGCTATAAACTGATTGTCAACTGAACCCTTAAAACCGCAAAGTGCCATGAATAAAAGACATCTTCTCACAGGATTTATGTTTTTACTTTGTACCTATACCGCATTTGCGCAACAGGTGGAAGTGAAAAAGGATAGCATCGGCCGCGCGGTTCATCTGCCACCGGAGCAAAAACAGCTATTAAATATGGATAAGGATGGTTTTGTCTTACCCGATATGAATGTAGCGCCGAACGAAAGGACGGCAACCATTCAAGCGGATAGCATGACGCTTCATATATCTCCTCCCGAATTTATTGATGTTCCCTGGCCGGCTCCCAGACTGGGAACTTCTTTCGATCCTTTCAGTCGTGACTATAATCGTTCGGATATATTCGGGATTAATGCAAACAGCTATTTAAGTACATATAGTTTATATAATACTTATCCTACCATGGGAACGCATATTCAGGCGGGTGCCATTTATACGTATGCTCCCAATGACCGATGGGAGTTTTCGGGTGGGGTGTTCGGTGCCAAATATACAATGCCTTCTTTCCAGCATGGTGCCAGAAACGATTTTGGTTTTACCGGTTCGGCTGCTTATCGCATCAATGACTTTCTGCGCATCCGGGCTTTCGGCGAATATTCTGTGAATGGTGAGCGGAATGCGTCACAGGGTTATCTCACACCTATATATCCGCAAAGTGGTTATGGCATGGTTCTTGAAATTAAGTTCAATGATTATATCGAACTTCATGGTGGAATGGAACGTTCGTACAACCCGATGAAAAGGAAATGGGAAACGAGCCCTGTCCTTTATCCGGTTATTAAACTGAAAAGATAGTTTTTTTCTAAGAAAACATAACGGAAGCGAATAGTCAGGTTGAAAATCTCTATCTTTGTGGTAAATCAACCTTTACGAAGATGAAAAAACTGATTCTATTTCTTTCGCTGATATTATCGGTCGGTTTTGCATCCGCACAGTCGGAAATTCCTTCCGATAGTATTCGTCGTGCTCCATCCACCAATATTAAAGAGTTTGGTGGCTTTCTGCTGGATATGGGGTTAATGAATGTAGCAACTCCCGAACTTCCCAAGTTTAATTTAGAGATGCCTAATATGACGAAAGATTATAATCAGCTCTTTCGTTTAAATACAGACGTTACTTATTCGCAAGGATTCACTGACTCTTTTTCTTCGTCTTCTTTCTCTGGTTTTTCTGGCTTTGGCTACGGATATGGTTGGGGATTGTCCTCTTCTCCACAGTTTATGCAGATGGGGTCTTTCAAACTGAAAAACGGAATGAGAATCAATACCTACGGAGATTATGATAAGGATGGCTGGCGGGTGCCTAACCGCAGCGCTATGCCTTGGGAAAGAAATAATTTCCGGGGAGCATTCGAACTGAAATCGGCAAATGGTAATTTCGGAATACGAATCGAAGTACAACAAGGACGAAATGCGCCTTATTAAATAAGGTACTTCAATATAAAACCCCGGAAGTCTGAAATAAAATCAAGTAGTCCTATAGATTAGATCAGACAGTCCGGAATTAAATCAAGTAAGTTCGGCACAGAATTAGGAAAGCTCGAAGGCCTTATCTGCCGCACTTATTGCGTTGGCAATACGATCACACCATGAATCAAATTCCGGATCGGGTATTTGTGATTCCGGATGGGAAAGCATATAGTGTACGGCTTGTCGTAATCCGTCTGCCATGGAAGTGTTGCATATAAAATCAGGAACCAACCGCTTTATCTTCGAGTTATCAAAGACTACCGTAGCTGCTTTATCTCCTAACAGTTCACCTCTGAAATCATAATGATCGCTATGCTTGGCAAGGAAATCGGAGGCTACGTGTAATGCATTCAGAGGTTTACCCAACGCGTCGGCAATGGTTTGATAAATCTGATTCCAGGTCATGCTTTCATCGGTAGTGATATGAAAAGCGTTCCCAATGGCATGAGGGTTCGCCATCAGTCCTACATAACCTTTGGCAAAATCTTTAGAGTGAGTCAATGTCCACAAAGAAGAACCGTCGCCGGGGATAATAACAGGTTTACCTTCAAGGATTCGTTTTAGGATCTGCCAGTTTCCCTTATCGCCATGTACAGATACGGGAGGTTTTGTTCCGTTGTAGGTATGGCTGGGACGGACGATTGTAACAGGGAAACCGTTTGTGCGATAGGCTGCCATCAGCACTTCTTCCGCTTCTATCTTGTTACGGGAATACTGCCAATAGGGATTGACCAATGGGGTGCTTTCGGTTATGCGGTAATCGGCCAATGGCTTTTGGTAGGCAGAGGCACTGCTGATAAAGATATATTGCCGCGTTTTATTCTGGAACAGGCGGATATCACGCTTCACGTCTTCTGCCGTATAGCCAATGAACTGTGCAACCACATCGTAATGTTCGGACACGATGGCTTTTGCCACAGCTTCTTCATCATTAATATCCGCAATGATACTGTGAATTCCCTCCGGCATCTTTTTCGAACCACGATTTAGGAGAGTAATCTCCCACCCTTTTTGTTGCGCCAATGCCACTACATCTGTACTAATCGTACCTGTTCCTCCAATAAATAATGCTTTCATAAAACCTGTTTTTTATATTCTCCGGAACAAATATATCAATTCCATCATTTACTTCCAGCAATCATTGCCATTTATTTTTTCTGCCCGAAAGTTTATGTAGTATACAGATTACTGATTCTTATACCCATATTACTGATTTGCTGAATGAAATTAAAAAGATACCTTCAAATGTTTTATCTTTGTATCAGATTAATAACAGAAGCATATGGATGAAATAACAAAAATTGAAACCGTCGATCAGTATGACCAATTGTTTGGACTGGAAACATTGCACCCTTTGGTGAATGTAATCGACTTCTCAAAAGCCACCAGGTCAGTTGAATATATCCGTATGAATATCGGATTCTACTGCTTGTTCCTGAAGGATGCAAAATGTGGCGACCTCACTTATGGACGTAAGAATTACGATTATCAGGAAGGAACGGTTGTTTGTATGGCACCGGGACAAGTGAGCGGAATAGACAACCGCAACAGGCCTGCTCCTCGCACCAAGTCAATCGGCGTTTTGTTTCATCCCGATTTAATCCGCGGAACTTCATTAGGACAGCATATCAAGAACTATACTTTTTTCTCTTACGAGGTAAATGAAGCATTGCATCTTTCAGACCAGGAAAGAGAAATCGTAACTGATTGCATACATAAAATCAGGATCGAGCTGGAACACCCTATCGACAAACACAGCAAGCAACTCATCGTGCGAAACATCGAACTGCTGCTGGATTACTGTATGCGTTTCTACGAACGGCAGTTTATTACACGTAATCAGGCGAACAAAGATATTATCGTAAAATTCGAGCAATTGCTGGACGAATACTTCCAGAATCAGGTGGCAATAACCGAAGGACTGCCATCCGTGAAATATTTTGCAGACAAGGCATGTCTCTCTCCTAATTATTTCGGAGACCTGATAAAGAAGGAAACAGGAAAAACTGCACAGGAATATATCCAGTGCCGGATTATCGAACTGGCAAAAGAGAGAATACTGGAAGGTGTTCAAACTGTCAGCCAGGTGGCTTATGAACTGGGATTTCAATATCCACAACACTTCAGCCGATTGTTTAAAAAGCATGTCGGTTGCACCCCGAACGAATATAAACAAAGAAACTAAGCATTTTTTAGCTACAGGAGTCTCAACATCATGGGAGATAAAGTACTCAAAATAGGAACCGTGCATCAATGCAATTGTTGTCTGGGAAGCAAAACACTACATCCACTAGTGAGTGTCATTGATCTCTCAAAGGCTGACTTGTCGCCTCATACGGACATCAAGTTCGACTTTTATACGATTCTATTGAGTGAGTGTAAATGTGAGGCCTATGTGTATGGTCACCAGTATTATGATTTCTCGGACGGTACTTTGATCTGCCTGACTCCCGGAGAGTCTATCAGCATGAAAGAAAAGAATAAAAGATTTCCTTCCAAAGGATGGATATTGGCTTTTCATCCCGATCTGATTTGTGGTACTCCGCTCGGGCTTAATATAGATAACTATACTTTCTTCTCTTATCAGCCTGAAGAGGCACTGCATATATCATTGCGCGAGAAACAGATCATTCTGGAATTTATGGACAGAATCAACCAGGAACTCGAACGTTGTATTGATCGCCACAGCAAAAAAATAGTTTCCAAATATATAGAGCTATTGCTGGATTACTGTGTACGTTTCTACGAACGCCAATTCATTACACGTAACGAAGTGAATAAAAAGATTATCAAGCAATTTGATAAAATCATAAATAACCATTTCGAAACGAAGCTGGTACCGGCTGTCGATGTGCTTTCAAATGAGTATTGCGCTAACATGCTTCATTTATCTCCTGAATATTTCAACGACTTGCTGAAACACGGAACGGGTAAATCTTTTAAAGAATACATCGAGTTCAAACGTTTCGAGATTGCCAAAGACTGGTTGCTGAATACTGATAAAACAGTTAATCAGATAACACAAGAACTAGGTTTCCAGAATCCACAGTATTTTAGCCGGCTATTCAAGAAAGTTACCGGTTGCTCTCCGAATGACTTCAGAGTACCTAACTAGAAATGAAATCTAAAAGGATTGGAGGACGACAAAGCAACAAAAAAGTCTTAATAAAATTTGAATTGAAATATCCAATTCTTAATCTATGTTATGAAACATACTTTTTTGCTTGGATTATTTGCTAATTTCCCAAGAGTCCGTATCTTTGCAATGTGTTTTTCATAGTATTAGATTTAAGGTTAACAAAGGTTGGAGCAAGGCGTTGCTCCTTTTTTTATGTCCATACGTAAGCTCTCCTCTTTAACTTCCTAAGTTACCATTTCCCGAACAGTTGTTCTTTCTTATGAATGACGGTATTGGAATTACGCTATTTTTCAGTAACTTTGCAAAGAGAGATGTATCAATTATGTCCCGGTAAAGCAAATCAAAAAGTTCTCTTTTTACGTTATATATAAAAAGAAAATTTAATCCTTAGTAGAATAATGGAAACAATGCAACAATATTATCGTCTGATGAAATCAATCCTCTTCGTATTATTTCTTTCTTTCGGCATGATTTCGTGTGAGAAAGAAGATCCGGTTTCTACATCTCCCAACACAAGGCAGACGGATAACACTGATCCGACAGATCCTGATCCTACCGACCCGGTGGTTCGTTCGGATAATGAACAAACTGTATTTATGTATCTGCCTTGGTCGACTGACCTGACTTCCTTTTTCTATCAAAATATTGCTGATCTGAAAAGTATTATCGGACAGAATATATTGAAAAACGAGCAGGTTCTCGTATTTATGTGCACAACGGCTACAAAAGCCACTCTCTATGAGCTTTCTTACGAAAAAGGCGCAGCTGTGCAGAAGGCTTTAAAAAGCTATAATTATCCGACTCCCAGCTATACAACGGCCGAGGGTATCACTTCTATCCTGAATGATGTACAGACCTACTCTCCCGCCAAACGATATGCAATGATTATCGGATGCCACGGGATGGGATGGATCCCCGTATCAAGAACGCAATCACGCAGTAGCCTGCAAACAGTCAAAAAACATTGGGAATATGGGAATACACCTATGACACGTCTCTTCGGAGGCAGAGAATCCAAGTATCAGACGGATATTACTACACTTGCCGAAGGAATATCGAGCGCAGGATTGAAGATGGAGTATATCCTTTTCGACGACTGCTATATGTCGACAGTAGAGGTTGCTTATGACCTTAAAAACGTAACAAGTCACCTGATAGCATCCACTAGTGAAATTATGGCTTATGGTATGCCATACGACAAGATCGGCCAGTACTTAATCGGAAACATAGATTATGAAAAGATTTGTGATGGTTTCTATTCTTTTTATTCAAATTATGTCACTCCCTGCGGAACAATCAGTGTCACAGATTGCTCGGAAGTGGATAATCTGGCGGCCATTATGAAAGAAATAAATCAACGTTATACGTTTAACGAAGAATTAATTTCTTCTTTGCAGAGTTTAGACGGATATAAACCTTCCATATTCTTTGATTGTGGTGATTATGTTGCAAAGCTATGCTCCGATCCTGATTTATTGGAGCAATTCAACGAACAACTGAAACGCACAGTTCCATATAAAAAGAATACGGAGTATTATTTTACAGCAATATCCTCCTATTATGGAGAACGAAAAAAAATCAATACTTTCTCCGGTATCACTATTTCTGATCCAAGCACTAGTGCAGCTGCTTTGAAAAAGAACGAAACAGCGTGGTATGTTGCCACTCATTAAGGCTACTAAAAGAAATAGTACGATAATGGAGCTTTACTCTTGTCTGTAATCGGTCAAATCTCTTAATAAAAATAGATTCGAGAATACAAATTCTTAATCAATGTTATAAAACATACTTTTTTTCTTGGATTATTTGCTAATTTCGCAATAGTCCGTATCTTTGCAATGTGTTTTTCATAGTATTAGATTTAAGGTTAACAAAGGTTGGAGCAAGGCGTTGCTCCTTTTTTTATGCCTATACTCCAAATTGCCTTTGTTTTTCTCTTCCCAGTACATGTGTCAATCACCCTTTAATAACTGCCATTGGAGCAAGTTCCACCAATGGTTTCACCAAATCCCGCTCATTCGCTATCACTTGCGCAATATCTTTATAAGCTCCCGGCGCTTCATCCAATTCATCCTGCGAACGAAGTCCGTGAATGATTCCTTGCTGGTTCATTCGCTCTTTCTCTTCATCCAGTGACAAACGGCGACAAGCATCCTTTCGTCCCATCAATCGGCCGGCACCATGCGAACAGCTTTTGAAGCTCTCCGGATTACCCAGTCCTTCAACGATATAGGATTTAGTACCCATAGATCCGGGGATAATACCAATCTCACCTTCATAGGCACGCGTAGCTCCTTTTCGGTGCACAATCACATCCTGATCGAAATGGTTCTCCCAGGCTGCATAGTTGTGGGCAATATTAATCATAGGCTCAAAGTCCGCTTCAGGTTTCACTGCCTGGATGGCTTCACAAATACGGGTCATCATCAACTGACGGTTGGCAAAGGCAAAGGCCACACAGTAGTTCATTTCACGGAAATAATCCTTTGCCATCTGCGTCTCCATTGGCAGGTAAGCCAGTCCCGATACCATTTCAGAATACCATTTCTCATTCCAATATTGCGCAATCTTATTATAGTGATTGGCAACCTTCAAACCAATATTACGGCTTCCGGAGTGAATCATCACCCACACATCAGACGTTTCGGTATCTTTCTGAATCTCAATAAAGTGGTTTCCTCCTCCCAAGGTTCCTATCTGCTTCAAACAAGCCTCGTACTGATTCTTCAATATAGGCATCTCCTCAAGGTCGAATCCTTGTGGAAGTAATTCCTGATCTTGCTTTTTAGTATGATGATCGAATCCCAAGGGAATGGCCGCACGAATCTTCGACATGATGGAAGTCAAATCCGTATAACTAAAATCGTCCGCTTTTCGATTGGTCTTAATCGCACACATTCCACAACCGATATCCACTCCCACAGCATTGGGAACAATCACACCCTTCGTAGCCAACACACCGCCAATTGGCATTCCTTTTCCCGCATGGGCATCAGGCATGATGGCGATATGTTTAAACGCAAAAGGAAGTGAAGTTAAATCCATAATCTGCGACATACAAGAGTCTTCTACTTCATTCAACCAAAGCTTAGCGGGCAAACGTGTTCCCATAATTACTTTTTCCATACTTCTTTTCTTTTATCCATTCATATAAATCTCGTTATCGGGAGCAAAGTAAGATGGGAAGTACGAAATCTATTTGCGCAATGGATATTATTTTCTATTTTTGTAGAAATATATGCAAAAAAGTCGTGTCTCCGCAATGATTGTATCATCAAAAAGTCCGGATATGGCGCCTTGATATCTATAACACTATATATAATAGAACCTAATGAAGAAGATATTGATTATCGGCGCCAATGGATTCACCGGACGCCAAATATTAAATGATTTGTCTGTTCATGCACAATATAAGGTAACGGGGTGCTCTCTGCATCCGGATATTTCTCCGAATGATGCAGGGAAATATCGTTTCATTGAAACAGATATACGGAATGAAGCGGACATTAAGCGTCTTTTTGAGGAGGTTCAGCCTGATGTGGTCATTAATTGTTCCGCCCTGTCCGTACCGGATTATTGCGAGACGCATCATGAAGAGGCTTATCTTACCAATGTGACCGCAGTGAGCCAACTGGCTGTTTTTTGCGAAGAATATAAAAGCCGGTTCATTCATCTATCGACGGATTTTGTTTTCGATGGAAAGATGTTTGTTTTCGATGAAAAGATAAATGAAGATGCCGGACTGTTGTACACAGAAGAAGACATCCCCGCTCCCGTCAACTATTACGGATATACCAAGTGGAAAGGAGAAGAGAAAGTGGCAGAAACTTGCAGCAGTTATGCTATTGTCCGTGTAGCAATCGTTTATGGCAGAGCGCTGCCGGGACAACACGGTAATATCGTCCAGTTGGTAATGAACCGTTTGAAAGCCGGGCAAGAAATCCGTGTCGTATCCGATCAATGGAGGACACCGACTTATGTTGGAGACGTATCGGATGGTGTACAGCGTTTGATAGCACATACAACGAACGGTATCTTTCACATTTGCGGAGATGAGTGTATGAGCATTGCGGAGATTGCTTATCAGGTAGCAGATTATATGGGACTGGATCACTCTTTTATCCATCCTGTCACGACAGAGGAAATGAATGAAACCACTCCCCGTCCTCGTTTTAGCGGAATGAGTATCGATAAAGCACGAACAATGCTTGGATACGAGCCACAGAAGCTAAAAGAAGTTCTTGCGAACTGGGAACATTTATAAGGAAGAGGACAGATTACCAATTATTCAAGGATTATCCATCATTTTACGTAAACAGAAAACTACAAGAGGAATTCTGTGGTTTCTATTTATATAATAAGAGAGTCCTCAAATGGTGAACAGTGGCTATTTACACAAAATGCGGGATAGTGCCCAAATTGAAGACAGTGGTAGAATTGGAAACAATACTACTTTTTACAACAATCTATTTCATTCCGAATAATTCTTTCGCTTCATTTATTGCATATTTATTTTGAAAATATGCAATAAGTTATTATCTTTGCACCAAAATCAAAAAAGACCAATGATGAATCAAACATTACAACTACATAACGCTAATCTTTTTCTTGCAGGAATACCGACTTTCTGTAAGTCTTGCTGCGTGCATGTACATTGGTTCAGTGGATTCATCTAAATTACCCTATTATTTCTTAACAGGAACTATCTGCTGACTTGTTTCACTATTCACAGCAGTATTCCTTTCCGATTTTCAAGCAGATGTATCATCTTCTTTGAAAATTCTCTTGTGTGTTGTCAATAATCAGTTTAACCTAACCAAAAATATATACATTATGTTCTCTATTATATCTACTATGTTTTTAGGAATCGGCATCGGTTATGTATTGCGTAACTGGAGTATCTTGCAAAAGACAGAAAAGACAATTTCTCTTACAATATTCTTGTTGCTCTTCATTCTCGGTGTGTCTATCGGTTCTAATAGCCTGATTGTAAACAATCTCGGTAAATTCGGATGGCAGGCAATTGTTCTTGCCGTGTCCGGTGTATTGGGAAGCCTGATCGCTGCCCGTTTGGTACTGCAATTGTTTTTTAGAAAAGGAGGCGAATAATAAAAAAAGGAGTCTGATTTCTTTTAAGAGGAAAAAAGACGCGTTTATTCAAGAAGGAGGTGAACAATGAAAGGAAGTTTGATCGTTATATTATTCTTTTGTGTAGGTTGTGTCATGGGAGCTTTCAACAAGTTCCAGTTTGATACGCACACAGTTTCAATGTATATACTTTATGCGTTAATGCTGCAAGTGGGAATCAGTATCGGTTCTAATAAGAACCTGAAAGCGATTGTTTCACATTTGCATCCTAAAATGCTGTTGATTCCGTTGGGAACGATTATCGGTACGTTGCTGTTTTCTGCTTTAGCAAGCCTGCTATTGCGCCAGTGGAGCGTGTTCGACTGTATGGCAGTGGGAAGCGGATTCGCATACTATTCGCTCTCTTCTATCCTTATCACCCAGTTCAAAGAGCCTTCTATCGGGCTGCAACTGGCTACGGAATTAGGAACTATCGCACTGTTGACTAATATTTTCCGTGAGATGATGGCACTTCTCGGTACTCCAATCATCAAGAAGTATTTCGGGAAACTGGCTCCTATTTCAGCGGCAGGAGTCAATTCGATGGATGTACTCCTGCCCTCCATCAGCAGATATTCGGGAAAAGAAATGATTCCCATCGCTATCTTACACGGTATTCTGATTGATATCAGTGTTCCTGTTTTCGTTTCATTTTTCTGTAATCTCTGATATTGCTTGCGATGGTTTGACAAGAGCAAGAATGAGCATTGTGAACGAAAGACAGAGATATTTTTATGTTTGGGGCTAGGTCCAGAGATAATTAGTTAATGCCCGGAAACAGCCAATACAAACTTTATATCAGCATAGGAGACATCGTCTCCTAATGCTGCCTTAATGGCAAATATTCCCATGTATTCATGTTCTTCCAGATGCTTACGAATCTTCGCCAGATTTTCAGCTTTCACTACTTTCTCCACTTTAATCTTTCCTAAACGGACATAATATTCCAAATGACCGGCAATGGTTCCCGATACCAATTCGCGAGCTTTGGCTATTTCATCTATGCTCATTCCCTGGCAGAACATTTCATAGCTGACTAATTTTGTATCTTTTTTCTTCTCCTTCTCCGCTTCTTTTTTCTGTTTCTCTGCTTCCTTCTTCTGTTTTTCTTCCTCTTTCCGTTGCTTCTGTTCTTCTTTCCGTTGCTTCAGCTCTTCCCGTCGGCTTGCGGCTTCCCTATTATCAGAGATGAGCATATCCATTATTTCCGGTCTTTCCAATTGATTTTCCGCCATATACTTACGGACAATGCCTAATATTTCAAGTCCATACCTTTCCACCCCTTTTGCTCCGAAATAGGGTATCGCTTCCAGAGCTCTTGGATTATCCGGTAGCAGATTCACAATTCCCATCAACGCTTTCTGCTGCATAATAACATACGCAGGAAGATTCACCTCACGTGTTTTGGCTGTCCTCCATTCAGACAGGGCGCGATAAAGCTCCGGATGCAAAATATCCGTAGGCACTTCCACTTTCACCTTTTCAGCACCGCTACGTGTACGCTCTTTCCGTTCCTTCCGCTCTTTCTTTTCTTTCAACGCTTTCGAAGAACCGGAAGAAGAAGAATCATCCTCAAGACTCAACATTACTTTAGCCTTCAACTTCAAATAATCCGTAATAGCGAATCTCTCTCTTGCAGACACAGCCTCCAACAAAGACTCTTTAATCCACAACGCATCATCCAACGCCTGCATACGTTCCGCCAACAGCTTTCTCAACTCTTTATTATCAAGAGGCATATTAGTCTTATTATACAAAGCCCGAACCGGCGCCAACTCTTTATGAAAATATCTGGCCCCGGAACGAATCCGCTCCTGTAACTCCTGATTCGTCGCATAGTCTTCACTCTCATGTATCAACCGGGTATACTGGTTACGAAAACGCTGGGACACTTCCACTATTTTCTCTTTGATGCGAGGTTCCAATGCCTTATATTCTGCCAACTGCTTCGGAAAGAGCTTATACAAATCTTCATCTATCAAACGAAGCAATCGTTTATAAGCCTGATCGATCGAATAGAAATTAAACAAATCACTCAACAAATCAAAGAAATACGCCTTTTGCATATCGTTCAACTGCTGACTGCCCGGCTTATTCTGCTCTACCGCTTTGGTGAAATTATCCACCGTAGCATCACTAATAATGGCTTCCCTCCGCAAAGGAGACTCCAACACCATCCCTTCCAAAGTCTTGCAACGGCTCAACGCTACATAAGTCTGTCCGTGCGCAAAAGAGTTACGCGCATCAATAATGGCACGCTCAAACGTCAACCCCTGACTTTTATGTATCGTAATGGCCCATGCCAGACGGATAGGATATTGACGGAACGTTCCTTCTATCACTTCCGTGATTTCCTTTGTTTCCTCATTCAGTACGTACTTATAATTTCCCCACTCTTCCGGCAACAACTGAAATTCTGATTTATTCCCCTTCCCCCGCACAATAATACCTGCATCATTAACAGTGACCACCTCACCAATCATACCGTTATAATATCGTTTCTCGGACGATGGATCATTCTTCAGGAACATAATTTGCGCTCCTTCCTTTATTGTCAGGAGTTCATCCGCAGGATAGGAATATTCGGGGAAATCTCCTTCTATCTCGGCACGAAAATGATACGCCTTGCCGGACAAAGATGCCAATTCACGGTCATTTACTTTCTGTGCCTGATAATTATGTGTCGTCAGCCGAATATATCCTTCTTCTTTTTGTGGCTGGAAACCGGGCTGATAACGACGGTTCAGTTCATTCAGCACTTCATCGTCAGCCTTATTTTCCCGGATTTTATTTAATAAAGACAGGAAGAATGTGTCACTCTGCCGGTAGACTTTTTTAAGTTCAATGGTCATATATACCGTTTCTTTCAACGCATGGCTCGCAAAGAAATAAGGGGTTTCGTAATGCTTCCTCAACAGTTCCCACTCATTATCTTTCACGACGGGAGCCAATTGCTGCAAATCTCCAATCATCAACAGTTGCACCCCGCCAAACGGTTTCTCTCTATCGCGATACCGCCGCAGAGTTGCATCCACCGCGTCCAACAAATCGGCACGCACCATACTGATCTCATCAATAACGAGCAAATCCATGCTACGAATTATGTTCCGCTTTTCTTTACTGTAACGGTAATGTGTTTGGGAAGAATTAAAGGTAGTTTCCGGCACGAAAGGGGCAAAAGACAACTGAAAGAAAGAATGAATCGTTACTCCTCCCGCATTGATGGCTGCGATCCCTGTCGGTGCTAATACAACCATGCGCTTAGGGGTGTGTTCTTTCAATCGTCTAAGAAATGTCGTTTTTCCGGTTCCGGCTTTTCCGGTAAGAAATAAATGTGTGCCTGTATTTTCTATGAACTGCCAAGCTAGCTGCAGTTCCGGGTTATTTTCCATGAAAGTTATATTGTTTTGTGCAAAGGTACAGAAAACTATATAGAGATTGAAATAAAAGTAGCAAACTTTTTCTGGTAGAGATGAGAAGCAATCGGATAAAAGAAAGTCCCGGTCGTTTTCATTAAATAACGACCGGGACGAGAGAACAATAAAAACACCAAATGTTGTGTTATATGCTTTGAGAGTTAATTTACATGATTGTTATACCAATCCGTATATTTTTCTCCTTTAGAATCTGCCCAAGCTTTAAAGTTAGGATATTCGGTATCAATACTCTTTTTTTCAGTTACTGAAATAAAGTTCAAGATAGGAATATCAATAGCAAACGGATAAGCTCCTTCTTTATCTATGTAATAAGCATCCTTTTGAGTACCTGCTAAAGACAAGTCCGCAAGAGATGTTGCCTCATGCTTAGGCAGATGCACTTCTGTACGACCTTTTTGCCCTTCGGCATACTTCACTATGATATAAGGATTATATGACTTTAAATCTTTCTTATTGAAAGAACCGCCTGTAAATTCACGGGTTATAGTATATACCTTTTGAATAGCTTGCTTCACATTCGGACAAACAATAATAGAAGATGTTGCAGATTCCGTATGTATCCCTTCCGTAGTAGCGGAAAAAGTCATTTTACCGAATTGTCCCTTATCTACCTGATAAGCAAAAGCATTCGCAAACACTGCACCATCATGTACAGGAGTAAATGTATCTACAATTTTAGTTACCTGGTTCTTTTTATCAAAAGATACGGCACGATTATATTCTACGATTACGTCATTCATATCATAATCTCCACCGCCAGGCCATATATCTTCAAAAGCTAATGTACCGGTCTTCGTTTCAGTTACATCCGGTTTTTCTGGTTCATTTCCATCATCCGGAGTTATAACAGGTCTGTCATTGGGTTCCTCAATAGTTTTTGATGCATTTACATAGAATAAAAGATCACAATAACTATTATTTGCCCCATCTTCTACTCCGATAATAACCTTGCCGCTTGTCTCGTCCTTTACAGATACAAAATTCTGTCGCTGCTGTCCCAACACCTGATTAGAAGCTAATAAATTAGAGAAACCTGATGCAACTTGTTTTGTTATATCAATTTCATTCTCACTCTGATTATATCCATCAGCATACATAAACCATCCTACCGTATAACCGGCTGGAAATTCCTCTTTAGCATTACCTTGTTCATCAAAATAGAGCAAACGTACTTTACTGCCACATTTCAAAATAGGCAACTGACCTCCATATACAGAGAAAGAAACATTTGGAAATATGATATACTTCTTCATATCTGACATTCCGCGCATATCAGGTTCCTTAGATGTTTTATAATAATAATACCCGAACGAATTATTATACATGGCATCCCGATTCAGGAAAATAACATCCAATGCAGTCCCATCTTGTGTTACCGTAATATTTGTAGTTCTGGATTGGGTGACTAAATTCATATTATCAACATTCGCTATTCCATCAGGATTAAAGAAATTCTTCAAACGTTGCGTCAAACTTCCAACCGTTTCATCACCAACGTTCTCTTCAAATGACATATATTTACTGTCAAGACTTCCTCCCTCTCCCCATTTACATAAGGAATACAGTTTATTATTTCCATTCAAGACATAAGGAACCGTCCCTTGAAAACCATAAGACCGTGTATTATTTTTTGCTTTTACAGTAGAAGCTCCTATATTTGACATATCAAAACTAACCATACCATCCTTTATTTCCAATGGCATACACCTTGGTAATCCCCAACTTTCCGTATATAGGTATATCGATTTTACAGAAGTAGGAATATTCATCTTTCCATTAAACTTTCCGCTTTCATCTGTGTAAATCTTGAATAAAGCTTCCACTCCTTGTTTTTTTACAGGTGTATTATCCACAATTTCCATCGGATCAATGTCATAGACTTCAATAAGAGCCGCAAATCCGGGTAATGCATAATTCACATCAAGCGACACATCTCCACGTGTTTCGAATCCAAAATATTCTTCAGGACCTTTTACAGGTTCTTTCCCATAATTAGGATCATACAAATCCTTTTCTGCACATCCTACTGCCACACCGATAAATACCGTTGCAACGAAAAAGTTCAATAAATGCTTAATTCTCATAATCTATATATATTTTTAAGTTTGTTTTGTCTAGGCATAAACCCATAATCAAGCCTAATTATGCCACAAATATATATACAAATATCCCATTTTTAAGGCTTATCTTAAAAATGGGATACCGAATCAAAAAATATTGTTATTAATCCTTGGAATCTATTTCATTGTCCCCCCTACAATATCCAGCAACTCATTCGTAATTGCTTGCTGACGACTCTTATTGTACTGCTTTGTCAAATCCTGAATCAGCTCGTTTGCATTGTCCGTAGCCACTTGCATAGCTAGGGTACGTGCAGCATGTTCCGATGCATTAGAGTCGACGGCAGCGGTAAAAATCTTCTGGCTCAATACTGTTGGTATTAAGCTGGCGATCAATTCTTCCGCGTTCGGTTCGATGATATAATCATTGGCAATTTCATGCTCCTCTACCTCCTCCTTATTCATTCTGTCCTCTTCACTTACCACATTCGTCATATCAATGGGGAGATACGTCTCCCGGAGAAGAATCTGTACCCCCATTGACTTGAAGTGATGATAGATTATTTCCACGCGGTCTACTTCTCCTGCCACATACATATCCATTAGTCGGTGAGCCAATTCGGCAGCCTCCTGATACGTCGGTTTGTCGGAGAGCGTCGGAGAAGTCTCCTGCGGTTTGAATCCCATTCGTTTGACCGCTTCATCCACCTTCTTGCCAATTGGGAATATCAAGATATTATCCTGTCCCAGGGTGCGGAACTCTCCGATCGTTTGCATCATCATTTTGATGACGTTGGCGTTGAAAGCACCACAAAGAGAAGTGTTTGAAGAAAAGACGACGATTGCTACACGTTTCACTTCACGCTCCTGCACATAAGGAGATTCGATGGGCAGGTCAGCGCTTAGGAAGTTGGTCAGAATCTTGTTCAACTTCTTCTGATAAGGCAGCATATTCTCAATGGCTCCTTGTGCCTTGTGTAATTTGGCAGAAGCCACCATCTTCATTGCTGAAGTGATTTTTCGGGTACTTTTTACCGAATTTATTCTGGTTTTTACTTCTTTCAGTGAAGCCATTTTTTTTAGTGGTTAGTGGTTAATTATTAATAGTTGGTGATAGTGATTAATAATTGGCGGTTAGTGGTTGGTGACAGTAAGCTAATCACTTATCACTAACCAACTAATCACTATTATAAGTACTGTTTCGCCACCATAGCGGCAGTCTCTTCGATAGCTTTAATCACGTTATCGTCGATCACGCCCGTTTTCAGTATGTCCAATACATCCTCCTGGTGGTTCAGTTGCAGAGATTCGATGAAACTGCGTTCAAAGTCCTGCACCTTATCCAATGGGACATCATGTAGAAGTCCGTGCGTACCACAGTAGAGGATAGCAATCTGCTGCTCTACGGGCATCGGGCTGTATTGCGGTTGAATCAATAATTGTCCGTTCTTACGTCCTTTATCAATAGTCAGGGCAGTAATCGGGTCCATGTCGCTGCTGAACTTAGAGAAGGCTTCCAACTCGCGATATTGCGCCTGGTCAATCTTCAATGTTCCGGCCACCTTCTTCATAGCCTTAATCTGCGCGTTACCACCTACACGGGATACGGAGATACCGACGTTGATAGCCGGACGCGTACCCTGGTTGAACAAGTCAGTCTCAAGGAATATCTGTCCGTCGGTGATAGAAATCACGTTCGTCGGGATATAAGCCGATACGTCACCTGCTTGCGTTTCGATGATAGGCAATGCTGTGAGCGAGCCGCCACCTTTCACAATCCCCTTCAGACTTTCCGGGAGATCGTTCATTTCGCGTGCCACTTCTTCCTGACTGATAATCTTGGCAGCACGTTCCAACAGACGGGAGTGCAGATAGAAGATATCACCCGGATAAGCCTCACGACCGGACGGACGGCGAAGAATCAGCGAAACCTCACGATAAGCCACCGCCTGTTTGGAAAGGTCATCATAAACCACCAACGCATGACGGCCGGTATCACGGAAATACTCGCCGATGGCAGCACCTGCAAACGGAGCGTAATACTGCAACGCAGCCGGGTCACCAGCCGTGGCAGCTACAACCACCGTGTAGTCCAGTGCTCCATACTCACGAAGCGTATTAACGATAGAAGCAACGGTAGAACCCTTCTGACCGATAGCTACATAGATACAATATACAGGGTCGCCTGCCAGGAAGTTAGTGCGTTGGTTGATAATCGTATCAATCGCAATGGCAGTCTTTCCCGTCTGGCGGTCGCCGATAATCAACTCACGCTGTCCGCGGCCGATAGGAATCAT
>OGNY01000235.1_pt1 | contig 57771 bp, 49 predicted proteins | sample 1573551 | NCBI WGS metagenome assembly OGNY01 (sample SAMEA2581885, study PRJEB24529) | metagenome | biome: Human gut stool | place: China | collected 2011
AATACCGACCTCCAAAATTAGATTTTTTAGGTCTAACTTTTGGGGGTCGGGTCACAAGCATAGTTACGGTTTTGCCGTCAATCTGTTCCGGAATAACTACATCGGTATCACTGCCAAGGTATTCCCAAAAAATAATTGACTTGCCATCAATGTTCTCATAGCGGTAGTCGCCGCTTGTTACAACATAATTCGTAGCATCTCTGCTCTGCGAAACCTTTGGTACATTTACTTCGACTGCGTTTGCAGTGAAAGGTATTGCAGAAAATGCGGAAGCAAGCATTGCGGTAACAATTATAGCTGTAATAGCTTTTTTAAATTTTTTCATTTTATAACCCCTAACTAATATATTTATATTTCTATGTTATCACTGCAAAAATGCTTTGTCAATAAAATGAATAAATTTTAACACTGATTTTCACATATTATAAAAAGTAATCACAGCAATTTTTATATAAAAGCGAGAACATTTGTCAAAATATTGATTTTGTCGTTTTACAAGCATATAATTAATTAGGATTTTAATTATTAGAATTTTAACTATAGAGGTGTAGTATGAAAGAATCAATACATTATCTGCTAATGGCAGATCATTTTTTAGTTCAAAAGGCACTGCTTGCAAGTATAAAGGATTCGGGTCTTACTCCGGGACAGCCAAAAATACTCGACTATCTGCAAAATCATAACGGCTGCGTGCAAAAAGACATTGCTAAAGGCTGCCATATTGAGCCGGCATCAATTACAGTTATTCTCAAAGGAATGGAAACTAAAGGCTATATTGAAAGAAAAATGCTCAACGGTGACCGCCGCTCCCTGTATGTATTCCTGACTGACAAAGGCAAAGAATACATTGATTATCTAAACAGAAAATTTAAAAAAATTGAAAATGCAGCTCTTAAAAATTTTAATGAAGATGAAAAGCAAAAATTTAACGATTTATTAATGCGTGTCTATGAAAATATGCTTGAATATGATAAGGAGGAAAAACAACAATGAATTTAAAAAATATGAAAATCAGACTACCGATGTACCTTGTAGGTTTATTTATAATGACAATAGGTATAGCAATTTCCGTTAAATCGAACCTCGGTGTATCGCCTGTAAGTTCTATCCCCTACACTATGACCTGTATATGGGGAATTGAAATGGGAAAGGCTACCATACTTTTTCATATTGTATTGGTATTAATACAATTAATTATTCTCAGAAAGAATTTTAAACTGATCAGCTTATTACAGATTCCCGTAGGCGTTGTTTTCGGTTATTTCACAACATTCTGTAATTATCTTGTAAGCTTCTTCCCCACTCCCGACAATATCGTAATAAGAATTATTATGGTACTCATCAGTGCCGCAATTGTTGCTATCGGTATTTTCCTTTACTTGCCTACCGATGTTATCCCGCTTGCGGGCGAAGGCGTTATGAGTGCGGTTTCGCAAGTAACTAAGATTGAATTTTCAAAGGTAAAAATGGCATTTGACATAACAATGGTTATTATATCAGGTGTATCTTGCCTTATTTTTATCCACAATCTCGGCAGTGTGGGAATCGGCACAGTAATTGCCGCTTTTCTTGTAGGATTTATTCTCGGTATAATAAATAAAGTGTTCGGAAAATACAGAGATAAACTCTTAGGCAAAACCAAAATTGCAGATGATACCGCTGAAACAGATGACAAACCTACTTATGTAATCTCCATTTCAAGAGAATACGGCAGCGGAGGCAGAGCAATAGGAAAAATTCTTGCCGAAAAACTCGGATACAAATATTATGACACCGAACTTATAAAACTTGTAATGCAGGAAAGCGGATATTCACCTGAATACATAGAACACAACGAGCAAACTCTTGACAAATCAGCGCTTAACGACTTTTTTGAATGGTACCAGCAAAACAACGGTGATACTGTTCCTAATATCAACAGCTTGTTCAAAAAAGAAGAATCGGTTATTAAGCACCTTGCCAAAACCGAAAACTGTGTAATTGTCGGCAGACTTGCAAACTATATTTTAAGAAACAAAAAACATATTTACAATGTATTTATAACCGCAGATGAAGAAAGTGAAATTGAAAAAGTAAAAGAAAGAGATCACCTTTCACATGAAAATGCCGCCAAGCAAGTAAGAAAAGTAAACCGAGAACGCTCTGCGCACTGCAAATACTTTACGAATACAGATTGGGGCAATGCAAAAAATTACAATCTGACTATAAAATCAAATGACTTCGGTTATGAAAAAACAGCGGATTTAATCGAAATACTTTTCAAACAAAAATTTTCGTTATGATTCTTTAGGTCGATTTTCAGATTAGAAAATTATTAATACAAACTTCAAATCAAAACATAATTCACCTTAACTTTAATGAAACAAGCTAAAAGACAGACAGTAAAAACTGCCTGCCTTTTTCTTTGTCAGCCGTTACAGCCACACTCAAAATTACATTTTTCTCTTTCTTCAGGTCTTGCATTCGGCGGGAAGAATGATTCGTTAGGGAAATCTACCCTGCTGAATACTTCGCACGGGTCGTCACTTTCAGGCTTACATTCCTTGCGAGGAATACAAAAATCATATGACGGAATCATAATCTGTACATTTCTCTCAAGCTGTGTAATTGTAAAAATACCGATAGTGGCACTTACGCTTGCATCTCCGGTCACAGCAAAATCGTCACCAAAGTATGTTATTACACATTCAGGTATAGGAGCACAAGGAAGCTGCGGAACACAGCCTTTTATAAGTCGTGCCGAAAGAGCCATAGGTTCGGAAATTTGTACTGTTGCATTTGGTAAAAACTCCGTGCAACCGCATGATGTAACAGGTTGAGAGCAAACTACACAACTGTCGCTCGAAAAACTCTTTGAATTTGATTCACTGCCGTAAAGAACCGACCTTTTACCGTAAATTGCAAGTCCGTTTACCCGTGACGGAATTGTTGAACCGCAGGTATATGCCTCAAGAGAAATATCAAAATAGAATGTAACATCAACCGCATAACAGCCACGATGAAAAGCGATTGATTCAACGCTTACATCGGCGGTTATAACGCTTGCCTTGCAGATTTTTACAGATGATGCGTTATTGATAACAGATTGACTGCAAGGTGTAAAATAAACCGCAAGATTGCTAAGGCAATCCTTTGAGCCGCAACTGTCATAAATACGGCTTGCGTTTATGCAGACAGCGTCTGTGCATTTGTTTTCGGTAAGCGGTTCGTTGCCCGACTGCCGTGGTACTGTGCCGTATGATACATCTGGCATAAAAATTAACCCCCATAAAATGTATTAACAGGCTTACGCTCTGTAACAATACATTTTATGAAGGTTATACTTAATTGTGAATATTGAGTTGATTTATTTTAAATAAGGCTTTAAAATTTCATCAAGGTTTTTGTTTACAGCTTTCGGATTTGACTGCGTATAATTTGAAAAAGCGATGAATACTTTGCTCTGGTCCTGCGCAAATACAATTCTTGCATTAAATCTGTAGAATGCTGCGTCACAATAATAATTACCGCAATCGTCAACATACAAACCGTACGCAAAACTTGATTTATAAGGAGTGAACATTTCTTCTTTGGATTTTGCAGACAACAATTCACTTCCCGTAATAGCGTCTGTCCATTTAAGCAAATCACTCAAATTGGAGATAAGACCCGTAGAAGAATACGCAACACCCGGATAAATATTCCACTCATCGTCAAAAATATCCTGATAACCTGTAGCGAGTTGGTCTGTGCACTCAAAGGTTGTCGAAGTCATTTCGAGCGGCTCAAAAATATTTTCTTTCAAAAATTCCTCATAGCTTTTTCCGCTTACCTTTTCGATTATGTCACCGAGAATAAAATAATCGGAATTTGAATAGCTGTAATTTTCTTCATCATTATCAATTTCTTGTGACAATATCCATTTTAAAATAACAGAATGATTATCTTCAGCGGAATTTTTCTCTGAAATATCGTACTGCGGAGCATTTGCACGCACGCTTTCGTCAGATTTGCCGAGATAATCCGGCAAGCCTGTTGTCATTGTAAGCAAATTACGGATAGTTATATCCGAACCGTACTTATAATCTGGATAATACTTGTCAAGCGTATCATCTGTGCTCAGCTTATCCTGCTCCTGTAAAATCATAACAGCCGCAGCGGTAAACTGCTTTGTAAGCGAACCTATGTAGTAATTTGTATTGAGTGAATTATATGTATGCGAACCCTTGTCGGCATAGCCGTTATTGCCTATATATTCAAAATCATTTCCGAGTTTATAATATACAGTTCCTCTGAATTTACTTGCAACAAGTGTATTATCGAACTTAGCTGTTATGCTGTCGGTATCCTGTTTTAATTTTGTAAAATTATATGCAGGATTAGTAGGTACTTCATCAGCAGTTGCAGGCGCAGCGGTAAGTCCCTGCGTCGATGCACCTGTAGAATTTGTAGTCTGCGGTGCTGTTGTAGCCGAAGATTCCGAATCATTGTCACAGCCTGTAAATGCAACTGCGGAACACGCCGCCATAGCTACGCACATTAATGATTTTGCTAAAGCCTTCAAAAAATCACCTCATCAGATTTTTTCCATTTTACTGAAATTAGCCATAAGAGTTTTTGTGCCTGCCTTATCAAAAGCAACTTCAAGCATTGTGTCGTTGCCCATTTTTTCGGTTTTCATAATCATACCTTTGCCAAATACCTTATGGAATACGCAATCTCCTTTTTTGTAAACAGTACCCGATTTAACGGCAGGTTTAGTAAATGTATTAAAACTTTTGTTAGGTGTGAATTTTGAACCGGCACCGATACTGATATGACTTGAGGATGCGGAAAAACCGTTTGTTGACGCAAAAGTCTTTTTCTCACCTGTATAATTAAGTAATTCGGGCGGGATTTCATTTACAAAGCGTGATACTTTGTTATAGCTTGTATGACCCATCAACATTCTTGACTTTGCCTTGGTAATGTAGAGCTTTTCTTTTGCTCTTGTAATACCTACATAAGCAAGTCTGCGTTCCTCGTTAAGTTCATCGGGATTCATCATAGTGGCAATTGACGGGAACACACCTTCTTCAAGACCTGCAATGAAAACTACGGGAAATTCAAGTCCTTTTGCGCTGTGCAATGTCATCATTACCGATGAATCAGCTTCTGCATCATAGTTATCAATATCTGTCTGCAATGAAATTTCCTCAAGGAAGTTTGAAAGTGACGATTCTTCTGCGTAATCCTCTTCAAATTTGATAATATTTGAAGAAAGCTCTTCGATGTTCTCAATTCTTACATCGGGGTTGTCTTTCTCTGTTTTTAAATATTTTTCGTAATCTGTATGTTCGAGAATGAGATTGTATAATTCTGCAAGAGAATAATCTCCGCTTTGTTCAGCCTCCATAAGACCGTCAATAAGCGCAACAAAACTCTTTAACTTTGTTGCGGCTCTTGAAAGCTGTGGATATACATCTGCATCTTTAATTACGGAATATATGCTTTCGCCGAGTCCTGCGGCAATTTCAGAGGCTTTTTCAAGTGTAGTTGCGCCAATACCACGCTTTGGCACATTAATAATTCTGCCCAGTCTGACATCGTCGTGCGGATTATTAATAACCTGAAGATATGCAACCATATCTCTGATTTCTTCTCTGTCATAGAATCGTCTGCCGCCGATTACACGGTGCGGAATACCGCTTCTTGACAAAGCCTGCTCAATTGAGTTTGACTGTGCATTCATTCTGTAAAGAATTGCAAAATCAGAGAATTTTCTGCCGTCTGCTACACCGTCAAGTATAGTTTTTGCAATAAATTGAGCTTCGTCACGCTCGGAATCGGAAGTATGCACCTCAATTTTATCGCCAACGGCATTTTCAGTCCACAACGTTTTGCCCTTACGCATTGTGTTGTTAGAAATAACACCGTTTGCCGCATTAAGAATATTCTGTGTACTGCGGTAATTCTGCTCAAGTCTTATCATCTTAGCGCCTTTAAAGGTGTTTTCAAAAGAAAGGATATTTTCAATTGTAGCACCTCTGAATTTGTAAATACTCTGGTCGTCATCACCTACAACGCAGATGTTGCCGTATTTTGCGGCGAGCATACTTACAAATTTATACTGCACCTTGTTTGTATCCTGATACTCATCAACCATTATGTATTTAAACTGATTTTGATAGAATTCAAGTATATCGGGACATTTTTGAAAAAGCTCAACAGTCTTGCAGAGCATATCGTCAAAGTCCATTGCATCTGCGGTTTTTAGTCTTGACTGGTAAATTTCATATACTTTTGCCACGGACTGCTTGAGGTTATCGTAACCTGCTCTTTTGAGCATTTCCTGCGGTGTAAGCATTTCGTCCTTGGCTTTTGAAATTTCATTGAGCACTCTTTTTACCGGCAACATTTTTTCGTCATAATTAAGCTGTTTTAAAATATCTTTTACAAGTTTTTTCTGATCGTCAGTACCGTAAACGGTAAAATGACTTGTAAAACCGATTCTGTCGCCGTATCTTCTTAAAATTCTTGCACAGGTAGAGTGAAATGTAGCCGCCCAAATATCCGAACCGCCTTCCGGAACAGCGTTGCAGATTCTCTCTTTAAGCTCCCCTGCCGCCTTATTTGTAAAGGTAATTGCAAGTATCTGCCACGGTTTGCAAAGTTCAGACTGCAAAATATACGCAATTCTGTTTACAAGAACGGTTGTTTTGCCCGAGCCTGCACCCGCAAGTATAAGCAAAGGGCCTTCTGTGCAAAATACAGCCTGCTGCTGCATATTATTCATATGTGAAAACTGTTTTTTTAATTCTGATTGTACCATAGCAATATTCCCGTTAAAAGTTTAATAACACAGAAAACGGGCGAACTGCGTCCGCCCGTATAATCTGACGATTTTATTTTATGTAGCCGTAGAATGTTTCAAGAATTTCAGGACCCTGGTCTGCAACAATCATTGTAACATAGTTGCCGTCCTGTGTAACCTTGCAAGCCTCAACCATAGGAAGTTTTTCGGCATTGTAGCCTGAATACTGTGTAACGATTGAAGTGTATGTCTTAGAAAGCGCATCGTTTACTCTTGATGCAGCGTCAGCATCAACAGCCTCAACGAGTACGATTTCAACTCTTGAATTGCTGTCTGAATTGATTTCTGCGGCAAACTGCTTAACATCTTCTGTGTCTATGCTGTAATATTTTTTAAGATCATTAGAATCTGTAAGCTCTTTTAAGTCCAATGAATACTTAGAGTTGATGTCAGAAAGAACTGTTTTTAAATCAACCTCTTTGCTGCCTGAACAACCTGCGAGCGCAGTAAGACAAAGTACAAATATTGTTACCAAAGAAACTACCTTTTTCATAATTAACCTCCAAAAATGTCTTATAAAAAAATTACGCCGAATCAGTGTGACCCGGCGTATTCAGATGGTCGAGGTGACAAGATTCGAACTTGCGACCCCATCGTCCCGAACGATGTGCGCTACCAAACTGCGCTACACCTCGATAAAAACAGCCCCGATTACTCGGGGCTTTTAATGGCTGAGGAATAGGGATTCGAACCCCAACAAACAGAGTCAGAGTCTGTCGTGCTACCGTTACACCATTCCTCAATGTTTATTGCTCATTGCTGCAAGCCGTGCAATCAACGATATATATTATATATTATGAAGTGCGATTTGTCAACACTTTTTTGGATTTTTTTAAAACTTTTTAGAAGTTTTAAACTTTCGTTTAGCATTGACTTGTTGCTTACTTTCACGCAATCAACAATAGCTATTATATAGCAGAACGTGTGTTTTGTCAACATCTTTTTTCAATTTTTTCTAAAATTTGAAAAATACAAAAAAATACGGAATTTTAGCTAAAACTTTTTTTGAGTCTTATATCATCACCGACAAAATTAAGCCTTACACCCTCTCCGTATATTCTTGAAATAAATCTTGAAGTATAAGTTTTTTCAAGTTCTGTTATTGAAAGGTTTGTGTTTATTATCAAAGGCTTTCTCAAAAGCATTCTTGAATTACACAAATTATAAAACTGTGTATTTGAAAAAGTATTTGAAAACTCTGTGCCTAAATCATCAATAATTAGTAAATCGCACTTTGTGAGCATTTCAAAATATTCGGAATCGTTGGACTCTTTGGAAAAATGCATATTGCTAAGCGTTGACATAAGCATAGGTGCAGACACATAGATTACACCGAAACCACGCCTTGTAACCTCATTGGCAATAGCGAGCGAAAGGTGGGTTTTGCCAAGACCTGTGCCGCCTCTCATAAGTATAGTCTTTGACTCAGGCGTAAAAGTCCTTGCGTACTGTACGCAATAATTATAAATTTTTTGCATCTTATCAAAAGGTGATACTCCGCTCGCCTTATCAACTTCATGACTGTACATATTAAGGTCAAAACTCTCAAAAGTGGAAAGTCTTAAAGGCGCAGTACGGTTAAGCTCCTCGCACGCAGTTGCTACAAGCAATCTTTTAAAACAAGGGCAATACACTGTTCTTCCGTCTTTTTCTATATATCCCGTATCTTTGCAGTATTTACAGTTGTAATGCGGTTCAAAGCAATTTTCTTCATAGCCGTTTTCTGTAAGCAGCTTTTTGACTTCATTTTGCATAGAAAGACTTTTGGCACGCAAATCCTGCGTGGCAGACTTTACATCTCCGCCGTTTAAAACCGCACGAACCGCAAGTATTCCGCATGAAGATATTTCTTTTTCAAGCTCCTCTATTCTCGGAACTCTTCTGTAAACCTCTTCACGAACCTGCTCCGCTCTTCTCTCGGCTTTGGTGCGCCTTTCTTCCATTTTTGCTTTTGTCGCTCTGTAAATTTCTTTACTGTATCCCATTTATATCACCACACTAAATACTGTCGATTGTATCTAATCTCTGCAAATCATTTATATTATATGATGTGTTGGCGTCATTCCTGTTTCCGCCTTTATGCTTATACTTATCGGGTCTGCTGTCAAATTTGTTTAAATCGTCAACATTGTAAATTCCGCTTGAATTCCAGCGCTTTAAAATTCCGTTTATGTATCTGAAATCGCAGCTGCCCTTACTGTCAACACATCTTTCGTAAGCCTCTCTTAGCATTTCGGGAGAAAATTTCCACTCGTTTACCCACAAATCGGCGTATTCAACCTGCTTTTTAGTAGGAGAACCCGTATTTTTTAAACCGAACGCAGATGCTACAACCGTAAAACTCTGGCTTGCACGATGTGCTTGTTTTATTTTATTTTCGGCTTCCTCAATTGAGAAAACTCCCGCATCCGACCATCTCAAACCTATTGTTTCAATGGCTCTTATGTTAGATTTTCCGATGCTTATACAATACTGAATAAGCATTATAATTACCTCTACAGGCAAACCGCAGGTATTTTTAAGTAACAGTAACGACGATGCATCGGAGTTTGATAAAGGCTTGCCGAGGGCTGTCTGTGCCTCGTTTACAAGCATTTTAAATTCTTCGTCAACCGCAAGCTGTTGAGCCACATAAACATAATCGGGGCGCTGCGGTCTTGTAAACATATGCGGAACTGTAGGCTCTTCCTTTTCAATCGCAGCGGCAGTATTATTGCTTTCGACTTGTTTTACCGCAGGCTGTTCAGTCGTTTGCTGTTCTGCCTGTGCAGGCTCAAAAGCACCGTTATTTTGGCAAAAGATACCCTTCATAACCCAGTATTCAACTGCCTCCGGAATATCGGTTTCATTTACACCTGTCGCCTTACTGATGTCGCTTTCGTTCACATCTTCCCCACTGTGTCGCAAAAGATATAACAATACCTTAAGTTTAACGCCGTCCGAAAACTTAAGTCCCTCGTCTACAACCGACGAAGGCACGGCAAATATTGAATTCCAAGCACCAAGATTAATTTTCATAGACATTTCATATACCTCTGACCCAAAATAAATATTATAATCAAACTTTATCGTACACATTATTATATCACACTAAATTTAAAAATCGACACATATTTTTAAATTTTATAGATTTTTTTAAAGAAATATGTTAAAATACAGTTGAAATGTTTTAAGGAGGTAATATTATGAAATATACATACATTCCAAGAGGTGTTTGTTCAAGACAGATTAATCTTGAGATAAATGACGGAATTATAGAATCCTGCGAATTTATCGGCGGTTGCGCAGGCAACACTCAAGGCATTTGCGCTCTTGTAAAAGGTATGGACGCAGAAGAGGCTGTAAAGAGATTAAAAGGCATTGACTGCCGTGGCAGAGGTACATCTTGCCCCGATCAGCTTTCTTACGCTATTGAAGAGGCTCTTGAACTCGAATAAGCTCTGCGGCTAAAACTTTATATTTATCATAACATTAAAGCTCTCTTTATTTGCGTAAAGAGAGCTCTTTGTTTTTGTTTTAAGATTTAGACGGTTTTATGCAGTGTTTTGTCAATAAATTCCGGTGTATCACAAAAATCATAAAAGTTTGGTCAACCTTTTCAAAGGTTGTGGGTGTGGGCAAAGCCCACAAATACTTTCCGTTTATGTAATCTAACGATAGCCAAACAGCTTGCTGTTTGGTAACTTAAACAAAAGAGTTTTCAAAACTATAACCCTTTAGTTCGTTTTACAGCATATTGGTTCCATCAATTTTTGCGTTCACATCATCAAGTTTATTTTCAAGCATAACAGACATAAAGAATATCTTTGATGTCGTTCAACATCTCTAATTCTTCGTCGGACATAAAAATCTCCCGAAATCAGTCAACCTTGAAAGTACCTGCCTCAATCTCATCAATCATAGCAAGACGCTTTAAGTGTCTGTCGCCCTCTTCGGGAGTATTGAGGAAAATTTCTGTAAACTTAACAGCATCTTCTTCGCTTGTAACTCTGCCGCCCATACAAAGAATATTTGCGTGGTTGTGTCTGCGTGTCATTTCAGCGCAAAACTCATTGCTTACAACTGCCGCACGAATACCCTTCACTTTGTTTGCTGCCATTGAAATACCGATACCTGTACCGCAGCAAAGAATACCAAGCTCACATTCGCCGCTTGCTACTGCTTTTGCAACTTTATAGCCGTAAACAGGATAATCAACGCTGTCTGTGCTGTAAGTACCAAAATCTTTATATTCAATACCCTTTTCGTCAAGATATTTTTTAATTGCGCAGATAAGGTTATATCCGCCGTGGTCACATCCGAGTGCTAACATTTCTTTTCCTCCATTTTCTTTTTAAGTTCTCTTTCAGCCTGCGGCAGTCTTAAATACATCGGCATAAGTTCCGCAGCCGAAAGCACTTCTCCGTCATTAAATTTTTGTACAGCAATTTCTGCTGTTGATGACGCTCTTTGAAATCTTATACTGATTGGTGCGAGTTCAACATTTGGTAATAATTCTTTCATAGCATTATAGCAAAGTTCCGCACCGTCACCCACAAGTATAATTCTTTCGTCATAACTCTTTAGTTCTTCTGAAAGCTCGGCAACAGACAAAGCTCTGTCTTTGCAAAGTCTTTCGGGCTTTACGCCGTCACATTTGAAAAGCGCATTATAAACCTGCGAACAGCGAGCATCCATAACAGAACAGATTATCCCATTTGCAGATTGCAAATTATACGCAAGGCTTTCAAGCGTCGATACCTCTATGCAAGGCAAATCGTCGGCAAAAGCAAGTCCTTTAGCCGCTGCAACACCGATTCTTACTCCCGTAAACGAACCCGGACCGCAGTTTACCGCAACGGCGGTAATATCTGTTGTCGTTAGGTTTGTGTTTGCAAGCAGACTTTCAACCATAGGCATAAGTGTTCTGCTGTGAGTAAGTTTTGTATTTATAAAGAACTCACCTATTATTTTGTTTTCGTCACAAATTGCGGTTGACGCAGCTGTGGCGCTTGTATCTATTGCAAGAATTTTCATTGCAGATCAACACCTTCAATTTCAAAAATTCTGTCATCATCATTTTCGCCCTTACTGATTCTGATTTTAATACAATCGGCAGGCAAAGCCTCTTCAATATTCTCACTCCACTCAATAATGATTATACCGTTATCAATATAATCAAAAAATCCTGTGGAATACAAATCATCCCATGTATTTACACGGTACATATCAAAATGAAAAATATTATACTTACCCGAATATTCATTGACAAGAGCGAATGTAGGGCTTGAAACATTTTCTCCTGCACCGAGCGCACCGGCAAGTCCTCTTGTAAAGGCAGTCTTGCCCATACCAAGACCGCCAAAAAGAGCGATTACTTCCGTGCCGCACAACTTTTCGGCAATTTTTGCGCCGAGTGCCTCTGTTTCACGGGCATTATGAGTATTTACAGTAACCATCAGAATAAACCGTTAATTTTTCCTTCCTCGGTAACATCAATTTTCTCTGCCGACGGAACTTTCGGAAGACCCGGCATTGTCATAATATCACCTGTATATACAACTACAAATCCTGCACCGTTTGAAAGTGTAAGATTCTTTACTGTGATTTCAAAATCCTTTGGAGCACCGAGAAGTGTTGGGTCATCAGAAAGCGAATATTGTGTTTTTGCAATACAAACAGGAAGTTTTTCACCGCCGAGAGCCTGAATCTGCTTCAATGCCTTTTCGGCAGCCTTTGTATAGTTTACTCTTGATGCGCCGTAAATTGTTTTTGCAATTTTGTCAACCTTTTCTTTGATTGTAAGGTCATCTGAATAAATAGGAGCAAAATCAGACGGCTTTTCGCAAGCCTCTACTACCTTTTTGGCAAGTTCTGTACCGCCTTCTCCACCCTTTGAGAATACATTTGAGAGAGCAAAGTCTGCGCCTTTAGATTTACAGTAACTCTCTATAAACTCAAGTTCCTCTGCTGTATCTGTACCGAACTGGTTGATAGCAACTACAACGGGAACATTGTACTTTCTCATGTTATCAATGTGAACGCCAAGGTTTTCAATACCATTTTTAAGAGCCTCAAGATTCTCTGCAGAAACCTCTGCCTTAGGCACACCGCCGTTGTACTTTAACGCACGGCAAGTAGCAACAATAACTACGGCAGACGGCTTAAAACCTGCATATCTGCACTTGATGTCAAAGAATTTCTCTGCACCGAGATCTGAACCGAAGCCTGCCTCTGTAATACAATAATCGGCAAGTTTTAACGCAAGCTTTGTAGCACGAATGCTGTTACAGCCGTGAGCAATATTGGCAAAAGGACCGCCGTGCATAATAGCAGGGGTACCCTCGAGTGTCTGAACAAGGTTAGGTTTGATAGCGTCTTTAAGAAGAGCCGTCATAGCGCCGTCAGCCTTAATGTCCTTTGCAAAAACAGGCTCGCCTGCATATGTATAAGCAATAAGAATATTACCAAGTCTTTTCTTTAAATCAGAAATATCATCAGCAAGGCAAAGGATAGCCATAACTTCAGATGCAACAGTAATTATAAAGTGGTCCTCACGAGGAATACCGTTCACTCTGCCGCCAAGACCGACAACAATATTTCTCAAAGCTCTGTCGTTCATATCAAGACATCTCTTAATAAGGATCTGGCGAGGATCAATCCCGAGAACATTACCTTGCTGAATATGATTGTCAAGCATTGCACAGCAAAGATTGTTTGCAGAAGTAATAGCGTGCATATCGCCTGTAAAGTGAAGATTAATATCTTCCATAGGAAGTACCTGAGAATAACCGCCGCCTGCAGCGCCGCCCTTAATACCAAATACAGGGCCGAGTGAAGGCTCTCTTAGAGCGATTACAGCCTTTTTACCAATCTTAGCCATAGCCTGACCAAGACCTGCAGAAGTAGTTGTTTTGCCCTCACCTGCGGGGGTTGGATTGATAGCTGTAACAAGAACAAGTTTTCCGTCCGGCTCATTTTCCAAACGATTGGCAAGTTCGTCGGAAAGTTTAGCCTTATACTTGCCGTAAAACTCCAGCTCATCCTCTTTAATTCCGATCTGTGCGGCAACCTCTTTAATCGGGAGTAAGGTCGCAGCCTGAGCGATTTCAATATCACTTAACATATTGAAAATACCTCCGTTCAAATATATTTCTTTAATTATAACAAAACTTTCCCCCTCTATTATTCCAATAAGAAAATATATTTTACAATAGAATATAAAATACTCGGGTTTAATTGCTGCAGATTAGGTAAAGTTACTTTGATGGATTCAGTTACAACGGATACTGTTGCGTTTAAAATCCGGCTTAGATAGATTTATAGTGAATCATCAGAGAAAACCATCGCTCTTGTTGATAAATTTAAAATTCAGTATGGATAGATTTATAGGTCAACAACTAACATTGACATCAATGTGAATATTAGATTTAAAATCCAATATGGATAGATTTATAGAGTGATCTGAATTTAATTTTGTTTGAAAATTATAAATTTAAAATCCAATATGGATAGATTTATAGCCGCGTACTTCACTGTCTTTAACTCGAATATCAGAAATTTAAAATCCAATATGGATAGATTTATAGCATAAATCGGAGTATAGGTTATTTGAATATCAGCTTATTTAAAATCCAATATGGATAGATTTATAGAAATTGAAGTCGTTGCATCGACTATAAAAAGCCGTTATTTAAAATCCAATATGGATAGATTTATAGTTATTTTATTTTTTTATAAAAGTTATAGTACCAAATGTTTAAAATCCAATATGGATAGATTTATAGATTTCAAGCGAAAATCAAAGGCACTGACAGATTGATATTTAAAATCCAATATGGATAGATTTATAGAGTTTTCGTGTCAGCGACAGTCAGACCGCATTTGAATTTAAAATCCAATATGGATAGATTTATAGAACGCATTAAAGTTATAATGAAACAGTCATACAGCAATTTAAAATCCAATATGGATAGATTTATAGGATTTTTGCAATAGTCCATTCTTTAATAGCCTTAAAATTTAAAATCCAATATGGATAGATTTATAGCTGTTCCGCCGATGTAAGCTGTCTGAAACCCCTTTATTTAAAATCCAATATGGATAGATTTATAGTGCCTACTGCAATCATTTCAGACTGAAATACTCGTGTATTTAAAATCCAATATGGATAGATTTATAGACACTCTTTTTACAGCGTTGAAAACATTCTGAATTTTATTTAAAATCCAATATGGATAGATTTATAGACGCTCGCCAGTTCGAACGCAAAGATCGTATGGAGATTTAAAATCCAATATGGATAGATTTATAGGCTCTTCACCACAATTATCACACTTCCCCATAATTTCCTTTAAAATCCAATATGGATAGATTTATAGCATTATCGTGATTCTGATAACCGATAGTGCAATTCGTCTTTAAAATCCAATATGGATAGATTTATAGATTCAGCATTAAAGAGCAAGATTGAGGCTATCGAGCCTTTAAAATCCAATATGGATAGATTTATAGCAGATGCGGTTTCGATTGCGGAATTTACATCCTTTTCTTTAAAATCCAATATGGATAGATTTATAGGAGCTGTGGGAAAAAGCGTGGCTTGCTGCTACGTTCTTTAAAATCCAATATGGATAGATTTATAGAATGCGTATATATGTAGTATAATTATACTTGTAATAATTTAAAATCCAATATGGATAGATTTATAGGTGGCAAAAAAATATTTTTTTATGGTGATTTAAAATATTTAAAATCCAATATGGATAGATTTATAGTAAAAGGAGTGTTAAAATATGATAAAAGGTAAACCATTTAAAATCCAATATGGATAGATTTATAGTTTGTGTCAATGCCGTAAAAGAAATATGATGATTTTATTTAAAATCCAATATGGATAGATTTATAGAAGACCGCCGCAGGCGCTTTTTTCAAAAGTTTTAAAATTTAAAATCCAATATGGATAGATTTATAGAAAACATTGCCGCCGGCGGCAAGTGGCTTGCACCTATTTAAAATCCAATATGGATAGATTTATAGCATCAACGACAGCAATAACGGTTACGCAGGTATCCTATTTAAAATCCAATATGGATAGATTTATAGCTGCATTCGGTGCGGTAGGTTCATTTGTCAGCGGAGATTTAAAATCCAATATGGATAGATTAATAGATATTCAACTTCAAATGGCAGATGTTATGAACTTCGATTTAAAATCCAATATGGATAGATTTATAGAAAGCGGCGGTTCTGATACTTCCGCAAGCAGCACATATTTAAAATCCAATATGGATAGATATATAGTGCTGATTATCTTTATCAAGCGAGTATCTGGCTAAAATTTAAAATCCAATATGGATAGATTTATAGGATAACGGCAGTTTACAGCGTTCAACACTGCCGAATTTAAAATCCAATATGGATAGATTTATAGGGCGGTAACTACTATCAGTTTGTCGCTGAAATTAAATTTAAAATCCAATATGGATAGATTTATAGTCTCTTTAGGACACTTATATTATACCACCAATTCAGATTTAAAATCCAATATGGATAGATTTATAGTCAATTACACGGTAAATGCGAGGTTGAATTTGACAAATTTAAAATCCAATATGGATAGATTTATAGAAATTTTTCTCTAAGCTGTTTCATTACATCTATAAGATTTAAAATCCAATATGGATAGATTTATAGCCGACTGTTGCCGCTGCGGTTGCTCCTGCACCGAGTGATTTAAAATCCAATATGGATAGATTTATAGTATTAAAAAGTCATTTGAAAACGGTGGTCTTAAAATTTAAAATCCAATATGGATAGATTTATAGAATGTCCGCTTTTTGCGCTTTTGCGGACTTTTGATGCATTTAAAATCCAATATGGATAGATTTATAGGTAAAGACTGCTACGCACTTTTTTTAAAAATTTTTTCATTTAAAATCCAATATGGATAGATTTATAGAGTTTATCAAGAATTAAAAATTGAACATATTTAGGATTTAAAATCCAATATGGATAGATTTATAGCAGCAATTTTATTGCATTGTAAAGAGTGTCAACCTCTATTTAAAATCCAATATGGATAGATTTATAGGTCAATGTCGACTTCATCAAGGTCATACTCTGCTCTAATTTAAAATCCAATATGGATAGATTTATAGTGTAACTATTAGCGATTACGAAAAATATACAAAATTATTTAAAATCCAATATGGATAGATTTATAGGACAAAGCTCTTCGAGTACCAAATCTGTATCTGACATTTAAAATCCAATATGGATAGATTTATAGTGTTAGCGAAGTAAAAAAGTTAAACGCAAAATGGAAATTTAAAATCCAATATGGATAGATTTATAGTGGTAAGCGATCAGGAAGTTTCACCGACAAGAAAACATTTAAAATCCAATATGGATAGATTTATAGTTTAGTAATGACTGATGAAGAGTTATATAATAAATAATTTAAAATCCAATATGGATAGATTTATAGTATGTTAACTGTAAAAATTGATGAGGACAAAGCTTATTTAAAATCCAATATGGATAGATTTATAGCCTAAGATTTTGTTTTTATAAAGCTTTGTTCCTTTATTTAAAATCCAATATGGATAGATTTATAGAGACTCAAGACTGTTGCAAGTTCATTAAATTGTCAATTTAAAATCCAATATGGATAGATTTATAGATTGCAAAACCTGAACCAATGTTAAAATATACTCTATTTAAAATCCAATATGGATAGATTTATAGTGACTTTTGCAGATTCAATGATATGTACTAATGCAGATTTAAAATCCAATATGGATAGATTTATAGGATACCCACAAACACAGCCATAATACCGATACCAACATTTAAAATCCAATATGGATAGATTTATAGCGAAGTGGGGGATATTACCAGTACTATTAATATTGGATTTAAAATCCAATATGGATAGATTTATAGAGATTTCGCAAGCGAAATCCCCACCGGAAACTCGCATTTAAAATCCAATATGGATAGATTTATAGCTGTTCAGAAATATAACTTGCTTGATAAGCAGATAATTTAAAATCCAATATGGATAGATTTATAGTCATTTTTATTCAATGAATAGTGGTTTTCAGCTTTTATTTAAAATCCAATATGGATAGATTTATAGGCAGGGTCAAGGGAGCCACTGCTCCCTTGTGGGTAAATTTAAAATCCAATATGGATAGATTTATAGATTGTAACTCGTTGAAGTAAAGAGTTGCTGTCACAATTTAAAATCCAATATGGATAGATTTATAGGGAAAAATTTGATATAGCTAAACTAAAACCAGGGTAATTTAAAATCCAATATGGATAGATTTATAGGCCACAGCAGGGATTGAGTTTTCAAGCTATTACTTATTTAAAATCCAATATGGATAGATTTATAGTACTGAATTTTCCCATTTGCTCACCACCTTAGAAATTATTTAAAATCCAATATGGATAGATTTATAGAGAACGAAGATGAATATTTAAGCATTATATAAAATTATTTAAAATCCAATATGGATAGATTTATAGAATGAAATTTTCGAGTTTGCTAAGTATGTTAAAACTAATTTAAAATCCAATATGGATAGATTTATAGCTCTTGCTCCCTTGCTCGAAATAACTGAAACAACTGACATTTAAAATCCAATATGGATAGATTTATAGCGCTTGCAGTTTTAATCTGTGTAATGATAATAGACTAATTTAAAATCCAATATGGATAGATTTATAGTTGAGCTTTTCAATGATAAGTTTTTCAACATATGTATTTAAAATCCAATATGGATAGATTTATAGACCACAACATCAGGAAATGAAATACATAAATACATAATTTAAAATCCAATATGGATAGATTTATAGCCGTTTGTACTTTCCTGTAAAATGATGCATAAGCATTTAAAATCCAATATGGATAGATTTATAGTGTTTTATTAATAAAAAAATCACCTTCAATTTTAGAATTTAAAATCCAATATGGATAGATTTATAGAAAAAGGGACAACAATCGAAAGCGGATACGATGCTTATTTAAAATCCAATATGGATAGATTTATAGGAGATACATAAAAATCTATGGAAGGAGTTAAAAAAAATTTAAAATCCAATATGGATAGATTTATAGAAGTAATACAGAGTTCTGAGGGAAGTTGTGTTGTACAATTTAAAATCCAATATGGATAGATTTATAGCAATCTGCAAGCCTTAAAACAAAGCTGAATTTCGCATTTAAAATCCAATATGGATAGATTTATAGCAGCAATGTACTCGGATTAGCTATCAAAGGAATAAGATTTAAAATCCAATATGGATAGATTTATAGGCTTCTTATGACTGTAACAGCACTTGACATTTTTGATTTAAAATCCAATATGGATAGATTTATAGGCTATAATGTTGTTACAGAGCAACAAGGAGGTGAGATTTAAAATCCAATATGGATAGATTTATAGAGAATATTATCGCTCAACTCAATGCACTACCTCGGCATTTAAAATCCAATATGGATAGATTTATAGGCAGTGCGTAACATTTTATAGCTATCATAGCAGTTCATTTAAAATCCAATATGGATAGATTTATAGAAAGACGCTTTTGGAAACCATTAATACCCATAATACATTTAAAATCCAATATGGATAGATTTATAGATTTTAACCCTCCAATCTAGGATAATCAGCAGGAGCATTTAAAATCCAATATGGATAGATTTATAGTAAACTGTCAATCTTGTCATTAACAACTTCTTCACGATTTAAAATCCAATATGGATAGATTTATAGGATGAATTTCTCGAAAGTGCAGGTAACGGCAAGGTAATTTAAAATCCAATATGGATAGATTTATAGACACAGCTACAACCACTCAAGAGGGTTTTGAACTTATATTTAAAATCCAATATGGATAGATTTATAGTTTCAGATGAAAGCGAAAGAGCGGTTGCAAAAACCATATTTAAAATCCAATATGGATAGATTTATAGACTTTGAGAGGGCAAGGCACATAAAAACAAAAGAAATTTAAAATCCAATATGGATAGATTTATAGCAAGACTATGAAGCAGTATATGTATGACAAATTCATATTTAAAATCCAATATGGATAGATTTATAGAAGATGACACGAAAAGAAAAAAGGCTTGATTTTATGTTTAAAATCCAATATGGATAGATTTATAGCGTTACTCCATTTCTGAACGATTGCAATTGCTTTTTCATTTAAAATCCAATATGGATAGATTTATAGTTATCACCTTGCTGTAACCATTTAACAAAGATTGCACATTTAAAATCCAATATGGATAGATTTATAGAAAATGTGGTATATTAAGTATATAAAGCAGAGTAAATTTAAAATCCAATATGGATAGATTTATAGTATATTTGCTGATGTAATCATAATAAGACCTCATGTATTTAAAATCCAATATGGATAGATTTATAGATTATCATCATCAGAAACCGAAGTATCAGCAAAAACATTTAAAATCCAATATGGATAGATTTATAGAAGGAGTTCTTCGGCTGGGGAATACATCTTTATACATTTAAAATCCAATATGGATAGATTTATAGCGGGCTTTTTATTATTATTTAAAAACATCATAACAATTTAAAATCCAATATGGATAGATTTATAGATTACCCCCCTTATTTCGCAGATTTACAAAGTCTAATTTAAAATCCAATATGGATAGATTTATAGTTTTGGCTTTTCTCTATGTTCGACTTGTCAAGTAGATTTAAAATCCAATATGGATAGATTTATAGCGGAGATAATGAAGAATACGGCAATATGTTAGATAATTTAAAATCCAATATGGATAGATTTATAGTTTTTGAAAATTTTTTTCAAAATTTTGGGGGGAAAATTTAAAATCCAATATGGATAGATTTATAGTAGGGTGCAAGCGTTCCGCCCATATTGGGCGGAGGTATTTAAAATCCAATATGGATAGATTTATAGAGCAATAAATTCTTTGCTTTCTCATCCTCATCAAATTTAAAATCCAATATGGATAGATTTATAGCATTTGTCATTTTAATTCCAAGACGCTCAAACACATTTAAAATCCAATATGGATAGATTTATAGAATGCTTTGTTGAAAAGTATTGATCAGTATTGGAATCATTTAAAATCCAATATGGATAGATTTATAGGATAACGGCAATATTACATATGACGGCTTACTTGCAAATTTAAAATCCAATATGGATAGATTTATAGGATCTCTCCGAACGATATGTCAGGCTGATATGTTCATTTAAAATCCAATATGGATAGATTTATAGCCTATTGAAAATCGTATTATTCGCAAGAGCGGAAAAATTTAAAATCCAATATGGATAGATTTATAGTGCAAAAAAATTTAATGTTAGCACTGATTATATTTTCTTTAAAATCCAATATGGATAGATTTATAGATCGGTAATTTTGTTTGTGATGACGGCACAATATTCTTTAAAATCCAATATGGATAGATTTATAGACGACTAAGGTTTGTGCCTTAAGCTTGCCGGGCTTGCTTTAAAATCCAATATGGATAGATTTATAGGATACATAATTATAACGGCTTGTATCTTTAATATCCTTTAAAATCCAATATGGATAGATTTATAGCTCTTATATCCCTCACTGTTGAGTTGTCGTGCAACAGCTTTAAAATCCAATATGGATAGATTTATAGATAAGCTGCAACTTGTAAGCACTGTGCAAAACTGATTCTTTAAAATCCAATATGGATAGATTTATAGAGTTAAACGCAACCTTGAAAGAACTGTGTTGTACAACTTTAAAATCCAATATGGATAGATTTATAGATACGAAAGAATAATTCAAAAGTACCTGCCAAAAAGCTTTAAAATCCAATATGGATAGATTTATAGGTCGTTAAACGGCACCAAGTAATACTGTCCGAGCTGCTTTAAAATCCAATATGGATAGATTTATAGGGGCACAGCAAAAGTAAGAAAAGTAAAGCCTTACTCCTTTAAAATCCAATATGGATAGATTTATAGGATAGATACGCAGGTTTGTCCGATGTAAAATTAATCTTTAAAATCCAATATGGATAGATTTATAGCAGAAAATTACGCAAACGCAAGAGCGTATGAATTGTCTTTAAAATCCAATATGGATAGATTTATAGCTTGAAAGTGGTGGAACGGGCTATGCAACTGATTGGGCTTTAAAATCCAATATGGATAGATTTATAGCTGCCTTTTAAAAATATTATTGGAAGTGAAATAAACTTTAAAATCCAATATGGATAGATTTATAGTGCACCCTGTGTGTAATGGTTTCCGCTCTATCCTGTCTTTAAAATCCAATATGGATAGATTTATAGCAAGGCAATCTTCAATGCTCAGGTGTACGCAAACACCTTTAAAATCCAATATGGATAGATTTATAGTTGATGTTGTACTCAATGCAGACAGTGAGCTTAACTTTAAAATCCAATATGGATAGATTTATAGACTTACAGGGTGTACGCAGACGGCAAGTGGTACAACGCTTTAAAATCCAATATGGATAGATTTATAGTTTTCAAGCTATTATTTCGGCTTAATTGTTTCCGTGCTTTAAAATCCAATATGGATAGATTTATAGGCCTGCACCTGCCATGTCACTTTTAGCAGAATCAATGCTTTAAAATCCAATATGGATAGATTTATAGCTACAAGTCTTTATATCTGTCAAGCCTAACTTCCGACTTTAAAATCCAATATGGATAGATTTATAGAGAAGGGAAGCATCTCACCCCAGCGGAAATATCAGTCTTTAAAATCCAATATGGATAGATTTATAGGAGCGATAATATTCTGCTTGTCGTTTCGTAGATCAACTTTAAAATCCAATATGGATAGATTTATAGTTATCTCTTATCTTGATTACATTATACCACCATAACTTTAAAATCCAATATGGATAGATTTATAGGATCTCAACGCCGTTTTTTGTGATTTTAACTGCTTTCTTTAAAATCCAATATGGATAGATTTATAGATTTTTCGCTGTCCTGTTGCGTCCAGAATATCCAACCTTTAAAATCCAATATGGATAGATTTATAGACAAAGGCTTCTGAACGTACTGCTGTGAATACTGCTTTAAAATCCAATATGGATAGATTTATAGGCAGATTGCCGAACAGCAGAAAACAGCGTAAAGAGGCTTTAAAATCCAATATGGATAGATTTATAGTCGGTGCTGTTGCAGAACCTGTGCTTAATTCGATTATCTTTAAAATCCAATATGGATAGATTTATAGGGAAAAAATCTATAAAAGAAAAAGTGCTTGAGATTCTTTAAAATCCAATATGGATAGATTTATAGATTTTCTGCGAATTCAATAATATGATTTCCTCTTGCCTTTAAAATCCAATATGGATAGATTTATAGGGTTTCGATGATGATTGCACCGCTTGCATAAAACATCTTTAAAATCCAATATGGATAGATTTATAGACCGTCTGTGGTGATTTCTTTAGCATCAGCATCTTTCTTTAAAATCCAATATGGATAGATTTATAGGCAGGTTTGTCCGATGTGGGGCTTGTAGGTTATCGCTTTAAAATCCAATATGGATAGATTTATAGAGCAACAGGATTTGATAAGTCTGCACTGAAATCTGCTTTAAAATCCAATATGGATAGATTTATAGAGTGTAAAAACGACCCGACAGCATGCGGATATGCAACTTTAAAATCCAATATGGATAGATTTATAGAATAAAGATGACCATATTCGTTTAAATACTGTTTTAACTTTAAAATCCAATATGGATAGATTTATAGAATTATCAACAAATCTAAATCGTGTTCGTTTAACGCTTTAAAATCCAATATGGATAGATTTATAGGTGGTAATAGATACCCGATAGGTTATCCGACCTTTCTTTAAAATCCAATATGGATAGATTTATAGCCGTGGGATAAAATGATAAGTAATCATCGGCATTTTTCTGTGCTGTTTTGTCGATATACCAAATATTTATCAAATATTACTGTCATTTCAATATACCAAAAGCAACTATACCGATGATTACTCGATTGTTAGGTTCTGTCAACCTGCCGGGGGTTTTGTGCTATGTCAGGTCGACAATAAAAGCGTTACAAAAAATTTGATGTTTTATCATCCGTTTTTCCGAGAAAATCTTTATTCATCCACCGTTCTTCACGGGTATGAAACATTATTACCGAATCCTTGTCTTTTCTGATATAAACATCAAGTTCTTTTTGCAAAGCAAGTGAGTTTGCTTTACTTAAGTTTCCTTCAAAAACAGAGTTTTGAATATGTACAAGATATTTTTTGCAAATCTTGAATACCTTTGGAAGTATTTTTCTGCCCTTTTCATCACATATTATATCATATACAAGAATTACATACAATATTTACCACCACATTTCAAAGCCTTTATATTCTTTTTCTCCTATAATGTGCTTTATCAGTTTATAAAGTTCAAGTCTGATTAAGAATTGATAAGATACATTTTTATTAAGTTCTTTGTGAAAAATAGTTGTCTTTAATTTTTCGTCAAATTCAGATGTAATTATTCGTGACGCTCTTTCGGTAAGCTGCAAACCGTTAAGTCCTTCTACAAAACTGCTTTCTGTTATTTGTTTTCGATTAAGCAAAGAAAAGATCAGACGATCCGCAATCAGCGGTTTGAAAATTTCCGAAACATCAAGTGCAAGAGAATATCGCCTTGTACCCGGCTGATGAAGATAGCTTATTGTAGGATTAAGTTGGGTTTTATAAATTTCCGCCAGAGTTTTTGTATATACAAGAGAATTGACATATGAAATAAGGCTGTTAATCATATTGTCGGCAGGATGATAAACTCTTTTATCAAATTCAATATTCTGATCAATAATTACATTCCACGCTTTGTAATATTCCTGACGAATATTACCTTCAATTCCCATCAACTCTTCTATGGTTTCTACATCTGCAAGTTTTCTCCTCAAATTTTCAATAGCAGCCATTTGCTCTGACACATTTTTGCCTCTGCCGTTGTAGTATCTTAAGTTTCTGTAAATATTATAAGACGCAGCAACTATAAATTCTCTTGCTATTGATAATCTGTTTGAATAGTCGCCGTAAGCAAGCACTTGCTTAACCAAAAGCTGACCTGCAAGTTTTGTTTCCTTTGGGCAAAAACTTCCTATGTAAAATTGATAGTAATTGAAGAAATGTACAAGTATTCCGTATTTTGAAAATAAGTTCAGCAATTTAGATGTAACCGTTATTTCATTCATAATATAAATTTCTTTAATATTTTCTATCGGAAGATCTTTTACATTTCCGTCAATTGCAGTAAATCTTAATGTGTTGTCTTTTTGAGTTAAATTGCCTGACGAATATATGTAATAACTTTCCTGCATTTTATCACCTCAAATACAGCACAAATCATAGTAAGCACATGATTTGCAAATTCTTTTACTTTCAAATTTTGGCGGCAAAGCAGCCGATATAATTTTTACTATATCAGCTGCCGCACTTTCAAGCTCTCTTTCATCTTCTTCGCTAAGTTCAACATTAAGACTTTGCTTTAGCAAAGGATAATCAATTCTGCCTTTTATTCCCTCTACCCCACGCTTTTTCAGATAATAAAGATAGTATTTAAGTTGAGCAATACCCGCCTCCTCTATCTTTCTGCTTTTCTTTACCTCATGTAAAAGTTTATGCTCGGTAATAAAATCAATATTGATTGTGTTGTCGATCATAATATGTTTTTTCTTTTGCTTATAAGTGGTTTCATCTATAAGTTTTCCGATTTTGACATTTTCGTTTTCACTTTCCATTGCCAAACCGTTTGAAAAATACCACAGCTTTCTTTTACAAACATAGTAATAATAAATATGCATACCCGAAATATTATTTTCGTCCATAATCATACCTCATATAAAATTATCAGGTTCTCCGTTATCATCAGATTTATCTTGCTTTTTGGTTTTCTTTTCCTTATCAAATATGATGCCGCATTCGGAATCATAACTGCTGTTAATAACAGGTAATTCAGTATATGGCATTTGTAATTTTTTTATTTCGTAATCGTCAATTCTGAATTTAGGTACGGAAACCGTGAATCCAAGTATTTCTTCGTTTGCCTTAAGTTTATCATCTCTTGAATAAGTATCTGATTTTAAAACTTCCAAAGCTTTTTCTATGGCACTCTCATTTTGATTATAAACATCAATCGGCACAGCGTCGCTTCTGTCAATACTTCTTATTCCATCTTTTTTAAGAGAGAAATAATCGACCTTTACTTTATAATCTTTATAAATTTTACGATATTCTTGATAATATTTTGATTTTTCGATTTTTTCAACCGAAAGGTACTCATCAATAAGTTCTTTTTTAAGAACTTCAGAGATAGTTCCGTCAACGCTTAAAATTGCCTGTTTTGACAACGAATGAATATCATCGTCAACAAAACGATGTGCATTACCTTGAATTTCAGTAAATACAAAACAATTGTAAGATGAAAAGTCTTTATTACCCTTTCTGTTTACTCTGCCAAAGCGTTGGAACAGAGAAAATAAATCCGATAACTCGGTAATAAGAATATCAAAATCAATGTCAAGACTTGCTTCGACTACGGATGTTGAAATCCATATTTCAGGTATATTCATACTTTCGTTAGTTTTTTCAGAGGCTGCCAAAATCGCATTTTCTTTAGTTTTTCTGTCATTTTTTATAAAATTGGAATGAAACAGATTTACACTTGCGTTAATATCCGAATTTTTTATTTCGGTGTACATCTTATTTGCAATATCAATTGAATTGCAAACGACAAGATATTTTTTTACTTTATCACATATTGTATCATCAAATATTTTTATAATATCGTCAGACTGCAAGTTTTTTTCATATACTTTTACATTATGCCTTAGCTTTCCTTTATCAGAAAAATCGGATGTTTTTACATCTGTTCCGAGTATTTTTTCAATCTCGTTTCTTACAAACGGAGGCAAAGTTGCGGTAATTACAGCCACTTTACCACCCAAAGTATGAATCATTTCAATTGCATAAATAATTGCAGCCAAAACATCAGGTGAATACATCTGTATCTCATCAATAATAAACTTTGAATATGACGCTACCGCAAGTTTGTATTCATAACCTGCATATTTCAATGCAAAGTCAAATATCTGATCAGGCGTACAAATTGTAATCGGAAGTGCAAGCTGTTTACTGCATTGTGCATACGCAAAATCATAATTTTTTCCGCTAATTATTGAATCTTCCAAATAATAGGATTTCATATCGGAGTGAACAAGTGCCACTCTTCCCTTGTAATCTTCTTGAGAATTATCTCCGCAAAGCTTTTTAATTCTTTCGTACATCGCATTGATAGCTGTTTTTAACGGCAAAATGAAAAAGCATTTATTGTCCCCGCACCAAAGCAATCCCGCCTCGGTTTTGCCCATACCTGTAGGTGCGGTTACAATTAAATTGCTGTCGGTATTTTTAATGCAAAATTCTTGCAATTCATTGTAATGTATATTTCGGGTATTTTTCCAATTGTTTAAAGAAGCAGTCAAAAAATCGTTGACTTTTTCGCAGTCAAGACCTGCACTTGCACTGTAATCACATTTATGTAAAAGACCTTTTAATAAAACAGCGTATTGTTTTTCGGGTTCGCTGAGTTTTTTGTCGAACAGGTCTTTAATTTTCTTAACATTGCGTTTCATCTTATTGTACGAAGCGGTTTCCAAACCAAGTTCAGAAATAAAGGTTTCGATAAGCTCTTTATTTTCACCGAAAACCGTAATAGGAGATTCCTTATTATTGTGATGATACATCACTGCAAAATATACACTATCAGGCTTATTGCACTCGGATTTATCAATGTAAAATATTGAAAGCACATTGTGCGGAATTTCAAGCTCCGGCTGAAATTTGCCGCCCCTTTGCACTCGCTTTTGAAATTGAGAGTTTGCCTTTCCGTAATCGTGTTTTTTGCACGCAACAAGTAAATCTGAATATAACTCTTTAGATTTAATATAGCCGAGCTTATAGAGCAGTTTTGCCTGCTCTATAAGCTCATTTGAATGTTGTCCGATAGTTTTGTCGGGTTTTGCAAGTTTATCTTCTATATTCATATAAATACCTCAAGCTAAAAGCACTGTATATATTCCGTTCTCTGATTTATCAAGCATTATACCTTTACATCCGCTGTCAAGGTAATTAATCTGACAGAAAATAACAGGCACACGATTAAACACTCGTTTTCTCATACCGCCCTTTATTTGCTCAACCACATAATCCTTTGGCATAAAATATTTTGTGCCTCCTGCGTATCCACCGTCTGTTTTTGAAATTATATCCATATCGGATTGATTTTCCTCATAATACTCAACAGGCATATAAACATCGAAATCATTTTTTTCGTAATCAACATCTTCATCAACCTCAGTAAGCTCTGTTTGAGCACACTCGAGCACTTCTACAAAGTCCTCTCCTCTGCCGATTGCAGTAAGATTTCCGATATTATCCATAATATCATTCATAGTATTTTCATCTGCAACTATATGAATGATAAGTTCAATATCGCAGAGAAGTTCATAATACTTAGGGCCTTTTGCAAGCGTTCTGAAATGGGAATACGGAATAGTATACTTTACCTTTTCGTACTCATCATACACAGCCTTTATATGCTTAATACGCTTATCAAATTCTTTTACTTCTTCGGCAGAAATATTTTCATCGGCTTTCATTTCTTTGAGCCGAGTTTTCATTTTATTAATGATTTTTTTATGCTTGTCGATTCTGCGTTTTGTACGCTTTAAAAAGCGGTATTCTTCAAGCAATTTTTCATTAATTACATTAATTGTAATGCCTTTTTCAAAACTGTTTCCTTGAGTATTTTGAGCAGTAGCCACAATCTGATATGCACTTGAAAGCATATCGGGATTTTTCATTTTTACAAGCAAATTTCTGTCATCATTAAGACTGTTAAGGAAACAATCGTCCTTATACATTTTAGTTTTTAGAGAACCGTACTTTCCCTGCACGCTTACTTGCATAGGATGATAAGATGTATAACCGCAAGCCTTGTGAATTGCTCCGATAACAGTTGAATACGGCGGTAAAGGAAATGTCATACGGTTTTGTACAGTTTCTTCTTTTTTGTAATTTGCACTGTTTTGTTTTATATGAAGTCTAATTGCTTTCATATTAATTCCGCCTTACTCTGAAAAATACTCTTTAACCTGACCTCTGAGATTTTCAAAAAATTCTGTCATACTTACAGGATTAAGTTCTCTTACAATTTCGTCCTCGTTTGAAAGCTCGCCGTTACGCATAAGTGCACAACTGTAACCTTGGGCAAGTTTTTCCTTAATCGGCTCTATAATAAGTCTTTTGCCTGAAACAGAAACAGCATTTTCAAAAATATGTGTTTTTCTCGGTGAAAGACCGCCTACCACAAAAATCGGCTCTGCGTTATCAAGATTTCCCTTAACGACAAGTGAAAGATTTTCTACTGCGTCAATAAGAGCAATTACTCTTTCGCACTTTTCTGCGTTATCAGCCTCTGCACCAAAGTTTTCGTCCTTACCGATTTTTTCGAGGTCAATTGTAAGACTGTAAATTTTAGATGATTTGTCATATTCATACTGATAAGGCATAAGACCGCAATCCTTTGCATTGTTCTGAACATTTAAACTGTGTGCCATAGCATAATTGGTTGCAAGGTAAAGGTTATTGTGAAAACGGGCATCATTAATAAACGGCTCTGTAGCAACAGCGTCTGTAAGATAGAAAGAACTGTTACGGATGTATGTAACATCTTTTGTTGACATATATCCACCCTCAAGCGCACGGCAGGTTGCGGCATTTACATCTTCATTAACAAGTTTCTGCATTGCTCCGTCGATTGATGTCTGTAAATCATCATAAAAACCCGACTGAACACAGATAGCGTTTTTAAGACTCTCACGACTTCTTGTAGCGTACTCTTTTCCGCCTCTGAATACCTTTTGTACACTTGAAATATTACCGAGGCTTTCGCCGTAGTTGCTTGTCATATTTGCGATTACAGTTAATGTTAATGCTTTATTTTTCATAATAAAATCTCCTTTATATTAGTTATTTTTTGAGCTTACTTCAATTAATGCGCTTGCAAAAGCAAATGCAAGATCTTTATTTTCTTCCGCATTTTCAAGAAATGTATAGAAAAATGAAAATTCCATTCCGACATAAGCAGACAAACTAAGTATAATCTCTTTTGCTCTGTCGTAATCATGTGCGCAAAGAGCACTGATTATTTTTTGCTTATATGAATTAATTTTATTACTGCTTTTCATTTCAATTAGTTTTTGGGAAGTTAAAAATCCACAACTTTTTGCTGACTTAATTTCATCCATAATTTCATTTCCTTTCCAAGATACATTTATGTCTATTAGCATATCAGTTCTGCTTTTTATATAGCCTTTAACGGCATTATCATCAAAATAAAACTTAAGCATCATTAAAATTACATCGTCAAGCAACACATTGTTAAGACAACGCATATAAACTTCTTTCTCAAGATTAAACCAATAATCATCATTGATTTTTTTGACAAAGTTTAATGATTTCCCCGATAATTCTCTTAACTTTTTTAATCTTTCAAGTCGCACAAAGAATGTTTCGTAATAAGCCTTATCCTGTGATTTTGATATAATTTCAACATCATAGCTTATATAATCCTTTGAGTTTTGCAAAACAAGCATTAGTTTGTTTTTGTCGTCTTTATTTTCTGTACTGCTAAGTTGATTTGAAAAAGCATAGTTTGTTTGAGTTAAAGACTTAACAGAAAAATTGTTATTCACAAAATAAGTTTCTCTCATATCAGAATTTGAAAAAGCAAACGGTATAAAATCAAATTCTAAAATATCATTGCTCTCAAAACTTTCCTTTGAAAAACAAAAGCCGAGATTACTTGTTTTTCTGTCTTTGTCAACATTGTAGCCTCTAAGTCTGCAAGTGCTGTTATCTTCGGTAAAAATAAGTCGTTCATTGCAGTAATTCTTATAAAGGTTATTGCCGTTTTTAAAGATATTCTTTATAATTTCCGCCCTATTTTCTTCAATAGTTGAGATAAAAATATCTTTATTTGTTCCGTCGAATTTTGTTTTGCCAAGCAACCCTTTAAGAACTGTTTTGCTCTTAACAAGGTCGTTTACCAATTTAATTTGTTCTTCACTGAATTCTTGACTTTCGAGAATGTTTAAAATATTTTTGTGAGTCATATATTTTTCAAAATAGTTCTCTGCAAACTCAAGATATTTTTCTTCTGTTATATCTTCACTTTTGTAAATAATACCGTCAAAGCCGTGGATATAATTATCGGGCTTTTCTTCAACATCATAGAGGACTTTGTAATCAATTCCAAAGTAATCAAAATATTTACATAAACCGACAACGGCTGCTGCAAACCTCCAATCGGTAGGCTGCAGCAAAGTGTCATAATCAAAGTAATCAATCTTTGTTTTCATTAATTCGGTTCACCTCCCTCCGATAAAAGCTCGGCAAAGCCAAATCCTGCGGATTTTCGTGAACCTATACCGCTTTTCAGCAGATAATTAATAACCGATTTATCGGCATTAATACTAAAACTGCCTAAACTGCATTCAATGTAGTTTTTGTAGTGATAAACCACTGTTTTTTTTGCGTTTAACGGTTTAATTTCAAAGTTTGAAATTAACTTCTCGTCAAAACCGCTTTCAACAAGCTGCTCTTTAATTACCTGTTTTGCAATCTCCGTAAAATCCGGATTAGCAACCGAAATATACTTATCCGAATTATTCTCGGCTTTATGTAATCTGATACACAAAGGGCTAAGCATTTTCACAACAGCGGATGATGAAGTAACATTTTTTTCCGGCACAAGATTAACACTGACAAGTTTCATTTCGTTGCCGAGCGGAGCGGGAATCGGCTTGTCCTTTTGCTTTATAAAAGCAGACATAAAAATACATCCCGTATTATAGTCAGCTGTTGAAAAAGTAATGTTTAGTTGATTTTTCCCGAGTTGAATTTCCGTTTTAGAAAACTTCGGCATAGGCAGATTCACCGCAAAAGTAAAATTTCTGCGTTCCGGTGTAAAATAATATTTTTCATAATATTTTCCCTCGGCAATATCTGACAGTGACCGTTTAAAAAACGAAAGCATAATTCGTCGATAATCAATCGGCAGCTTATTGTTTTGCAAATGAAATCGCAATAAGATTTTCATATTTACCTCCATTTATTATTTTAATAGTATTAGATTTTGTTATTAGAGTTATGATATTTCACAACTCTAATTACAGTATAGCGTTCACAATTTTGTTTGTCAATACCTAATATATATTTTCTAAGAAAATTTTTTATAAATAAGCTTATAAATACATTTATTTTTATAAATTTAGTACATTTGATATTTACAATTAATTATGATATAATTTAATAAATCTTTCCAAAATGGATTTTAAATAATATTTATTTACACCACTTTTTTAATCTATCCAAATTGGATTTTGTCTTTACCATACTCTTTTGTCAAGGTGAACCCGTGGTATTTCTCGTTTTTTCCTCAAAAATCCGAACTTCACTTTGGCAATTTAGGTTTGTCTTTACCATATTATAACATTTTCACTGTACCATAATCCGTACTTTGAATTTGATTTATAAAAAAGATAAAAGATAAAAGGCTCTCGATAAAAATTCGAGGGCCTTTGCTTTTTAAAATCATTTTTCGTTATATATGTTGGAGTAATGTTTATAAATTATGATTTACCGGAATATTTTGCAAGGCAATTATAAAAGTTTGGTCAAACTTTTATAATTGTGACGGTAGGGTAAACAAAATTTATCTCCATTTTTAAATATTTAAATCATTCTATGCTTTTTCCGTCTGCCTGACAAATACCTTGCAAGATATGCTGCAGCACGAGCATACCAATCAACAAACATACCGATCCATACACCTAAAACGCCCATATCAAGAACCATAACAAGTATATAACTGCAAACTATTCTGAATATCCACATTGAAATCATACTTACACCGAGTGAAAAGTTTACATCTGTACACTTGCATAATTTGAGATATATTTCTTTGTGCATTCTAACATAATAAATGCATTTATTTAAATATATAGATATATTTTTAGTATATTATTACTATTAAAATTTACTGCTTGTATATAATACTATTTGAGATATTATATTATATTATAAATTTTTTATAAATGTGGTTTTAAATCAAAGTTAATATTAACTAACCTTCAATATTTGGCATTTTTTGCTATTTTTCCGTGTTACCAACATTTTATAATTGATTATCAAAGATATAATAAGTTATCCTTCGGTAAAAATAATAAGTAAGTAATCTGTATATATATCTTGATGTATGTTAAAATTATAATCATCGTTAAACTTAGAGTTTAATATAAAACAGTTAAAATTTTCTTTAAATTTTTATAATCTGAAATTAACGCTTGACAAATATTATCTGTAATGATATAATATTATTTGTTACAGAGATAAGCGGATGTAGTTTAGTGGTAGAACTTCAGCCTTCCAAGCTGATCGTGTGGGTTCGATTCCCATCATCCGCTCCACAAAAGTTGCTGTAAAGAAACAGCATATTAAAAAGCCGAGATTCACGAAAAAGTGAGTCTCGGTGTTTTTTTGCTTACATTGCTGAATATTGTATTCGGGCAATAATCGGTCGTTACCCTTATTTGCATTGGCAGTTATCTTTGTTCCGTCGATGTAGATATGCGACATATCCTGCTTTCCTTAACAGCAAGGTGTTTATTTAGAGCAATATGATGAAAAACCTCGTTAAATGTATATACCGGATCAGAAATTTCTATTATTTTTCCAATTTCCGGTTATAATTTTAATTGATACGGTGTATAATGCACCTTGTTGATGTGGTTTTTCATTGATAGTAAATTATATCACAAAAACGACTGCATTCCTACCTTTCGGTTAGAATACAGTCGTTTTTTATTTGGGCTGTTTTTTTTACAGCTCCTTTTCTTAACGGTCGCCTTCAAGTCCCGTTATTAATTTACTTGTAAAACAAAAAACAGATTAACAAAAAGCTAATCTGTTTTTATGGTGCGAGTGACGGAGTGAAAAAAATAAGTACACTTTCTGCCTCGTTTGATACGGCTTGTTAAATTTATAAATATCATCAACGCTCTCCCTAAAAACAGTCCACCGGACTGTTTTCTTAACGGTCGCCTTCAAGTCCCGTTATCAATTTGCTTGTAAAACAAAAAAACAGACTAATAAGAAAGTTAATCTGTTTTTTATGGTGCGAGTGACGGGACTTGAACCCGTACGTCGTGAAACACACGCCCCTCAAACGTGCCTGTCTGCCTATTCCAGCACACTCGCAAATATTGTCTGTCGACATCGATAAATATTATATCACTGCTTACTTACTTTGTCAACAGATTTTTAAAAAAACTTTTAATTTTTAACAATTTTATTTTTTACAAAACGCACCTCATATTGACATTAATTTTAGAGTATGATATTATCAGTTTGAAAATTTTTATAATAAATCAGGAGTAATTATTATGAAAAAAGCAATTTTATTTGATTTAGACGGAACATTGTGGCACACAAGCGATGTAATTCTTCCTATATGGAACGAAGTTCTTAAAAAGCATCCAGAAACTCAAAAGCAAATAACGCTTGAAGAAATGAACAGCTATATGGGCAAAACTATTGAGCAGATTGCAAACATTATGTTGCCGGAGCTTAGTGAAGAAAACGGCGTAAACATTATAAAAGAATGTTGTGCCGTAGAAGTTCCGTATCTTAAAAAGTCAGGCGGTCATTTGTACGATAACCTCGAAGATGTGCTTAGCAAACTTTCCGAAAAATATTTTCTCGGTATAATCAGTAACTGTCAGTGCGGTTATATTGAATCATTTTTGAAAGCTCACAAACTCGAAAAATATTTTTCTGATTTTGAAATGTCAGGCAGAACCCAACTCACAAAAGGCGAAAATATCAGCCTTGTTATTAGCAGAAATAACATTGATTGTGCTTTCTATGTTGGCGACACTATCGGTGATCAAACAGCGTCAAAAGACGCAAAGGTGCCGTTTGTATTTGCCGAATACGGTTTTGGCAATACAGAAAATCCCGACTACACCATTCACAGTTTTTCCGAACTTTTAGAAATCAGCGATAAAGTATTTGCAGATTCCGAAAAATAATATTAATTATCTTTTACAGAATTATTTTCTGTATTATCTTCGGTTTCGTTTTCTTTGACTTTGTAATAAATAATTGTCGGCTTGTGGGACTTACCGTTCTTTTTATTATGGTTTATATACATTATTACAAACACTACGGCAACAAGTGCAATTATGATTACAGCGGTTACAATTAATATAAATTCACGCATAAAAACATCCTCACATTTTTATTGATTAATTCAATTATAAATGTGAGGATGTAAATTTTTTAATGAATTATGTAGACGAAAAATTATTTTGTAAGAAAATAATTCATCATAGTAAAACCTTTTTCAATGTAGTTGCCTGTTTCTCTTGCTTCTTTTTCGCAGAATACTTTTACACCGCTGTTAATCTCATTTTTACTGTCATAAATAAGATACGGAACAGGAGTAGAAGTGTGTGTACGGATAGAAAGCGGAGTCGGATGGTCAGGACATACTAAAACGGCAAAATCATCGTAACCCTTTAAAAATTCAACTACAGGACCGAGAATATGCTCGTCTATCATTTCAATAGCTTTTACCTTATTTTCAATTTCACCACGGTGACCGCACTCGTCAGGAGCTTCAACATGTACATAAACAAGATCGGCGCCGTTTTTAAATTCTTCAATAGCAGCCTTGCACTTGCCGTCAAAGTTTGTGTCGAGATAACCTGTTGCGCCGTCAACATCAACGCTGTTCATTCCTGCACAGATTGCAATACCTTTTAAGAGGTCAACGGCAGAAATCATACTGCCCTTTATACCGAATTTTTCACTGAAATTATCAAGCAAAGGCTTAGTACCCTCGCCCCAAAGCCAAATTGAGTTTGCAGGGCGCTTGCCTCTTGCTATTCTCGCCTGATTTACAGGGTGATCCTTTAAAAGGTCATAGCTCTTCTTCATAAGGTCATAAAGCTCGTCAACAGCCTCACCCTTTGGAATGTAGTCTGTAATTACCTTGCCTGTAATGTCGTGCGGAGGTGTAAGCACACCGGGATGCGGATTACCGTTGCTCCAAACAAGGCAATGACGATAAGATACGCCCGGATAGAAACGGAATACATCATTTCCGAGTTTTTCCTGAATATACTCAATAAGAATCTTAGCTTCTTCCGAAGAAATATCATCGGCGCAATAATCAAGAATTGTTTTATTTTCGTAATCTTCATCATCTGAAAGAGTAACAAGATTACATCTTAAAGTTACATCTGTATCCTTTAAATCAATACCGATGCTTGCAGCCTCAAGCGGAGAACGACCGCTGTAATATACGGCAGGTTCATAACCGAGTACGGAAAGGTTTGCTACATCGCTGCCGGGTTTTAAACCCTCTGCTACAGTCTTAACAATACCGACCTCAGCCTTTGCGGCAAGGCTGTCCATACAAGGCTTGTTTGCCTTTTCCATCGGTGTAGAATTTCCAAGTGCCTCGTTTGGCTCATCGGCCATACCGTCACAAAGCATTACCAAATATTTCACTTTTATCTACCTCTTTAATGATTATTTTTGCAATGTGCCAAGACTTGCACATTTGAGATATGCGTTAATAAATCCGTCAATGTCACCGTCCATAACAGCCTGAATATTACCGGTTTCGTATGAAGTGCGGTGATCCTTAACCATTGTGTATGGCATAAACACATAGCTGCGGATCTGACTGCCCCATGTGATTTCTTTTTGAACACCTTTAATGTCTTCAATTTTATCAAGGTGTTCTCTCTCTTTAATTTCCATAAGTTTTGAAATAAGCATTTTCATAGCCACATCACGGTTTTGATACTGGCTTCTCTCAACCTGACTTGCTACAACAATACCTGTCGGAATATGAGTAAGACGAACGGCAGATGAAGTCTTGTTGACTTTCTGTCCGCCTGCGCCGCTCGCACGGTAAACATCCATTTTGATGTCTTCGGGAGCAATATTTACTTCAATGTTATCGTCCATTTCAGGCATAACCTCAAGAGAGGCAAAACTTGTGTGTCTTCTGCCCTGCGAATCAAAAGGAGATACTCTTACAAGGCGATGAACGCCTGCCTCGCTCTTTAAGTAACCGTAAGCGTTTTCACCCTCAACAAGAAGAACGGCACTTTTAAGACCCGCCTCGTCACCGTCAAGGTAGTCAACTTCTTTTACTTTAAATCCGTGAGCATCTGCCCAACGGTTGTACATTCTGTAAAGCATTTCCGCCCAGTCCTGAGCCTCTGTACCGCCAGAACCTGCGTGGAAAGTAAGAATTGCATTGTTCTTATCATATTCGCCTGTAAGAAGAGTTTGAAGTCTTTGCTTTTCAAGACTTTCTTTAACTCCCTCTGCCTCGTTTTCAGCCTCTTCAAGAAGCGAAAGATCCTCTTCCTCATTTGCAAGTTCAATCAAAGCACAGGTATCTTCATACTTAGCCACCAAAGCCTCATAAGCCTCAACCTTACCTTTTAGTGTGCCTGTACGCTGTAAAACTTTTTGAGATTTTTCTACATCGTCCCAAAACCCCGGTTCTGTAGCTTTAAGCTCAAGCTGCTGAATTTCAGAAAGCATACCTTTCATACCGAGAGCGTCTGACAAATCGTCAATTTCAGGTTTAAGTGCCTGAACCTTTAACAATAATTCCTCAAATTGTACCATAAAATATACCATTCCTGTCTTAATTTGATATATAGCTCTAAAAATCAGATTACTATTTTACATACAATTTTATTATAGCAAATTAGCCGATAAATGTAAACTGTTTTTTATAATAAGGAATTTGCGTAAATAATTTATTCCCGCTTTCCCGCCGCATATTCTCCCGTATTAACATCAGTGTCTTTAAAATGCGCTATCCTATATAATTTTCAGGCATAAAACCTGCCGATAATTTATAATAAGAAAAACATTCGGCTTTGCCAAAATGTTTTTCCATTATTTCATTCATTACCGACTGCTGCGGCATTTCACATTTTTCTTCAAAAAGCAAATGCACAAAAAACATCATACCGGGTTGCGGCGCTTTTTCATTGAGATTTTATTGAAAAATCTTTTCTTCATTATCAGGCATTATATTTCTCCTATCTTATAATTATGTAATTATGTTTTATCTGTAATTTTTCCGTCCTGCGATACAACAAGTTTGCCGTTTTTGATTGCGTTATCGACAGCAAAACCGACCGTTGTATCAATAAGTGCGCCTGTTCTTGTAAAACCGAACTTTTTGGCACTTTCTTTAATAAGGTCAAATTTTTGCATACCGCCTTGTTCGCTCAAAACTTGAATGGCTGCATTTAATATTTCTTTTGAGGAAATATCGTCAATATTGCGCCTATTCTCGTTTTGCTCCGACACACGATAAACATTGTATTCATCAGGTTTTTGTTCGGGCTGCCATACGAATATCACCCCGTTGTCAGAGGTTTCGGAGTGCATTATTCTGCCGAGAATACCGTCAAGTATTGCCTCTGCCCTGTTACCTGATCGAGAAATGCCGTAAGCTGAAAGCACACTTTTGTACAATGCTTTTTTACTTATCGGTGCTTGAACAGAGATAATTTTAAACATCAGCTTTTGAATTTCGACCCCTGCCGCTGCTGTATAAAAGCTTTCAGAACTTCCGAGAATTTGAGAATCGACTGTTTCGTACTTTCGCTGTCTTGTCTGTTCAATCTGTGTTGATGTATCAATTTTTTCAAATTCTAAATTTTGAGTTTTGTTTTGCTCTGAAATTTTTTGCTTGGTATTTTTGCCCGAAATCGCATTTTCAATTTCTGATTTAATCTTTTCAATTACACGAGCCGAATCATCGAGCCAATCAAGAGTCCATACACGCATAATTTTCCAGCCAAGACCTGCAAGCACATCGGGCTGTAATACAAATCTATCTTTAGATGTTGCGGAATTTTTGCAGTTTTCACCGTCGGCAAGAATACCGAGCAGATAACTGTCGGGATTTTCAGGGTCAACGATGCCTATGTCAATCTTGTATTCCGAACAACCGATATTGCAGTTCACCTTATAGCCGAGTTTTTCTATCTCTTTGGCAATTTCTTCAATAACTCTATTATCGTTATGAACAGAAACTTTGCCGTCGGGTATAACAATATTTCGGTTCTGTCCCGCAAATTTCAAAAAGCCTTTAAGCCCTTCAACGCCGAGTGCTCTTGTGCGTGACAAATCAATCTGCTCGGGAGTAAGAGTGGAATAAACAATCATTTCCTGTCTTGCTCTTGAAATTGCAACATTAAGTCTGCGCCAGCCGCCGTCACGGTTAAGCGGGCCAAAGTTCATAGAAACTTTGCCGTCCTTATCGGGACCGTAGCCGACTGAAAACAGAATTACATCTCTCTCATCGCCCTGTACATTCTCAAGATTTTTAACAAATACGGGTTCTGCGGATTCGCTGTCGTATTTTTCAAGTTCGGGTTTTTTAGAAAATTCATCGGCAAGCATATCTTCAATTAAATTCTGTTGAATAATATTAAAAGTTACAACGCCGATACTCTTTGTACGCAGTTGTTCATCGGATAATCTGCGGATAATTTCATTTACCACAGCCTCTGCCTCGGCTTTATTCTGCTTTGTACCGCCTTTATCATAGTAGCCGTCAATGTGTACAAGTTTAACCGCCGACACTCTGTCGTTCGGCGACGGGAATGTATAAAGTTTATTATCGTAATACTTCATATTGCTGTATGCGATAAGACTTTCGTGGCGAGAACGGTAGTGCCATTTTAAGTACATCTGCGGCATTGAAATCGAAAGGCAGTCATCAAGCAAACTTTCGAGATCTTCGTTTTCTATGTTTTCTTCATCAATTCTGTTTGATTTAAAGAAACTTGTCGGCGGCAACTGATTAGGGTCACCGACTACCACAACATTTTCACCTCTTGCAATCGTGCCGACAGCTTCGCTTGTCGGAAGCTGTGATGCTTCATCAAACACCACAAGGTCAAATTTAGGGAATGACGGGTCAATGTATTGCGCAACAGAAATCGGGCTCATAAGCATACACGGGCAAAGTCTGCGTAATAATGCAGGGATTTCGTTAAACAACTTTCTTATCGACATCATTCTGCCGTTGCTTTTTATCGCTCTTTTAAGAATACCGAGTTCGGAAGACGACGCACCCGCCGAACCCGAAACAGGCACTTGAGATGAAAGTTTAGCCACAAGTTCCTGAACAGTAAGTTTTGAATATTCATCAATTAATGCGTGGTATTCTTTTATAGTTTGCTCAAAGCTGTTGCTTCTGAATGTGCTCAAGCTCTCGTCAACAGAAATATATTTGAGTGCAAGCGCATAATACACATTGCATCTGAAAGCGTCAACTGCATTTTCCTTATTAACAATACCGCTTTCAACCGCATTACAAATACACTCAAGCTGTTCATTTGCAAGCTGTTCACGCTTAGCGTTATATTCCGTAACCGCATACAATTTGTCAATATTCTTACTTATATTATTAAGAGTATTTCCGGTGCGGTCAAGCCAATTGTTGCTTTGCTCATTATCAATATTAACTTTGAAAATGTCGGAAAATTCATTCCATTTTAATATATAATTTTCTGCACAATTAACATCGTTTCCAAGCTGTGCAAGATTAATATTCTTAAAAGCATTCAATATTGTTCTGATTTCATTATAGTTATACACACTTATCGCATTGTAGACGGAATCGGTTTTATCAATTGCCTGTTTAAAATCAGAACCTAATTCATTAAGTATATACCTAAGCTCATTACCGCAAGTCATATTATCATTGTGCAATTTATTAAAATTAATAAGTCGCTGATACCAATTGATAATATTTTCTTTGGTAACGGCATTTGGCATAACACAAAATGTTGCAACTTCTTTCAAAAGTTTTTTATGTTTTGAATTTCTGCTAAATATCCAACTTGATTGAGCTACATTCCATGCATTAAGAGCCTGAATACAGTTATATTCATAAATACCGCTTGTAAACACTTTTTCAATCTCTTGTTTTTCTCTGTTTTCGTTACAAATGCTTTCATAATAATTATTCAGCTTTTGACTTACCGCATTGTAATTATTTTCAAGAATAAGGCTTGGTGAAAAAGCCGAAGGAATAAGCAACACTCTGCAAAGATTTAAAATGTTTTTGATTGATTTTTCACTTAATTCGGCATTGATATTAAATGTACCGAAAATTCTTTCAATGCTCGATTTTGCATTATTATATAAATTAAGCAAATTTACACAATCCGAATACAGCTTTTCTCTTAACGGTATAGAATATTCCGTAAGAGAAATATTCTTAAGCGGGTTATTAACTATATCACCTACACCGTCAACAGAATTTTTATAACTTAAAATTAAAGATAAAAGCTGTTCTATTCTGTCATCATTAACAGTGTTAATAACTTCTTGCGGAATTGTTATTTTATTCTTAAATTCGGCACAGGTTTCATATTGTTCTATAGCGTCATACACGGAAATTCCGCTCTCGTGTTTTTTATGAAGTCCGTCAATTACAGAATTCATACTCACACGCATAGCTTTCAGCCTGTCTGCTGTTGCTTTGTATTTTTCGGGATGCTTTATTCTGCCGACTTCAAGTGATTTTTCGAGTTGAGAAAGCACACTGCTTTTGCTCGCCTTATTTGAGTGAAGTTCAAGGCAGAACGGAGCAAGACCGATATTTTCAAGTCTGTGTTGAACCACATTAAGAGCCGCCATTTTTTCTGCGACAAAAAGAACAGATTTACCGTGATAAAGCGCATTTGCGATTAAATTTGTAATTGTCTGCGACTTACCTGTTCCGGGAGGTCCGTGAAGTACAAAACTTTTTCCCTTTGCCGCCTCTGCAACGGCAAGCATCTGTGAAGAATCTGCGCTCAACGGTATTGCAAGGTCATCGGGTGCGATGCGTTCATCAAGTTCAGACACCGTCAGCGGATTTTCTTCCTGCTCAACAGTAATTTTCTTATCAATAAGACCTGCAACAACCTTATTTTGCATTAATTCGTCGGCACGGTTTCTAAGGTCACTCCACATTACAAACTGACCGAACGAAAACTGTCCCAAGCAAGCCGTATCCACAACATTCCAACGCTTTTTGTCAAGAATACAATTACGAACCGTATTGAAAACAAGCGGAATGTCCGTACCGTGCTCGTCTTCGGGCAGTGGGTCAAGGCTCGGTATTTTCAGTTCGAAAATCTGTCTTAAATACTCAATCAATGTAACATTAATCTGGGTTTCCTCTTGTCTGCTTCTCAATAAATAGCCTTTATTATGCGAACTTTTTACAAGCTCAACAGGAATCATAATAAGCGGTGCATAGCGTGGCTTTTCCGAAATATCGCTTTCGTACCACTTTAAAAATCCAAGTGCTAAGAAAAGTGTGTTTGAACCGTTTTCCTCTATGCTCGACTTTGTGGTTCTGTAAATATTTTTCAGAGTTTTTTCAAGTTCTTCGTCGTGCATAACCGCACAAAGTCTTTTGCTTTTAAACTCTTCGCTTGCAATATTTGTTGCAAGGTCATTTTCGTTTTCTATCTCATAAAGCCTTGCATCTCTAAGCGACGCCGTCCATTCGCTCGGCAATTCCCGTATTGAAAAAGATACTCCGTCTGCAAGACTGTCCTCAAGAGCGGCAAGATCATGAGTTAAAATCGGCAAAGCGTTTTTGGTAATTCTGAAATTTAAAAGTGAGTTTCTCAAACTGAAATCGAGCAGCTTTCTCTCCCATATCTGTATTCTTGAAAGCGAACTTTCCTCATATCCGATTACACCTGTACCGCTTCTGTTAAGTTTCTTAGGTGCAGCTGCCTGATAATCAGAAACCGAATCAACCGTCCCGTCATAACCGCAAATACTGTTGCTATCTATTTTTTGCGGAATCGGTCGCAGTCCTCCCGCTCTTGCTCTTCTAACATCAACAGCACATATAAAATTTTCCGAATCTGACAGATTATTTTTTCCGTGCTTTACCGCTCTGTCAAAATCAATCTTTTCTCCCGCCGTAAAATCCGTACATTCAACAAGCAAAATATCTTCATTTCCGCTTACCGTTCGTTTGTCTATAGCCGAAAAATCATCAATTACACAATCGGCAAAAGTTTCCTCTTCAAGGCGGCAGCCGCAGTATGCGTGACCTTTTTTTATCATTATTAAAGGGAAAAGTCCTGCCGCCTCAAGACAAGACGCATATGTAACCGCAAGGTCAATGCAAGTACCTTGTTTCTGCTCAATTACAGAATAAGGAAGTCGCACACGCTGACCTGCTTTTTCAAAACTTGCAGGCGGATTATTATACACAATATTTTTTGACTGTAAAGCGGCATAAACAGCAGCCATTTGCAGTTTTACAACATCTGCATTGCGGCTCTGATAACCTGTTATGCTCGGGGCTTTTCCCCATTTTCTTAAATAATCGGTTGCAATTTTAAGGATGCCCGAGACAGCGGGATGATTAGGTGTTACAAAAGCCGCAATCAGTTCAGGCATTATATAGCAGCCGCTCCACTCATCATAGGCAAGCAAATCAATATTGTCACCGGCATTTACAAGTTCTTCTTCGCCGCATAAAAGCTGTACGCTGATCTGTGCAACAATTCTCTCTGTCAGTGAGAACAGAAACTCCGTAGATACTATAATATTAACAGGACTTACCTCAATTTCGGTATGAGGAGGTAAAACCGCAATTCTATGTGTAAACGGCTTTGCAAATTCAGGTTCAAAGGAAATTTTTAACATAATATCTTTAATTTCCTCATCGCTGTTATTTTTTATCGTTACGCTGCGCACAAGCGGAACATAGTTTTGCTGCATTGCAAAATTCATTGCCCCAAAGGTTACCACTTGTACGCTCACTTTATCATTCACAAGTAATCCTCCTTGCTCAAAAATTTTAACATTTTCATTATATCAGATTTACCAATTTATTACAATATTTTGTAAATAAATATATTCTTTTTGCGGTTAAATAATAAAATTCAGAGATTATATACATTTAAAATATTATAATAAATTATGGTTGCAATTAATAAGATTATTTGTTATAATTAGTTTGTATAAAAATACCCGGAGGCAAATATGGATTTTTATAAATATAAATGCCCTGTTTGTAACAAACAGTTTAAAGAGGGCGATGATATAGTAGTTTGCCCTGAATGCGGCACGCCGCACCACAGAGAATGCTACGAGCAGGAGGAACACTGCTTTTATCAGGATAAACATTCACAAAATTTTTCATTTGAAAATGATCAACCGGACAGTTCCGATGACTTTGAAGCTGACAAAGAGAGCGGCACAGACAATGAAGTAATCTGCAAAATTTGCGGTCATCCAAACGACAATACTTTGTTTTACTGCGAACATTGCGGAGCGCCTCTGTTAAAAGACAATCAACCCAAGAATGATTCCGTAAACGGAAATAATAATGTTCCGCCGGATATGAATGGTTTTCCTTTCGGTCAAAATCCGCAAAACGGCGGAATACCTTTTATTGCGTTTGATCCGATGGCAGGTTTTAAGGCAGACGAAAAAATGGCAGATAATGTAACCGCAGGTGAGGTTTCAAAATTTGTCGGCAAAAATACAAACTACTTTATGCGTGTTTTCGGTTCAATCTTAAGAACAAATAAATCACGATTCAGCTTTGTATCCGCTATTTTACCCGGTGCATATATGCTTTACAGGAAAATGTACGCAATCGGCATTGTTATATCGGTAATCGTGGTAGGATTGCTTGCAGGCACACTTATTATACAATCCACACCTGAATTTACAGAGGCATATAACATTTATATGGATAATTACTCTGCCATACTTCAAAGCGGATACAGCGGTGCTAATGTCGGCGATTTATTTGCCGGTATGTCCTCTACAAATCTTTTGTACTTTGCTGTTCCGTACATTCTCGGAGCAATCAGATTTGCCATTATGCTTATCTGCGGTTTCAGAACAAACAGAATGTATTTTAAACACTGCATAAAGAAAATTTCATCAATTAAAAACTACGCTTCAAGTTTTGATAAAGAATCAGACGAAGAAGCAGCAACCACAAAGTCAAAAATTAACGAGCAAATTGAAAACAAGGGTGGCGTAAACCTTGCCATAGCAGTTGTGGCAACATTTGTATTTTTAGCAATCGCTTATATGCCGCTGTTCGTTTAAAAACAAATATCGGAGGAAAATATGAAAATTACAAAAGCAGTTATACCTGCAGCAGGACTCGGCACAAGAGTACTTCCCGCGACAAAATCAATGCCAAAGGAAATGCTCCCGATCGTAGACAAACCGACCATTCAGTATATCGTTGAAGAGGCAGTTGCAGCCGGAATAACAGATATTCTTATCGTTACAAACAGAGGTAAAGGCATTATCGAAGACCATTTTGATGCATCCCCTGAACTTGAGGCAATCCTTGAAAAAAGCGGCAAACTTGATTTTCTTGAAACAGTAAGAGGTATTTCAAATCTCGCAAATATCACTTTCATTCGTCAGAAAGAAATGAAGGGTTTAGGCCACGCTATTTTAAAAGCAAAATCTTTTGTAGGCAATGAACCTTTCGCCGTACTTTTCGGCGACGGCGCAATCGTAGGCAAAAAACCAGCCATAGGTCAGCTTATTGAACATTACGGCGAGTTTGGCAAAGGTGTTGTCGGCGTTAAAAAAGTTGATGCAAAAGACATTCATAAATATGGTTCACTTAAAGTTGAGCATATTTACGACAATGTATTTAAATGCACAGATATGAAAGAAAAACCGCAAACTCCGGAGGAAGTTCTCTCACTTTACTCTATCATAGACAGATGTGTTCTTCCGTCAGAAATTTTTGAAATTCTTGAAAGAACACAGCCGGGCATAGGCGGTGAAATTCAGCTTACAGACGCAATGCGTGAAATCGCTGTTACAGACGGTATGACAGCCGTTGAATTTGAGGGCAGAAGATACGATATGGGCAATAAATTCGGTATTCTTCAGGCTCAAATCGAAGTAGGTCTTGAACATCCCGAAACTAAAGACCAATTAAGAGAATACATAAAAGAACTTGCAAAGACATTATAATAAGCTGACTTGACATAATATAATTAAACTAAAACACAAAACAGACATTTCCAACTTTTGAGAAATGTCTGTTTTTTTATTTGTTTTATTCGGTTTATTAAACAATATTTATAGTTTTGTACATTAATAGATACAGTAACCAAAATTAGCGGTTGAATTATTTTAAACTTGCGTTATAATATGATAAACAACACAATATCTATTAAGATATACGATATAGTTTAATTAAAATTCTATCGGTATAGCAATCGGGCGGCGCTTTTCAAAGATAGTATACGACTTAAATCCGCACTTATGTGCAAGTCTTATTCCCTCTTCTATTCCGTTTCCGACAGCAGTGCTTGTGTGGGCATCACTTCCGATAGTGATAAGCTTTCCGCCAAGTTCACGATAGCGCTTTAGCTGAAATTCATCGGGCAAAGTTCTGCCGATGGGTTTGAATAAACCCGAAGTATTAATTTCAAGAGCTTTATTGTTTGAAATCAGTGTTCTGTATATATCGTCAATAACATCTTGATAAGGTGTAAGGTCGGGATATTCCCCTGTTGTTTCAAAAATATATCTTAAAGGATATGTAAGATGAGCAAGGCTGTCAAAGTCACTGAAGGTCGCTGTTTCTGCAAGTTCATTAAAATATAATTTCAAAATTTCGGAAATATTACAATTATTAAAGTCGATAAAAAAGAAATCTTCCATATTTTTTAAATTGTGCAAAGACGCTAAAACAAAGTCAAAATCGCCAAAAGAAAGCGCTTTTTCGGTACATTTCGGATCGTGCATAGGCTCGCCGAGCTCTATTCCGCATAAAACCTTGAGTTTTTGTCTATATTTTATCTGTGCGTTTTTGGTTTGCAAAAATGACAAAGGTATTCTTTCGTTAAAATCTCCGAATTCTTCGTTATAGCCAAACTTGATAAAAGGTGCTTCGCAATGGTCGGTAATTGCTATTGCGTAAAATCCCTTATTTAGGGCAGATTTACACATTTCTTCCACTGTATTTTCAGCGTCAAAAGAATTGTTTGAATGAGTATGAACATCACATAAAATCATAGTTATCAAGCCTCCGTAATAAATAATACCATATTCGCCAAATTTATGCAATATAAGGCTTTACTTTCTTAGATTTTAGTTATATAATAAGGTAATGATAAAAAACAATCATATAATTCTTTTATAATTCTTTTGCAGGAATAAAATTAAAATCTTGCAAACACGGAGGTAACTTATGAAAGCTATAATTACAGTAATCGGTAAGGACACAGTCGGAATACTTGCAAAGGTATCAGCCGCTTGTGCTGCTGACAACGCAAACATTGTTGAGGTAACACAGAGCGTTCTTCAGGATATGTTTGCAATGGTTATGCTTATTGAATTCAATGAAGATAAAATTGATTTTGAAAAGTTAAGAACCGACCTTGACGCTGTCGGAGAGGCTACTGCAACTAAGATTCATGTAATGCACGAAGATATATTCAACAGTATGCACAGAATTTAATTTGCCCTTAAATATGGATTGAAAGGATAAACACCTATGCTCGAAACAAAAGATATACTTGAAACTATCAATATGATTGATAACGAAAATCTCGATGTAAGAACAATTACAATGGGCATTTCACTTTTAGACTGTATTGATGACGATATTGACAAAGCCTGCACAAAGGTATACGACAAAATCTGCCGTTCTGCCAAAGACCTCGTAAAAACAGGCGAGGATATCCAGAGGGAGTACGGTATTCCTATTATAAATAAGAGAATTTCAGTTACCCCTATCGCAATGGTAGCTGCACCATGCCAGAGTAAAAAGGTAGTAAAATTTGCTCACGCACTCGACAAAGCCGCAAAAGAACTCGGCGTAAACTTCATCGGCGGTTATTCCGCTCTTGTACAAAAAGGTTTCGCAAGCGGTGACTATGCGCTTATAGAGAGTATCCCCGAAGCACTTGCAACTACCGATTTTGTTTGCTCTTCGGTAAATATCGGTTCAACAAAAGCCGGTATTAATATGGATGCAGTTAAAATGATGGGTAAAACTGTAGTTCAGACTGCTCAAGCTACAGCAGACCGTGATTGCATCGGCGCTGCAAAGCTTGTAGTATTCTGTAACGCTCCTGAAGATAACCCGTTTATGGCAGGAGCTTTCCACGGTGTCGGCGAGGCTGATACTGTTATCAATGTCGGTGTTTCGGGACCGGGCGTAGTAAGAGCTGCTCTTGCTAAGGGCGGCGAAGGCAAAAATATTGCCGAAATCGCCGATATGGTTAAGAAAACCGCATTTAAAATCACAAGAATGGGTCAGCTTGTAGCAAAAGAAGCAAGCAAAAGACTTTGCGTTCCTTTTGGCATCGTTGACCTTTCACTTGCACCTACACCGGCAGTCGGCGATAGTGTTGCACATATTCTTGAAGAAATGGGACTTGAAGTATGCGGATGTCACGGTACAACTGCTGCTCTTGCTCTTCTTAACGATGCTGTTAAGAAAGGCGGCGTAATGGCTTCGTCACATGTTGGCGGACTTAGTGGCGCTTTCATTCCGGTATCGGAGGATGCAGGTATGATTTATGCAGCTGAAAACGAATATCTCGACATAACTAAACTTGAGGCTATGACAGCCGTATGTTCAGTTGGTCTTGATATGATTATTGTACCGGGTGACACAAGTGCCGAGGTTATCTCTGCAATTATTGCAGACGAAGCAGCTATCGGTATGGTAAACACTAAGACAACCGCTGTAAGACTTATTCCCGCTATTGGTAAAAAAGCAGGCGAAACACTTAACTTTGGCGGACTTCTCGGCTACGGTCCTGTAATGCCGCTAAGAAAAGGCTCACCGGCTGAATTTATCAACAGAGGAGGAAGAATTCCTGCACCGCTTCAGGCTCTCAAGAACTAATCTCAGGGGGTGATTTTTTGAAGGATATGATTAAACAGATTGTTGAAGCAGACGCTGAGGCAAAAGCCTTCGATGAAGAAAATCAAAAAAACAAAGAAGCTCTTGCCAAAGAGATTGACGCTCAAGCAAAGGTAATCTACGATTCCTATATGTCAAAAGCTGACGAAACCATTGAGCGCCAGAGTGCTTATATTGACAAGGACATCAGACATCAGTGGCAGGATACTCGTCAGAAGCATAAATCTGTTTTAATTAAACTTAAATCTGATTTCGAGGCAAATGCTGACAAATGGTCAGATGAAATTGCTAAGCGTACAATCGGATAACTATCCATTTATTAAGCATATTATTTTAAAGGAGGTGCGAAAGCTGTGTCTTCCACTTCGTTTGCGGTGCTTGCAAAAGCAAGAGCAAAGTTTGGTAAAAGACTTACCGAAAAGGACTACAACAGTTTGCTTAACTCAAACAGTGTTGCAGAAGTAATGTCTTATCTTAAGTCATATACGCACTATGCGGAAGCATTGCGTGATATAAATGAGCGTGATGTTCACCGTGGCAGACTTGAGGTTCTTTTAAGGCAGCATCTTTTCTATGAGTTTGACTCGCTTTGCAGATATGATTCCCAGATGAGCACCGGCTTTTCAGCTTATGTTATAAGCAGAACCGAGATTGAACAGATAATGCGCTTTCTCACTTTGCTGAATACTTCATCTACTGAAAAGTTTATTTATCAGTATCCGACATATTTTGCAAAACATACGGAGATTGATTTGCAGAAACTTGCGCTTGCAAGAAATTACGATGAATTTCTCACCATTTTGAGCAATACAAAGTATTCTCAAATATTTGAAAAATACAAGCCCGACGAAAACAATCTTTTGCCTATATCGGATATTGAAAATGATCTTTATACTTTTGTTTTCTCCAACCTCAAAAAGGTAATAAAGAGCAAAACAAAAGGCACTGAAAGAAAAGAGCTTATGGAGCTTTTTACCGTAATCAACGATTACAATAATTTCTCCCGTGTACTTCGTCTTAAAAAGTATTATAACCTTACACCGGAGCAAATAAAAAACAACCTGCTCTACCCTTTCTCAAGCATCAGTGAAAAAACTCTCGACAGAATGTGCCGTGCGGAATCCTCCGGAGAAGTATTCTCCGTAATGCAGGAAACTCACACCGGTAAGATGATTGAACAAATAGGTTATGTTTACGCAAGTGACATCAGCCCAAGAGTAAAATACAAACTTGCAAGAAAGAATATGTATTTCTCAAACAATCCTTCTGTTGTGATGATTTCATATATGTTCGTTGCCGAAACCGAGCTTATGAATATTATAACCTTGATTGAAGGTACACGATATAAACTTGATTCTAAAAAAATACAGTCCCTGCTTATCGTTTAGTAAGCAGTACCACTAACAAAGAGGTGATTTTATTTGGCTGTATCAACCATGCAAGCTGTTAATATAATCGGCTTTATGGATGAGATTGACGATGTTATTACCGTTTTGGGAGAATCGGGAGTTTTTCATCCCGATGATGTGTCTGTTTTTTACAACAATACCCAAGGTTTTTCACATCTTCAGACCAAAAATATTTATGCCGAACATCTCACTAACCTCAAGGCTTCATTAGGACTTACAAAAAGGCAGTTCCCGCTTGTCGATGTAAGCAATTTTAATCCGACATATCAGGATATTCAATTGTTTTGCAACAAGATTTGCGATGAACTAAACGAGCTTGTTGAAGACAGAGATTTTGCCGCCGAGCAATTGCTTGAGACAAAACAAAATCTTGACGAAACAAAGCACTTTGTCGGACTTGACATTGAAATAGAAAAGCTGCTTGAGCTTAAATATGTAAATGCAAGATTTGGAAGACTTCCTAAGGACAGCTATGTAAAACTGGAAAATTATAAGGATGACCCTTATATTGATTTTTCGGTGTGTACAGAAGATAAAGCTTATTATTGGGGCGTTTATCTTGCTCCCGCTGATAAGACAGAAGAAATTGACAGAGTTTTTTCAAGTCTTTTCTTTGAGAGATGCGACATAATCGGTGTTAATTCAACGCCAACTCTGCATATGAAAAAACTTACGGCACTTATTCCCCACCTTGAGGATGTTTACAAAGATACCGAAAAGCGTATTGACGATTATCTTTCCATTAACAAAGAAAGAATTTTAAAATATTTGTCAAAACTTGAAGAACTTTCTTTGTACTCAACTATAAGAACTAAAGCTTTGCAGTACAACAAGAGCTTTATTATTGTAGGCTGGGTGCCGACCGAGTTTGCAAAACAGCTTAAAAAACGACTTTGCAAACACAGAAGCGTTACAGTTGAATTTTCAGACGCAAAGAACGAGATTAAAAAATCTCCGCCTGTTAAACTCAAAAACTGTTTCCTTGCACGACCGTTTGAGTTTTATACTTCAATGTACGGCGTGCCAAAATACAATGAAATTGACCCGTCACTTTTTGTTGCAATAACTTACATTATTATATTCGGTATTATGTTTGCCGATGTCGGTCAGGGTATCTGCCTTACTATTGTAGGTATATTGATGTATAAAATCAAAAAGATGGCAATTGGTAAAATACTTGCACCGTGCGGTATTTCATCTGCATTCTTCGGACTTGTATTCGGCAGTGTGTTCGGATTTGAGCATTTGCTCGACCCCATGTACAAAGCTCTCTTCGGACTTGAAGAAAAGCCTATTGAGGTAATGAGCTCCGAAATGGCAACAAAGATTATTCTTGTAGCCATAGGCATTGGCGTATTCCTTTTAATTACCGCAATGGTCCTCAATGTCTACACATCAATCCGTCAAAAGGATTATGGCAGAGCATTGTTCAGCACGAGCGGTGTGGCAGGTATAATTTTCTACAGCGCAATAGTATTCGGTATTGCAGGTCAGCTTTTGTTCGGACTTCCCGTATTCAGCGCTCCGTACATTATATTCCTGATTGTAATCCCGTTTATCTTAATTTTCTTTGCCGAGCCGCTTGGCGGATTGGTAAACAAAGAACCTGACTGGAAACCGGAAAGCTGGAAGGACTACATTGTTGAAAATATTTTTGAATCAATTGAAGTTCTTTTAAGCTATGTAACAAACACAATGAGTTTCTTGCGTGTAGGCGCATTCGTTCTTGTTCACGCAGGTATGATGATGGTTGTATTTGTTCTTGCCGAAACCGCAGGTCCTATTGCCTACTGGCCAATTGTTGTAGTAGGTAATGTTATAGTAATGGTACTTGAGGCTCTCCTCGTAGCAATTCAGGTATTAAGACTTGAATACTATGAGCTTTTCAGCCGTTTCTATTCAGGCGAAGGCAGACCATACGAACCTGTCAAGCTAAAACTTACACAAAACAGTTAAGTTGAAAAACTTAATTATATATTTTATTGTTTATTTATTTTTGGAGGTAAATCATTATGAGCATCTTAAATTTAGTTATGTTGGCACTCCCTGTTGTATTTCTTGTAGCATCAGTAGTTGTAGCTGTAAAGGCTTACGAAAAAGGTCATAACAGAAAGAAAACAGTTTTAATGCAGATTGCTTCATTCGCAGCAGTATTTGCAATTTGCCTTCTTTGCCCAATCGTAGCAGGTGCAGCAGATGCAAATACAGTTTCAGAGGCAGTACAGGTTGCTCAGCAGTCATCTAAGAGCTTTGCATATATCGGCGCAGCTATCGCAGTTGGTCTTTCATGTATCGGCGGTGGTATTGCCGTAGGTAACGCAGCTCCTGCAGCTATCGGCGCAACAAGTGAAGATCCAAAGGCATTTGGTAAAGCAATCATCTTCGTTGCTCTCGGTGAAGGTGTTGCCCTTTACGGTATGCTTATCTCAATCTTGATTCTCTTCAGCTAATTGAAGAAATAAAGGATATGACGGAAAATGAAATTTTTTCTTATAAGCGATAATGTTGATACTAAAATGGGTATGCGTTTTGCAGGTATTGACGGTGTAGTTGTTCATACGGAACAAGAGGTTACACGAGAGCTTACTAAGGCTATGGAGAGAGAAGATGTGGCTGTTATTCTTATGACAGAAACTCTTGTTTCTCTCTGCCCTGACCTTATCTATGACTTAAAGCTCAACCGCAAAAAGCCTTTGATTGTAGAAATTCCCGACCGTCATGGCAACGGACGCACCAAAGACAGTATCACAAAATATGTTCAGGACGCTATTGGCGTAAAACTCTGAATGAGCTGAGAGGTTATTAATATGGAAAATACCACAAAAACCGATAACTTTTTGCAAGCCATACAAAGATACACCGAAGAACAAAAGTCTATTGCCAATACTGAAGTTGAGCTTTTAAAGGAAGAAAAACTCAAAAAAGCCGAAGAAAACGGCAAGCGTGACAGCGAACGCTACATACAGCAGCAGCTTGAAGCTAAAAAGTATGTAGAAACAAGCAAACTTGCCAGACTTGTTCAGGAAAGTCAGAAAAAACTCTTTAGAGAAAGAGCAAAAATGACTGACGAAGTATTTGAAATGGCTGCACAAAAGCTTATTAAATACACAGAAACCAAAGAATATAAATTAAAACTTGTTGACAGTGCAAGACAGATTGCAGAACTTTTTGACGATAACCGTTGTGTTGTTTATATAAATGAAAAGGATATGAAGTATTCAACAGAAATCCTTGCCGCATTCCACGGAATGGCGGAACTTGTTAAAGACAACTCAATCAAAATCGGCGGTCTTAAAGGCTACTGCAAATCAATGAGAATTGTTGCCGATGAAACACTCGACACAAAGCTCTCTGCACAGAGAGAATGGTTTATTGAGAACTCAGGTCTGAGCGTTCTTAACTAATTGACCTTCTTGATTTTATCCGAAAGAAGATGGTAATACAAATGGAAAATAATGTTATTTATGGAATTAACGGACCTGTTGTTACCGTAAAAGATGCTGATTGCTTTGAAATGATGGAAATGGTTCATGTAGGTGAACAGAACCTTGTCGGTGAAGTAATCGGTATAACTTCTGATTTTACCACAATTCAGGTATATGAAGAAACAACCGGTCTTAAACCGGGAGATGTTGTTACAGGTACAGGCGCACCTATGAATGTACTTCTCGGACCGGGAATTATTGATAATATTTTTGACGGAATTGAGCGTCCTCTTAAGGCTATTGAGGAACAGGCAGGCGCTTTCATTGACAGAGGTGCATCTGTTTCTTCTCTTGATGACAAAAAGCTCTGGAATGTTACAATGAAAGTAAAGGTTGGCGACAAACTCGAGGGTGGTCAGATTTATGCTACACTCCCCGAAACACCAATCATTGAACACAGACTTATGGTTCACCCTGAACTTTCAGGCGTTGTTACCAAGGTTATGCCTGACGGTCAATACAAGCTTTTTGACACAATTGTTGTTATTAAAGATGATAACGGCGTTGAACACAACCTCACACTTTGTCAAAAATGGCCTATCAGAACCGCTCGTCCTGTAAAGGACAGACTTGCATCTTCAATTCCGCTTATTACAGGTCAGAGAGTTATTGACTCTCTCTTCCCTATTGCTAAGGGCGGTACAGCCGCTATACCGGGCGGTTTCGGTACAGGTAAAACTATGACACAGCACCAGCTCGCAAAATGGTGCGACGCTGATATTATTATTTATGTAGGCTGCGGTGAGCGTGGTAACGAGATGAGCCAGGTACTCGAAGAATTCTCTGAACTTATCGACCCTAAGTCACAGCGTCCTATGACAGACAGAACCGTTCTTATTGCCAACACATCAAATATGCCTGTTGCAGCCCGTGAGGCATCAATTTACACAGGTATCACACTTGGCGAATATTACAGAGATATGGGTTACCATGTTGCTATGATGGCTGACTCAACTTCTCGTTGGGCCGAGGCTCTTCGTGAGATTTCAGGCCGACTTGAGGAAATGCCTGCCGAGGAAGGTTTCCCGGCTTACTTGCCTTCACGACTTGCCGAGTTCTATGAGCGTGGCGGCCGTGCGGAAGTTCTTTCAGGCGGTGAGGGTTCTGTAACACTTATCGGTGCGGTTTCTCCGCAGGGTTCAGACTTCTCCGAGCCTGTTACACAGAACACAAAAAGATTTACCCGTTGTTTCTGGGCACTTGATAAGTCGCTTGCTTATTCAAGACATTATCCTGCTATTAACTGGATGAACAGCTACAGCGAATACTTTAACGACCTTGACCCTTGGTTTGAAGAAAACCTCGGTAAAGACTTTATTGAGTATCGTAACAGAATCAGCGCACTTCTTCAGGAAGAAAGCTCACTTATGGAAATCGTAAAACTTATCGGTTCCGATGTACTTCCTGATGACCAGAAACTTGTCATTGAAGCTGCAAGAGTAGTTCGTGTAGGTTTCTTACAGCAAAATGCTTTCCACGCTGATGATACTTATGTTCCGCTTGAAAAGCAGAAACTTATGATGAAAACAATTCTTCACCTTTACGATAAGGCTAAGAAGGTTGTTACCAAGGAAATTCCTATTTCAAAGGTTATTGAGCTTGGTTTGTTCGATAAACTTACAAAGATGAAATATGATATTCCTAACAGCAAGCCTGAACTCTTTGATGAATATATCAAGGAAATTGATGAAAAGCTTGACTCAATTATGTAAGGAGGAAACGCACAATGATTATAGATTATGTCGGCGTTAAAGAAATTAACGGCTCACTCATAGTTCTTGACGGAGTAAAAGGCGTTTCCAACGAGGAAATTGTTGATATCCGCCTTGATAACGGCACAGTAAGACAGGGCCGTGTCGTACAGATTGAGGGCGAAAAGATTGTTGTTCAGGTATTTGAGGGCACAAGAAGAATCAGCCTTACAAATACAAGAACAAGACTTACAGGTCACCCAATGGAAATGCCTCTTTCTCCTGAAATTATCGGTCGTGTACTTGACGGTGCAGGCAGACCTATTGACGGACTCGGAGATATTTTCCCTGTAAAGCGTGCTAACATTAACGGCACACCTATCAACCCTGTTTCAAGAATTTATCCTAAGAACTACATCAACACAGGTATTTCTACCATTGATACACTTATGACACTTATCAGAGGTCAAAAACTTCCTATCTTTTCAGGTACAGGTATGAAGCACAACGACCTTGCGGTACAGATTGTTCGTCAGGCAAAAATCAGCGGTGCAAATGCTAATAACTTCTGCGTAGTATTCGCAGCAATGGGTGTTCAGAAAGATGTTGCCGAATACTTCAGAAAGAGTTTTGAAGAAAGCGGCGTACTTTCAAGAGTTGTAATGCTCTTAAACCTTTCTAATGACCCGATTATCGAAAGAACACTTACTCCAAGATGTGCTCTTACTATTGCCGAGTACCTTGCATTTGAGCTTGAGATGCATGTTCTTGTTATTATGACAGATATGACCTCATATGCCGAGGCTCTTCGTGAGTTCTCATCATCAAAGGGTGAAATTCCTGCAAGAAAAGGTTACCCTGGCTATCTTTATTCAGACCTTGCATCACTTTATGAGCGTGCAGGTATGATTAAAGGCAAGAACGGTTCTGTTACACAGATTCCTATTCTTACAATGCCTAATGATGATATTACTCACCCGATTCCTGACCTTACAGGTTACATCACAGAGGGTCAGATCGTACTTGACCGTTCATTACAGGGACAAGGTCTTTATCCGCCTGTAAGCGTTCTTCCTTCACTTTCCCGTCTTATGAAGGACGGTATCGGTGAGGGTTATACAAGAGCAGATCATCAGGCACTTGCAAACCAGCTCTTTGCATCATATGCAAAGGTAATTGACGCTCGTTCACTTGCATCTGTTATCGGTGAGGAAGAACTCTCCCCTATCGACAAGAAATATATTGAATTCGGCAGACTGTTTGAATCAAAGTTTGTTAATCAGGGATTCAACGAAAACAGAAGTATTGAACAGAGCCTTGACCTCGGTTGGGAATTACTTTCTACACTTCCGAAATCAGAACTTGACCGTGTTGACGATCAGATTCTTGACAAGTATTATGTTGAGAAATAACCGTCAGAAAGGAGTGCTGAGCATCTATGGCTGTACAGGCTGTACCTACAAAAGGTAATCTGATGAACACCAAAAAGTCGCTTGCTCTTGCCAAAAACGGCTATGAACTGCTTGACCGTAAGCGTAATATTCTTATAAGAGAAATGATGACGCTTATCGACCACGCCAATGCAATTCAGGAGAAGATCGACAATGCATATGAAGAAGCTTACATAGCACTTCAGACTGCCAATGTTACAAACGGCTTTTGCGATGACCTTTCAAACACGATTCCTGAAGAAGACTCATTAAAACTTGATTCAAGAAGTGTAATGGGTGTTGAAATTCCGATTCTCACCATTGACGAGAAAAAACCTCAAACCTACCTGCACTACGGACTGCGACTTACAAACTCAGGTATTGATAAAACTTACGAGAAATTCACCGAAGTTAAGTATCTTACCGCAGAGCTTGCCGAGATAGAAAACAGTGTTTACCGTCTTGCGGTTTCAATCAAGAAAACACAGAAGAGGGCCAACGCTCTTAAGAACATTATGATTCCTAAATTTGAAGAAACCGTAAAGTTTATTTCCGATGCTCTTGATGAAAAGGAAAGAGAAGAATTCAGCCGTCTTAAGGTTATTAAGAGAACAAAACTAAAAAAAGCACAGGCTGAAAAAGAAAAACAAGCACAAGCAGAAAATGCTTAAAAAAATCCCACTCTGAAAAAACAGAGTGGGATTTTACTATTTTAAGGGAAAATTTTATCAATAGTTGAATAAATTATGGTTTAGCGGAGTGTCGGTCGGGCATTGAAATTTAGCTAACGCTAAA
>OGNY01000237.1_pt1 | contig 57477 bp, 104 predicted proteins | sample 1573551 | NCBI WGS metagenome assembly OGNY01 (sample SAMEA2581885, study PRJEB24529) | metagenome | biome: Human gut stool | place: China | collected 2011
GGAAATATTGAGATACAATTAAAGAATTTTTAGCACTTACTGTATGCGGTGCCTACGGCGGTATGCTAGTGCTAATGCCGTATTTATCGCGTTTTTTCAAAGTGGAAATTGAATATTTGTCGCTTTTATGTCACCAAGCTGTCGCTTTAGGCGGCTTTTTTTATGCCAAAATATAAGCAAAAGGAGGGATAAGCGATGTTGTCAGATAAGGTGATTGAGAAGATTTTCGCGAAAGAGGAAATTCAAAAAGCAGACCTGATGACGGTATCTCTTATTATTCACGCAGTTGGCGAAGCTATCGAGGAGGTAGAAGAAGAAAATGCAAATGAACAGTCCTCAATGCAACAATCCTTATAACATTTTGAGCTATTATCCACAGCAGTACACAGGTTATCCACAATACTTACAGCAAATGCAGGCAGCAAGGTATCAGCCTCAGGAGCAGGCACCGGTACAGATGCAAGGAACATATCAGCAACAGACAGTAGGCATCAATGGGCGAATGGTACAGTCTGTTGAGAATATCAACGCTAATGAAGTGCCTATGGACGGCTCAATGGCATTTTTCCCTAAGCAGGATATGTCGGAAATATACGTCAAGGCTTGGGATGCTAACGGACTAATCAAGACGATTGTGTATAAGCCTTATATAGCCCCTAAAGATAATCAGACAGTAAATTCTATGTCTAACGCAGAAAACGCTAAATTTACCCTATCAGACGAAAGCACACAGTTATTTCTGAATAAATTTGAGGAATTATCAGAGAAGATAGGACAGTTGGAAGATAGATTCGATAAATCCTTAGGGACACAAAGAAAAACTTTAAAAACTCAAAGCAAGGGCGGTGATGAAGAATGAATCAGCAGTTAATTCAAACCATAAATCAACTTAAGTCAATTCGGAATCCGCAGCAAATGGCAATGAATTGCTTACAGCAGTCCGCTAAACAAGGCAATCCTATGGCAAAAAACTTACTTAATCAGATAAACAGTGGAAATACACAAGGCGCAGAGCAGATTTTAAATAATTTTATGAATACACAAGGAATAAATCTTAATGATATTAAGAAAATGATGAATTAGGACATTTTGGGTGTGCGCACATAATGACCGGTTATCCCATTTGTTAATAAAATAAATGGAGGTAAACAAGATGTTTAATTCAAACGGAGTTAGTCTCGCAGATATTGCCGCAGTAACAGGCAATAATCGTAATAACGATGGCATGTGGGGCGATGGTGCATGGTGGATTGTTATACTCTTAATTTTTGGCTGGGGAAATAACGGCTGGGGCGGTTTCGGTGGAAACGGCAACGGTACAGGTTATACAGATGCAGCTATTCAGAGAGGGTTTGACAATCAGGCAGTCATCAGTAAGTTAGATGGTATTTCCAATGGACTTTGTGATGGCTTCTACGCTATGAACAACAGTATGCTTACCGGCTTTAATGGTATTAACACAAATATCATGCAGACCGGCTATGGCATTCAGCAGGCTATTAACACTGATACAGTCGCTAATATGCAGAATACCAACGCTTTACAGTCACAGATTGCTAACTGTTGCTGCGAAACAAGAGAAGCTATCCAAGGTGTAAACTACAACATGGCACAGAACACTTGCGCATTGCAGAACACCATGAACAGCAATACAAGAGACATCATTGACAGCCAGCAGGCAGGAACAAGGGCAATCCTTGACTTCTTGACACAGGATAAGATAGCGACACTCACAGCAGAGAACAACGATTTACGCAGAGCTGCTTCACAGGATAGACAGAACGCACTTCTGACTACTGCAATGACAGCACAGACAAATCAGATTATTGATGCAGTAAGACCTACACCGGTACCGTCATTCCCAGCAAGCAACCTTTACGGATATGCTTACGGATGCGGATGCAATACAGGTTGTGGATGCTAAACAACTTAATAATCAAGTATCTTAATCGAAAGATTATGTCTGCTATGCAGTATTACGTTGGTACCGACATTGATGTCGGGAGCATGGGGCAGACTTGTATGGTTTGCCCTTATTTTTTAGAAAGAGAGGTAAAAACAATGGAAATTACAGGAATTGCGTTACAAACAGTTGCCGCCGGAGAAGATGTTGCATTTACAGAAACACCAGTTTGCGGTAGTAAGTGTATCGTACACAGACAGGGAAGTGGAATTATCAAGTTAAGAGGTATTACAAATCAGTGCAAGGCTAGATTTTTAGTATCGTATTCCGGCAACATTCAGATACCTACAGGTGGCACAGTAGAAGCTATTTCACTTGCCATTGCAGTAGACGGAGAGCCTTTACAGTCAACAAAAATGATTGTTACGCCAGCCGCAGTTGAAAACTTATTTAATGTATCGGCACAGGCATATGTTGATGTACCTTGCGGCTGTTGCAGTACGGTAGCGGTGCAGAATACATCTACACAGGCTATTGAGGTACAGAACAGTAACTTAATAGCAGTAAGGGAGGCTTGACGTAATATGCATATCGAAAGAATACACAGAATGATTGAATGTCTTACAGAGAAAGCCTTATGCGAGCTTGATAAGGGTGTTGAGAATGTCAACACAGAGGAAATGGGCGAAGCGGTCGATATGATTAAGGACTTGTGCGAGGCAGAGTACAAGGCTGTTATCGTTAAGTCTATGAAGAAAGCTGACGAAGAGGAAGAAGAATACAACAAAGAACTCCTTAAGGCTCTTAAAGATGAATACGGCGAAGAGGGCGGCAGAAGATACTATGATGAATATCGCTACATGCGTACTGGCAGGTACGCGCCAAAGGGCAAGGGCAGTTATGTAGGCAGACGCGGCTACGAGGAGCCGCCATACTGGCACAGATACCCGGATGACATGGCGGACTATGACGGCATGGAGCGTATGCGCGACATAGATAGAATCCGTGGACGTATGTATTATTCCGATATGGGGCATATAGGAATGATAGACCAGCCGAGAAGTGGCAGTGCTGCCGAGCGTGATATGCGTGAGGGTAGAAGTGGCATGAGCCGCAAGCATTACATGGAGACCAAGGAACAGCACAAGACTAACACCCAGCAGGATAAGGACGCAAAAATGCAGTCACTTGATGAGTACATGAAAGAACTGTCGACAGACTTAACCGACATGATAAGCGACATGACACCAGAAGAGCGTTCACTTATGAAGAGCAAAATGTCAATCCTGTTGACTAAGATGTGATTTATGAGGCAGGGACAGAAAAATGTCCCTGCCATTGCGAGGTATAATATGTTTACAATCAACGGCATTAACTGGAGCTTAATATTTGTCAACAGCTCAAGCACTGACTTATTGCGTTCAGACGGCACTACAAGCCTTGCTGTGACCGATTGGAACCGCAAGAGTATATTTGTATCGCTAGCACCTAAAGGGGCTTATCTGAGGCGTATAATCGCTCACGAACTATGCCATGCGTTTTGCTTTAGTTATGACATATCAATGCCGATTGAGCAGGAGGAATACCTTGCCAACTGGATAAGCCTGTACGGAACCGATTTGATTTACTTGCTTGATAATATTATGTCAAGCTTATCTCGGAGGGCAGTATGACAGCAGAACAGTTATTAGAGTACATCCGGAGAACTAACCCGGAAATGACAATGGAACGCATGATGTACGAACTTAGTCAAAACATATATGCGGCTAAATCTGTGGTTTTTACTGCACAGAATCAAGTCAAAAAATAATGCAAAAATTTTTAATCGCCCCCACCTATGGAAATGAAAAATAAAAAATCGAAGTCAAATTCTTGCGAAATTTGGCTCCGATTTGGTGTCATTTTTTCTGATTTTCTCGATATTTTTTTTAAAAATTTTTCCCTAAAATTTTCGGGTCAACATTTTTGGTACGCCCCTATACCCGGAACGTAAATTTTGAAAATTAATTTCAGATTTTCGCAAAATTTGGCTCCGATTTGGTGTTGTTTCTGAGCCAAAAACAGCTCTGTATGACAGCGGGACCAGTACAATTTCACACCCAAAGTCGCCCGGCTCTGCCTATGACAATAGAGTTAGGCACAACAAACAGACCACCAAACAGCATCACGTTACAAGCTGCCGACCATTAAGGGCGCAGTTGTCCGCTTGATGATAAAATAGCACTTCGATTTTGATTTGTCAAGGAACAACAAAAAGAGAACTTCTGAAAGTTCTCTTTTTAACTGCTTATTCCTCCTCGATGGTATCAAGCACCATCTGGATGGCATACTCACGGGAGCACATCTCGGCGCCATCCCATCTATTCGCCTCAATCATCTTGTTGGCTTCGGTCGTTGCATCGGCACGGGTGTAGCCGCAGCTCATAAGCCAGTCAATTATCTTGTCCATGTCAAACCCTCCTTGTTAAATTTTCAAGCCCCAAAGCGGAGCCGATACCGCCGCCCGATATTCTCATATCTGAGGCTCACAAGCGTTAAATACTTGTCTAGCAGTTCATCCGGGCATTTCAGACACTCGATGGCGTTTTCTATCTCGTCTTTCTTGCTGTTATAATAAATGCCCTCGATTTTTATGCCTTTACTGTCCTGAAGCTTTTCGAATTCCTGCATTAACTCTGTTTTTGTCATAAAAAAACCTCCTAAATTATAATGTATTTTTTTTGATACCCCCCCCTATGAAAAGAGGGGAAAAGCCACCGCCGCCAGCGAGACGGCGCGCATCCTCTGCGATGGCTGTTTCAAAAATCAAATCCAAACATTCTTAAAAGGACTCGACTGCGATATTCATCTTGTCCACCGCTGATATGTGAGCGGTTTTTAATTCCGTGGATGTGCATCCAGTCGCTGCCTGTTTCAATCTCAACCTCTTGCTGTCTATCTCCGTAGCCAAATGGTGCGTAGCTTAAAATAGCGCGAGCTAGTGTCTGAACTTGATTAGCAGGCACCTTATTGATGAGGATTTCTCCGTTCCTGTTTAAAGTGCGCGCGATTTCATGATAAAGATTATCTACCGTTTCATCACATACCGGTTTTGAGTTTAAATTGATAATTATTAATTTTCCAAGTTCCATTGGAATTCCTCCTAAAAATGATTATTTTTAATGTCTCCCCCAGGGGAGAGAAGCAACCCGGGGAGTTGAACCCCGGCAGTGCGCCGCCTCCGGCGATTGCTTTTTAATCATGCCCATTCAATGCGTTTTAATTCACCGGTTCTCGTGCTGTGGTACCAGCCCTTGCCGCCTACACTGAATGTTAACTCGAACCATGTACATCTGTCCCCATGTTCATGGTCGTAGCTGCCTTCAAGTACTGCGATTGAGTTTGCCGAAGGAGCAAACCCAAACTTATTTTTAAAGGCTGATCTTATCATCTTTTTAACGTCTTCAAGCTGTGAAGCTGTCATTTGCCTACCTCCCTGTTTTTGGGTACAACAAACACATGTTCTGTATCTGTTCTTTTTCCCTTTCGTTGATATTATAATAACACCTTTAACGGTGTATGTCAACACCTTTTTTGGTGTTTTTGAAAAATATTTTCGGTTGACTTTTAACTTAAAAATGTTTATTATAAATGTGACAAGAACGGAGGTGATCCAATGATAACTTATAAAATAGACATATTAAAAGAACTAAGTGCAAAGGGTTATAACCCTGCGCGATTGAGGCGTGAAAAACTGATAGGCGAAAGCACAATGCAGAGAATGAGACAAGGTGAGCCGTTCGGGCTCGACGCATTAAACACGGTATGTTGTATTCTCCGATGCCAGCCGTCGGACATTATCAGAATAGAGCCGACTGATGAAGAAAAAATTAAATTCTTTTAAAAACACCAAAAAAGGTGTTGACAGATTAACAGGCATATGTTATTATAATGATGTCGGAAGGGAGAAGATAAGAATTTCCGAACGTGTGTTTGTTGCACGAAAAAATTAAAATTTAGGAGGTGCCAAGATGGCAATTTTGTTAAAGAATGGAGCAGAACTTACTGCCGAGAATATTTTAAAATTTAACGAAGAGTCAGCGGAGCCGTTCTTTATCGGCTCCGCCCTCAAAAAGAACATTCTCAAGGCTGAGGGGGACGAGCAGAAGCTGCTGCACTACGCAGTCAAGTTCAACTGCTTGGAGGAGCCGGAGAAGGACGAGGCGGAGCAGGAATTTGACGAATTAGTTCGCCAGATTAGCGACGTTGAAAACCGCTTGCGCTGGATTAACGACACCGGCGATTTTAACGGCGATTTCTTCGCCGGTGCAGCTCAGGCGCTGAGTTGCACACCGGAGGAAGCCGAGCAGCTCGAAGCGCAGGAGTCTGCTACGGACCGTGAGCGTGAGCAGCTCAAAGCGGAACTGTACAGGCTCCGCACCAAGCTACACATGAACGAGCACTATCAGGGGCTACCGGTCATGTGCCAGCGGAAATACTAGGCAATCGCCGGAGGCGGCGCACTGCCGGGGTTCGATTCCCCGGGTTGCTTTTAAAAAAATAAAAAGAAGGAGGATTTAAAATGGCTGATTTTAAATTCGATGATAAAAATAGAACAAAGTACTACACATGCAAGAACTACCTTGCGGCAAGATGCAAGTGTCTCGCAAGCAAGATAGAATCACAGACGGGTTTATCTTGTCTGCATGACGAAAGCTCATGCTACGGCATGAGTAATTATCTGACAATTTCTGACGATGACGGAAATTGTTATAAAATCAGAATATCCGACCACAAGCCGACAGGGAGCGGTTCTCAGTGCGACTATTATATTAATATAATCGACCGCACATGGCGAGAGATAAAATCAGATGCGTTAAGAGCGGCATCCGATTTTAAGAATAATCTGCCGAAAACTGTTGAAAAAGCCAGCAATTCCAATTTGACCAGCTCAAAACTCGCAGCTTCAATTTCGGAAGCGTTTGAAAACTTGTATTAAAAAAACGAACCGGGCGAGGTTAATAACTTTCCCGGTTCGTTTTCTGCTGTAAAGTGCCTATTAAATTAAATAATAATGGCTCCTGCCAAGTCACGACCGATTAAAAGCGTACCAAGCGATAACGGTCGGCACTTCCAGCCCTTATAAAATACATGATTTTTAACCGATTGTCAACGTATCAGATAGTATACTGATGTATTTTAAGCATTGACAAGTGTTTAATTCGATATTATTATAATAATAATTAAATAATCTCACACATTTATATTTTTAGACCAATAACAATCGGTTATATGGTCTTTTTGTCGTTATGTTAATATCTTGACAATGTATCTTATTTAATCCCCAAAAACGATTCGTAGAATGTATATTATATTATAACTTTCAGAGCTGCCGGAAGCCTGCAGTTTCCACATCATTACGTTAACGCGATAAAATCTGTATACAAACTGTCAACAGAATGTAGCCCAGAGAAGATAAGATTAGAGAAGATAAGATTAATGAAAATGCGTAAATAAATAATCAGTTTTTTAAAAACGTATATAATTATATACTGTATATACGATTAGTACCAAAGTACTATCCATAAATACCCCAAAGTTATATTTTATATACTTTATGTATATAGTCACGTCACCAATCATGTGATATGATAATCTCATGTGTGAGAGAGATTAAGATTGAGATTATGATTTGGAGGTGATTATATTATGCGTAACGATAATAATAGTTATGATATTCAGACAATCAGGACTGTTGATGATATGAGAATTGTGGCTAGTGATATAGTCACTAATTACTGCAATAGACATAACATTGATGAGAATGATATTTTTCCGTCTATATGGGCAGATATAATTACAGAGTTAAACGCATTATTATTCGGCCCATGTAATAGGGTTTTAAAAACTGATAGTAACTTAAATAACGAATATGATAAACGTAAAGTTGAATACGTTTATAATAATATATACAAGCGATTGTGTAATAGTCATTGTCAAGAAGTGACTATTAAAGGGTTTATCGATATGTCCGGCATAGGGAAGCAGACACTGTACGATTGGCAGATTAACAGCGGGCTAAGCTCTTCGGGTTCAGACCTGGTTAAAAAAATAGCCGAAGATAATGAGGAGAGTTTATTTAATTTAATGAAAGATAGACGGCTCAATCCTATGAAAGTGTTGCCTAAGTTAAACAGATACCACGGCTGGAATATGCCGGGAGCCAGAGCTGAGAGAACCGAGAGAGAAGCACTTGGAGCCGATGCGCTGATCCAGCTCGGACAGCAGCCGAAACCGTTAGAATTGTCTGATAATAGCACAATGAATGACAGTGATAATTGATGCATTATCACATAGAATTATCACACAATTCAACACAATTCAAGAAAGCCCATAAATAAAGGGTTTACAAACCATTCTAACATTTTCAACTATTCGTCAAACGTGGGTTTAGCGAATAGTTAAATGATTCGATATGAATATGAATGACTATTGTGTGAATTGTATGAGAATTGTATGTCAATCCAGCTGATGCATTAATGCAGCCATGCGTCGGTGGGGGTAGGGGTCTAAATAAGTAGTCAGAAGCCCTCTCTAAGTCCCGAAAACTCCGACAAAAATAAAAAGCCATGGCATAGATAGGGTAGCTCCCAACAAGCTATAAGCCTTAATAGCTTCTATGCCATTCATAAGGCAAATATCAGAAAGGCAGGTATAAGCAATGAATGAGTTAAAGATTTTTGAAACCCTGAATTTGGGGCAATTAGAACGGTTGTGATTGATAATGAGCCGTGGTTCGTAGGAAATGATGTAGCAAAAGCATTAGAGTATAAAGACTTGTATTCAGCAACAAGACATAATGTTGACGAAGAAGATAAAAGGCTCTGCTCTGTAAGCACACCCTCTGGTGTTCAGCAGATGGTTGTTGTAAATGAAAGTGGACTATATTCTCTGATTTTTAGCAGCAAATTAGAAAAAGCAAAGGACTTTAAGAAATGGGTTACATCTGAGGTTCTTACATCCATCCGCAAGAACGGCGGTTACATAGCTAATCAGGAAAAACTTACACCCGAGCAGATAGTAGCTAATGCTTTGATAGTTGCGAATAAGATTATTGCAGAAAAAGAAGCAAAGATTATCGAGATGAAGCCTAAAGCAGAATATTTTGACAACCTTGTGGATAGCAAGCTTTTAACAACTTTCAGAGACACGGCAAAAGAGTTACACATTCCGCCACAGCAGTTCACACAATGGCTTGTGGAAAATGGCTATTTGTACCGAGATAAGCACAATTCATTGAAGCCTTATGAGAAGTATCGTAAAGACGGATTGTTCCAGTTGAAAGATTTTTCAACACCTTTTGGTTATTCAAATGTTCAGACTTATGTAACCGTAAAAGGCAAGGAGACTTTCAGACTTTTAATCGGAGGAGTAGCAAGATGAGAGGTAACGAATATCAGCAGTTGGCAATGAGAACCAACGATGGACTTAATAGACTGCGTTTAGAGGACGCAATAGCAAATCAGGGTGACATATCAGTATCACAGTTGCTTAATGGAGCGTTAGGACTTACTGGTGAGGCTGGGGAAGTCTCAGACCTTATCAAGAAAGGCATATTCCACGAAAAGGGCATAGACCTTGAACATCTGAAAAAGGAATGTGGAGATGTGATGTGGTACTTAGCAATGATAGCCGATGCGTGCAACTTTACGCTTGATGAAGTCATGCAGATGAATGTTGACAAGCTCAGGGCAAGATATCCACAAGGCTTTGACGCTTACAGGGCTAATCACAGGCAGGAGGGCGATATATGATTCAGGACATATTGATATTCTATCTTCTGTGGGTGTTAGGTGCTCCGGCATGGTGTTTTGTAGCAATCTGTATAGCGGTTCTACTGAGGATAATTAACTTCGGTATGAATATAGGCATCAAACAGGAAGAAAAAGCCATAAATGAGGCTTTAAAGAGGTTACGCAATGAAACTATTTGGGAAAGAGATAAACGATGAGTGCTCACGCTGCGGAAACGTGCTTGATTGTGAGTTATTTCGCAAAGGGCATGGTATAGGCGGCAATCGTGAGAATGTTGCCGACATGATTAAGTGCCAGTTTGAGCATCGAGAAAAGAGTAAAAATCAATGTGGATAATAATACTGCTCATGCTTGTAACATTTGGCATATTTATTTTTAATGAGCTACTTGCGGTTATATTCTATTTGCTTGTCAAGGATTTATTCAAGAAGTGATTGGGCTATCGCCAAGCGGTAAGGCACAGCACTTTGACTGCTGTATTCGTCGGTTCGAATCCGACTAGCCCAGTTTGGTCATGCAAATGACCATCGGACTTTTAAGTTATGTTGTTTCATAAACTCCACCTATTAGCGGAATGCTGTTAAGAGCCGTCACAAGGCTCGATAGGTTTTGGGTTTCGTTGCTGTAGTTACCCGGTGTTACATGAGGCATCGAAAGAATAGCAACAGTGTAGACAACAAAGCTGCGTAAGCAGGGGCTTGCCAAGGGCCTTGTCGCATTGTCTACACTAATGGGATGTAGTTCAGTTGGTAGAACGTCTGTCTCATACGCGGAAGGTCGCAAGTTCAATCCTTGCCATTCCAACTGCCCTTATGGGGCAAACCACCTCTTAAAGTAGTAATGTAGTCTTGCTACCGTCCGGCAAGTAAATCAAGGGGCGGACATTGGGGTGTAGCTCAGTTGGTTAGAGTAACCGGCTCATAACCGGTCGGTCGTGGGTTCAAGTCCCACCAGCCCAAGCGTGTTGAAGGATGCACCAGAATCAATGCTGAGAAAGGAAATCCTAGGAGTACTTTTGGAGAGGCATTGATAATTCCTGTTCCTCGAACTGGTTTGGCAGAGCAGGTATCAATATGGTGTACATTATTGATGCTGGTTGAGGGTTCAAGTCCCTCTTTGGGAATTTTGGTTGAACGTAGAACCGCATAACGGATAGTAGTTTGGGGGCAAAAACAAGCAATCTGTCGAGCATTGCTTAGTGGGGGTTCGAATCCTTCCTATCCGATTATAGGAGACTTAACATGGATTATTTTGGGATGTATAGGGATATATGGAATTATCACAAGAAATACATAGACAAGATAAGCTTTGCTGATGATAAACTCTGGAACAGTATAATCCAAGAAGCAAGTGAGCTTGGCAAAAAGTACGGCAACTGTGAGTTCATAGGTGAGCTGATAAGGAATGAGGTGAATGAGTTTGAGCGAATTGCAAGAAGTTGTTAACCATATCAGAGATAACTATGATTTAGACATTTTTACGAGGATTTGAGGTGTGCGTATGTGCGAATTTTGCAAAGACATAGGAATTGGATTGCCGGACTGGGATTTTTTACCAAAAGAGGACGAAGATATAGTGCCGTCTGGTAATGCAATAGAAAAATTATGAATAAGAACGCCCTTGCTTTTACAAATAGTGCAAACGAGTACGGAGCAGGAGCATTAAATATCAATTATTGCCCTATCTGTGGCAGAAAGCTGGTGAAAGAATGAACGAATTTTTAAAATTTTTTGACGATAAAGCAAAAGACTTCCCTATGCACCTTAAAATCACTTATAGTAAAATATGCGATTGGAATATTTTGATTTATAAAAAAGGCTGCGCTGATGATTACCCTGAGGCTAGGCATGACGGCGAAGATGTAATAATTGTCAATGAAAGTGATTGCGACATGGAACTTTGCTTTGCTAGGGCACATGTAGAGCTAAAAGAATGGCTTTCGGAATTTAATGGCGGATATTAAGGCAGTGGAAGAATGAGTAATATACATAAATTTAAAGTAGAACCAATAGCAGAACACCCAACAGGCGCTAGAGTTATGATTGACGGCAAACAGTGTTTATGCAGTTCATATGAAATAGAACATTACGCTGGAGAACTTCCAACGATTCATATTAATCTTGTTGCTAATAATGTGCAATATGAGCACGACGCAGAAATCAAAATCGCAAACTTACACGAAATAGCTGAACTGATGGACGAGAAAACATTCAAGGAATTTTGCAGGAACTGGGAGGAAATTCACAGTGAAACACAGTAAAGAATGGCACGCTTGCGACAGGTGCGGCGAAGAAATAAAAGTAAAACCAATAAGTGAATTTGAATTTATGCCGATTGGCGATTATTTTACCCCAAGTCCCATTTTCGAAGATGGCAACGTAAGGGGAGAAATCAAAGAGATTCATTCAAACATATTATTTCCGTTTGGTCGTACATATGATTTATGCCCTATATGCAGGAAAGATTTTGAGAGGTTTATGCGGAATGAGCGAATTTAAAATGCCTAAAAACATTATAGTTCCAACAGCTAGAGTTGAAAAAGCAGGCGAAGAAGTAATGTCAGTTGCTTTTGATTTAGGGTTGGAAACAGGAGATATACCGATAGCAATAGTATTTGAGAACCATAAAGGAAAAACCTATACCAGAAAACTCCTCAAAGGTGATGAAGCTTTGGAATTGCATAGATTATTGGCGGAATAGGAGGTTTGAAAAATGAATGATTGCAACTTAACCACATGCCGCTACAACAAAGACAATAAATGCACAAATGAGGAAAAGAGAACAGAATACATTGAGGTATCTGGAAAAGTAATGGGTATTGATGTTTCAGTTGATGCAGTTAATGAGTATGCGAAATCAATTCTAGGCAGATACCCTAAAGACAATATAGAGTTTTCAAGAGCTTTAGCAGTGAAAATCATAGAGGAAACAAAATCATTAGCAAATAGCATGAAAAAAAGGCGAGATTGTGAAAACAATGCTACTTGAAAGACATATAAGTTTTTGTGAAAGCATATTAAAACAAATGAAATAGAAACTTACCGGCTAACAAACAGAGTTAGTCGCCAATTTTAGAAAGTTAAAGGTTGAAATGGGAGAACGAAATATGATTGAAAATTTTAGCAATGAGCAAATAGAACAATTCTTAAAAGAATTGGGAATTAGTCAAAGGCAATATGAAAAAATAATCAATGATGTTTCTAATAATCGAACCGAGGAATTTCTCAAAGAACAAATAACAGAGTTAATAAAGTTGTTTGAAGAAAAACCGAAATTAAGGACAGTTAATCGAAGAGGAAAAGCATATGAGTGCATAATTACGCTAATTGCAATTACTCTGAATAATCTGACGAAAGTGACAAGGCATGGTGAAGAAGAGCCTACGGAATACTGGAAGGCTTCAAATTTTATAAAAATCCAAGACAAAGAAGAATACAAACAAATGTTTCGAGAGATTATGGACGTGGTTAAGAAGCATAATAGAAAATGGGAACAGAATTAAATTATTACCGTCATATAAGTGATTTATGGCGCTACCCTAAAACAAGACGAAGAAAATAGTCTTTAAATAATTTCCGAAACACTAAGAGGTGCGTACAATATTGGTGTGCTAAGGATAGCTTTTACTACTGACTACGCATATTACCGGCTACAGATTGATTGTAGTCGCTACCCTAAAACAATTATAGGCAGAGGTCTATAAGCACCTTTGCTGGAAAGCGAGGTGCTTTTTCTTTTGGCATCTGAATATCTGAAGCAAACAATCCAAGGATACGAAAACTACATAAAGCAAAGCGGAATAGATGATAAGGTAATCGGAGCATACATAGACGCGTCAAAAACGGCGTATCTGAACGAAAAGGATACAGAGTATGGGTTAAAGATTTCTAAGCGCTCTAAAGAGCTTATAGAACAGTATGTGCTAAGTTTGGCTAAGATGTCTATATGGGATTTGGATTCACTGGCTAACCAAACAAAGAAAAATTACCAAATCCTTGACAAGTACTATGACTTGTTGAAATTAGAGGCACCATATCTTTTCCACAGTTATCTACTGTATCTCGAAAAAAATAGGCAAGAAGAAGAAAAATTTTATGCCCCGAAAATGGAACAGCTAAACAGGCATGGTCTGATTCAAGCTTTACAAGACCTCGAAGATGATAAGCTTGACCTTTTATCTATCTCAATGCCACCCGGAACACAGAAAACAACATTAGAGAAGTTCTTTTGTTCATGGATTATCGGAAGGCACCCAAAGGATTATAGTTTGTTCTTTTCCCATTCTGACGATATTACAAGAATGTTTTATGATGGAGTTCTTGATATTACCACCAACAGTGAAGAGTACACATGGAGTGAAATTTTTCCTGACGTAAAACTGCAAAATACAGATGCAAAAAGACAGCGTATCAATTTCGACAAGCCGAAAGCGTTCTCAAATATACAATGTACATCTGTCGGCAGTAAGAATGCCGGTAAGGTTAGATGTAACAGATATTTGTATTGTGATGACCTTGTTAGTGGTATTGAAGAAGCACTTAATAAGAAAGCGCTTGATAAGCTGTGGCGTATATATGGAACTGATGCAAGGCAAAGAAAGCTGAATGAGCAAGTTAAGGAAATTCATATTGCTACACGTTGGAGTGTACACGATGTTATAGGGAGATTACAAAGAATTTACGCCAAAAGCGACAGGGTTCGTTTTATCGCGGTTCCTGATATTGACCCGGCTACAGGAAGAAGTAATTTTGACTACAAATATAATGGAATGTCGGTTGAGTTTTTCCACGACCAAGAGCTTACTATGGACGATATTTCATATCGTTGTTTGTACAAAAATGAGCCAGTTGAGCGTGAAGGACTACTTTACCATGATGACGACCTTAGACGTTTTATGTCAATGCCACTTAGGGAGCCGGATGCAATCCTCGGAATCTGCGATGTTAAGAACAAAGGAACCGACTTTATGTTCTTGCCTTGTATGTACCAGTTCGACAACGATTTTTACTTGGTTGATTGCATCTGCGATGATACCACAGATTACGGCATACAGTATAGTCGCTTATCCAACATCATTGTAGACCACAAAATGCAACAGTGCGAGTTCGAGAGTAATTCAGGAGGAGACAGAGTATCTTATGAAGTTGCTCAAAGAGTTGAGGAAATGGGTGGAAGATGCAATATCACAGATAAGCCGACCGAGACAAACAAGGAAACAAGAATTATTGTTAATGCCGATTGGGTCAAGAAACACGTCCTTTTCAGGGACAAAGAAAAATATAAGCCTAAAGAAGATTACGGAGTTATGATGTCATGGCTTTTGACTTATTCAGTAGTCGGCAAAAATGACCATGACGATGTGCCGGACGGCTTGGCTAACTTTTGCCTTTTCGTTACAAGAGGTAGCTTAGTAGCTAAATGTGAAGCAGCAGTTAATCCATTCAGGAGGTGACACGATGACAACAAAAAGTATCTTATCTCAATATATCGACATTAAAGATGAAATCAGGGAAGTAAGAGCCAAAATTGACCGATTGGAAGCAGATATTCAGAGGATAGAGGACGGAGAGAAAGTTGTTGACAGTGTCACTGGTGGGTTTGGTGGCACGCAGCATTTCCGAATTGATGGCGTTCCATATCCTGAATATAGTCGCAAAAAGACTTTGCTTTATTCAAGGAAAACCACTTTACAGTTGCTTGAAGATGATTTGCTTACAAAGACAAACGAAGTCGAACAGTTTATAGCGAACATACCTGATAGCCGCATGAGAAGGATAATAAATCTCAGGTACCTCGAAAATATGTCATGGAATAAGGTCGCAGACCATATAGGCGGTGGCAATACAGAGGACAGCGTGAGGAAAGCATGTGAGAGGTTTCTGAAAAGCAACTAAAGTTGTCCGATATGTCCGCTTGACGATATGTTATAGTTATACTTGAAAAAAGTTCGTTCAAGAGCTTAATATTCACTCCTCTTTGGAAAGCACCGTCTTAATGGCGGTGCTTTTTGCGTGAAAGGTAATTTATGAAAAAAGATAAATGCAAAATATACTGTCCACAATGCCACCGCCGGGTTGCGGAGTGGGACGGAAAATATTCGGGAAATATAATAGTTGGTTGCCGTAAGTGCCACAAAAAGGTTGTGTATTACACAAATACAGGCATTACGGACATAAAGCCATGGGAGCCAAGAAAAACGGCAAGTGGCATGACATATTTTTAAGGAGCAGATAACTAATGAACCGTGGAACACTTCAAGACCTTGTTAGAGGTTGCTATGGTCGTAAAATTGCATACACCGATGTGGAGCAGATAACCAAAGACAACATTGTAAAGGTTATTGGAGACTGTATTAGTGCTTTCTACTGGAATAAGTCAATATTCAAGTACTTATGGGATTACTACAAAGGCGACCAACCAGTGCTGTACAGAACTAAAACGGCTAATGCAGATATAACTAATTACATAGTTGAAAACCACGCATACGAGATTGTGCAATTCAAAGTCGGTCAGACCTATGGCGAACCGATACAGTATGTCAGTCGCTCTAAGGACGAGAAAATCAACCAAGCAGTTGACAAGCTTAATGACTATATGGCTGACGCAAACAAGCACGAAAAAGATATTAAGGGCGGCGAGTGGCAATCAGCAACAGGAACGTCATTTAAGGCGGCACAACGGACAAACAAAAGTGACATGCCATTTAGAATCGTGGCACCTACACCGCTTAATACGTTCGTCATATACAACCGTAACACAGAGGAACCACTTCTTGCTGTGCAGGAGCTTAAAGATGAGAATGGCAACTGGTATAAAATGGCTTTTACCGACACAATGTCATTCAGGATTGTTGACAGCAAGGTTGTAAGTGCCAAGCTCCACACATACGAGGAGATACCGATTGTTGAATTTCCAAACAACCATGAAAGGCTTTCAGATATTGAGCTTGTTATTGGTATGCTTGATGCAATCAACAATATGCAGTCTAACAGAATGGACAGTATACAGCAGTTTGTTGAGTACTGGGTTAAGTTTGTAAACTGTGAAGTTGATACAGAAACTTTCAATAAAATGAAAGAAAGCCATGCCCTTGTTGTTAAGTCTATCAATAAGGACAATAAGTCTGATGTCGAGATTATGACACAGGAGCTTAATCAGACACAGTGTCAGGTCGCTAAAAACGACCTGTGGGATAATGTTCAGTCAATACTTGCTATTCCGAATAAGAATAACAATAACACAGGCGGTGACACACAGGGAGCGGTTGAACTTAGAAATGGCTGGGACTTCTCTAAGTCGAGAGCCAAGCTCAAAGACCCACTTGTTAAATCTGCTGAAAAGCGACTTGCAAAGGTGGTCCTTAATATTCTTAGAGACAGCAGCAACGAATTAGGATTATCTAATGGCTTAGGGCTGTCAATAAGGGACTTTGATGTGCAAATCAATCATAGTCCACAAGATAACATGTATACTAAGGCGCAGACGCTTACAGTTCTGCTTCAAGCCGGAATACATCCGCTTGTAGCAATTAAGACGGTTGGTTTATGGGCGGATGCCGAAAAGACGTTCTTAATGTCTAAGGGCTATCTTGACAACTTATATAAGACTATCACAGATGTTGAGAAGCAGGAAAAGCAAGCACAAGAGATAGTTCAACAACTTAATAATAATCAGCAAAATAAAGCAACTACCGAGCAATAATCGGCGGTTGCTTTTATTTTATATGCACTCATGCGTGAAATGGGAAAACGAAAATCCAAGCGGAAAGAACCGCGACAATAAAATGTAGATTATGGAGGTAATCATTTATGACAAGGGAAGAAGCAAAGCAGAACTTAATTGCATTAGGAATTGAGGAGCCGACACCGGCACAGATAACAAACTATCTTAATCAGTTCCACAGCAACGCACCACAGGCACCGGCACAGCCAACTATTCCAGCATCCGAACTAGAGGTCAAGTCCGACAATACGGAGGAACTCACAAAGTTAAGAGAGCAGATTGCAGAATTACAGCGTGAGAACATTCAGAAGGACATAAGGGCTTATGCGGCGGAAAAGGGCTTGACAGGCGAACAGGCAAACAAGGTATTAGCAGGATTTCAGGATAACCTTGAGCTTGCTAGGTCTGCTATTGATTCTGTATCAGAGATTATCACCGCAAGAGAGACGGCAGCAGTACAGGCTAAGATTCAGGAAATTGCTAAAAATGCAGATGTTCCTGGTGGCGGCGGTGCTGGCAGTCAGAATAAAGAAAAGCCTAACGATGTAGCAAACGCTGAAACAATTAGTTTTGGTTCGGCAGCCCCAAGCGTTGAGGCAAGAGATTATTACAAGTTATAGGAGGTAAAAGACAATGGGTAAGCCTATTGAGAGAGACTTTACGCAGAGTAAAGGCATTTTAAAGTTTTTTCCTTACGAGGGAGCAGCGTGTGTAGTTCCGCAGTCTATGGTGTCGGTGGCAGACGGAAACGGAAGAAAGATTGTACCGGCAGGAACACCATTCCCAAGCAATGATAACAAGTGCTTAGGTTATCTGCTTGAAGATGTGGACGTAACGCAGGGAGACGCACCGGGAACTTATGTATATCAGGGAACTATTGACTGGGAAAAGGTCAAGACACTTTCACCAACAATAGCAGATGCGGCTAGAAAAGTAACACCTAGAGTAACATTCTACGGTGCAGAACCAATAACAGAGTAATTATAGGAGGTTAAAATACTATGGCATTACCATTAGCAGAAGCATTTACAGCGAGAAGCCTCGGTGTAATGTGGAATAATTATCAGAAGACATTAGGCTCTGCCCCTTATCTTGGCAGACAGAAGTTTGGTACAAGGAAGCAGGATTCGCTTGACCTTAGATTTATCAAGGGCAAAAGCGGACTTCCGGTATCGTTAAAGGCATCTAACTTTGACGCTCAGGCGGAGTTAAGGGATGTTGGTGGATTCTCTGACATTCAGAACGAGATGCCGTTTTACCGTGAATCATACATGGTTACAGAGAAAGAGGAACAGGAGTACGACAATTACAGAAGTGCCGAGAACTCTAACCTTGCTAATCAGGTACTTAGAGAAATCAGCAAGAAGCCTATGAACCTTATTGAGGGTGCAAGGGTTGTACCCGAGAGACAGATATGGTCTTTGCTTGCACCTGAGGACGGCGTGCCTAAGATTGATGTTGTTATCGGCAAGAGTAAGTACACTGTCGAGTATACAACTGATAGTGGAGCCGCACACAAGGCAGACCACTTTGTTGAGATTTCCGGTTCAAGTGACAAGTGGAATGTTCCGGCTACAGCAACACCACTTGCAGACTTAATCAAGACAAGAAGAGATTTTGCTAAGAAAACCGGCTATTCTCTTACACGTTTTTCCATGAACACAGAGACATGGGAGATGGTTCTCAATGCAGAGGACACTAAGAAGCAGGTACTTGGTATCACAGCTTATAACGGCGGTATTAGATTACAGCAGGGACAGGTTGTCGAATATCTTAGAGGCTACGGCATCGAGATTGAGGTGTATGACAAACTGTATATTGACCCGGCGGATGGTCAGTCAAAGTACTTCATTCCAACAGGTATTGTGTCGGCACAGTCTGCCGGTGTATACCTTGGCGATTATGTATTCGGCAAGACACCTGAGGAAAGAAGCGGAAGCCTTACAGACGGAAACTTATCTATCGTTGAGACTGGTATTTCTGTCTACACATACGCCACAAATCATCCTATCAATACTCATTGCGTAGTATCCATGATTGGACTTCCTACATTCGAGGGAATGGATAGCGTTGTTGTAATTAAGGTTATCTAGGAGGTGTGCCTATGATAGCACAGAATACGGTTAAATATAACGGCAGATGGTATAAAGCCGGCGACAAGATAGAGGAGGCAGAACAGACTGTCTCCTCTTCTGTTAATTATACCAAGACAGATATTAACCGCATGTCTACAGCAGACTTACAGGAACTTGCCAAGACACAGGGTATCGGCGGTGCTGAGCTGTTAAGCGGTGCGGAGCTTAAAAAGCTGTTAATCGAGAAGTTCGGATTGTAGGAGGGCTTATGTATGCTATACACCACATTAGAACAGGTCAAAATCAGACTTAAACAATTTCATATTGATACAGTCACAAATGATGATGAAACTACATCTGATGTGGTAGTGTTCGATAACAAAGAAGATAACCCGATAATCGAACAGCTCATTAAGCAAGCTACAGAAGATGTAAAGGCAAGAAGAAACTACCCCGACAGCTACACAGATGAAATGATAACCGAAGATTTAAAGAAATTTGAAAGCGTTATCGTTAATCTTGCGGTCTATGACCATTCACAGGCAGGCGAAGCATTTATGTCAAGTTACAATGAGAATGGCGTAAACAGAACTTGGAGAGACAGAGATAGCTTATTTGTTGGGGTATTTCCATTTGCTAAAGTGTTATAGAAGATTGTGCGTTAGCATTTTGCTGATGTCGGCAATATGTTAGCAGGCGGCACACATTAAGGGTGGTGGGCGGTGTGCCATATTTTAATCGCAGGAGATATAAAATGAAAGAAATTTTATTACAGACTTACACCATAGCATTACCAATATTGCTTGGTTACATAGTTTGGCTTCTGAAACAACAGAAAAAAGACAAGGACGCCAACAGCAAAGGTACAATGCTGCTTTTGCGAGTACAGCTTATCGAATACCATGATAAGTACATGAAACTTGGTGAAATTCCATCTTATGCGTATGACAACTTCATTGAGATGTATAACGCATATCACACATTAGGTGGTAATGGCATGGTAACTAAGATGTATAACGAAATACAGGCATTACATTTAGGTAAGGCAGGAGGTAAAGAATAATGGATTTTACACAAGTATCAACAGTAGTTGCAATCGTTGTTATCACTTATTTAATCGGGTTAGCTGTTAAGGCAATCCCACAGATTAAGGACAACTACATTCCCATAATCGTAGGTATTGCAGGCGGTATCTTAGGTATTATCGGTATGTATGTGATTCCTGATTTCCCGGCAAATGACATTCTCAATGCTATTGCGGTCGGCATAGTGTCGGGGCTGTCAAGCACAGGCGTAAATCAGATTTACAAGCAGGTAAAGAACAATGCTTGACATTAATAAGCAGAACATGAAGTACTCTCGGCAAGGACAGCGTACAGTTGTTTATGAGACTGACAGTGAGGGCAACATAATCTATGAGGGATACACTGACAGTGAGGGTAACTTTATTCCGTATCTTGATGATGATGGTAATAAGATACCGCGCATCAAGGAGGAATACATAGGCTATTCACTGCCGGTTGCTTTCAAAGCAAATATCGCCTTTAGCGGCGGCGAAGCACAGGCGGAAGAGTATGGCTTTAACGTGGCAGACTTTGATGCAGTTATGCTGACGGAACGCAACGAGCTACCATTGAGCAAAGGTGATGTTATATGGCTTGACAGTGAAATTGGCTACAAGGACGAGGATAAGGTTCATGTTGACGAGATTACGGCGGATTTCATTGTCGTCGGAGTAAAGCCTTCTTTAACCTCCACAAAGTACATGCTGAAAGCTCAGGTGAAGTGATGGCAAAGCACAAGATTGTTGTTAATGTATTTTCGCAGAAGTCCATTGAGGACGCGATAAAAGGCTTACAGAGCTATCAAGATTATCTGACATATAAATGTCAACTACTTGCGGAAAAACTGGCAGAAAGAGGCGTTGAGATTGCGAGAGTACAAGTTGCAGAGCTTGACGCAATCTTCAAGCGTGACTTGATAGAAAGCATTCATTCAGAATACGAAACATCGGTTCGCGGCGGCGGTATATGGGCGGTAGTAGCCGGAACAGACCATGCAATGTTTGTTGAGTTTGGAACTGGCGTTATCGGCAAGGCACAGCCATATAAAGGCACATTGCCTGAGGGCGTTACTTGGGAGTATGCAAGTGGTAAGACAATCAGACAGCTTGCCGATGGGCGTTATGGTTGGTTTTATAAGGGGAAGGATGGCAACTGGTACTTTACAGAAGGTATGCCGTCAAGACCGTTCATGTACAACACAGAGAATGAGCTTAGGTCAATCGTTATCAGCACAGCAAAGGAGGTATTCAAGGACTAATGGCGAGTGAAAACGCATGGGCGTATGACATTGAAAGCACAATATATTCAATCGTCAAGGCTAAGACATATTCAGCAATCAAGAAGAAATACCCCAACTTGCTGTTTACCGACAAGGGGCAGAGTGACAGTTCACCGACATTCCCAACAGTCTACATCCACATGTTGGCACCGACAGAGCAAGGACGAACGATTGACGGACAATCCATTAACGGCTTACTTGTTACATTTCAAGTTGACGTTAGCACGAATACGAGCAGTTCAGACGTGCGTTGGGTGATGAGCGAGATTGCCGAGGTATTCAAGGATATGCGATTCGAGGCTAAACCAATGCCGGAAACTTCATACGCAGACAAAATATATAGAAGCACCGCACGTTTCAGACGTGTTATCGGTGCAAACGACAGATTGTTATAACTAAGAGCTTTTTAAAGCTCTTTTTTTATTTTCATTTTTAAGGAGGACAAAAATGGCTATTACATCATATTTATCCCGTGTAATTTACATGGAGTATTCGGGCGACCTCAAGAAGATAAACCTTGCAGGAACATACAACCTGTTACTTGCGGCAAAGTCTATTCCGTCACCGACATCCGCTCCGAATATGGTTGAGAGTACAACAACCGAGGATGATACTCAGACATTCGAGATGGGTATTAAGCAGACAAGTTCCAAGGAGTTTGTTGGTAATCTTGATAAGAGCGATTTTGACAAACTGCTTGCGGTAGGCAACAAGAAGTGCATTATCATTCAGCTTTACGGAACAGACGGTGTAGGCGGAGTTGCTAAGTCCGCTTATGTTGGACAGATTACGCCAACAGTTAATGACATAGGCGGCACAGATGAAATCGTTGAGATGACTGCCACAGTAGCACAGAACACATCTCCGAAGTGGGTTACAGATGACATTACCGTTGTTGATAACAAGGACGGCACATTTACAGTAGCTACAGTTTAACTTTTAATCAAGCAGAGAAGGGCGGTCTACGGACTGCCCCTTTTCCTATGGTAGAAAACATAGGAGGAAAAGGAGAGCATAATGATAACATTTGATATTGATAACAAGGAATATAAGTTAGAGTTTGGCTTTGATGCCGCTGAGAATAAGGACATCGTACAGAAGATGTTCGATTATATGACCGGAGCATACATTTATAAGGAAAACGGCAACACAATCACCGCAATGTCTAACGGTGCCGGTAAAATGGTTGCTGATTACAGCGAAGTATGTCACATGGCGTTTTATGCCGGCTGCTTACAGCACAATTCAGTCACTAAGGCAGAAGCTAAGGCTCTGACACGAGAATATATTAAACATAAGAGAAAGACCGACAGCAAGTACGGTTATTATCAGTTATTTGATGACATTAAGAAGTGCATGGAGGACGATGGTTTTTTTGTTTTGAGCGGTCTTCAGGAGACAATCGAGCAGATGAACAAGTCGGCGGCGGAGCAACTGGAGCAGATGCAGAAAGCAAAGGGAAAGAAGTAAATTTCCACAAACTGATATGGGAAGAATACTTCCCACTTGCGTTTTCCATCGGAATAAGCCTTGAAGAGTTCAAGAAGCTCACACCTAAAACTTTAGGCTATTGCCTAGAGGGTGAGAAGCTTAGACGTAAGGAACGAGACAACGAGATGTGGTCTTGGTGGGGAAATTACGGAGTATCTGCTGTTATATTTGCAGTCGACCATTGCTTGAATGGTCGAAAAGCCGTATCAAAATACGTCAAAGAGCCAGTCATGTCAAAAGATATACAACGCAAAGAGGGCTTTACTGATGCGGACATTCAAAAAGCAATTCTTATTGAACAGCAATATATGAATATGGCACAACAAAATGGATTGCCTGAAACGGTAATCAAATAAGCGGTACGGAGTAATCTGTGCCGCTTTTATTTTTATGACGGGGAGGTGAGAGGATGGCAGAAGTTGACAGCTTGGAGATAAAACTTCAAGCAACCGCCCAAAAAGCAAACACAGCAATAGATAGCCTCATAATCAAGCTTGGCAACCTTGCAACATCACTTGGACGCGTCAATGGCTCTGAGCTTAATACATTGTCAATGAACGTCACCAACCTTAGCACTTCAATGAGAGCTATTAATGACGTGGGTACAGCAAGCTTTACGAGACTTGCCAAAAACATTACCAAGATAGCAAGTGTTGACAGTTCGGCACTTAATACGGTTGCAAGCTCACTTAATTCCACGGCGAGTGCATTTAATCAGTTTACAGCAGTGTCTGACAATGCAGCGCAGATTGGTGAAGTTGCCAAGAACATAGCAAAGCTTGGAAACAAGAGTGTACAGACCTCAATTACCAACATGCCGCAGTTGGCAAGTTCGCTTACAAATTTGCTCACAACGCTTGCAAGCGCACCGACAGTAAGCAATAACGTCATCCAGATGACTAACGCATTGGCGAATTTAGCAAGCCAAGGTTCAAGGGTGGGTTCTGCTTCACGGACAATTCAAAGAAGCCTAAATGGGGTTCACAGAAGCGCACAGACGGCAACTAAAAGCACATGGTCACTAGCTAAGGCGTTCGGTAAGTTCTACGCATCATACTTTATGGTTGTGCGTGGTGCTAAGGGCTTGTGGAAATCCATCGAAAGCACCACAGACTACATAGAAGCATTCAATTACTATGCGGTTGCGTTCGGCAAAATTGGTTCCGAATGGGGCAAAGATTTTGAGAAATTCGGCTATGACAATGCCACTGATTATGCGAATAGCTTTTCCGACAGGGTGAGCGCGTTGCTTGGTAAACTTTCAGGATTGCAGGTTGATGTTGAGGGTGGCTTGCTCACGGCAGACGGCGCAAAGAACTTAGGCTTGAATATTCAAGAGGTTACGGAGTTTGCGTCACAACTTGCTTCGGTAACTAACTCACTTGGACAAACAGGAGAGACAACCACAGCAATAGCAAAGTCAATGACAATGCTTGCCGGTGATATAAGCTCTCTTTTCAACATAGACTATACATCCGTAGCCACCAACATACAAAGTGGCTTAATCGGTCAATCAAGGGCATTGTACAAGTATGGTATTGATATTACCAATGCCACATTGCAGACATACGCTTACAACTTAGGCGTTGAAAAATCCATAAGTGAAATGACGCAGATGGAAAAGCAGCAGTTAAGAGTACTTGCTATACTTGACCAATCTAAGGTTTCATGGGGTGATTTGTCTAATACAATAAACAGTCCAAGTAACATGATTAGGCAATTCAACACGAACATCAAAGAGACAGGCATGGTATTAGGACAGATTTTTATACCTGTCCTTCAAAAAGTTATGCCTGTTGTCAATGGCACAACAATCGCAATTAAACGTATGCTTGTGAGCGTTGCAAGCCTTATGGGTGTTAAGATTGATTTTGACGCTTTCGGGCAGAATGGCTATCAGGATACCTCTGACGGATTAGAAGATATAGCAAATGGCTATGACAATGTGGCTAAGGCGGCTGACAAGGCACAAAAGGGTGTTCGTGGGTTCGATGAACTTAACGTAATTAGCACTGGCACTGATACGAGCAAGAGCACAGGCGTAAGCGGTGACACAATCGACCTCACAGACGAGATTATCAAGGCTACAGAAGAATATGAAAAGGTATGGAACGATGCTTTCGACAAGATGGAGAATAAGGCTGAGACATGGGCGGATAGAATAGTTTCCGCATTATCTCCTGTTAAAAAGATATTCAAGGATTTTTCAATCGGAGATTTTTTTGCAGCTGGGCAAGATACATCTGCTCTCGTAAGCAGCATGTTCAACTGGTTTGCTGATGCAATAGACAATGTTCCTTGGTTTACAATCGGCAGGAACGTAGGAAAATACCTTGCCGGACTTGATTGGACGGAGATATTAAAATCGGCAGCTAAGGTTTTATGGGAAGGCTTTAAAGGTGCATTAGAGTTTTATGCCGGAATGTTCACAGCCGCACCACTAGAAACGGCTGCTGTTTCATTCATGGCTATGCCAGGATTGCTTAAAGCTATCACAGCAAGTAAGTTCGTGACGGGCGTTAAGAAACTTTGGTCAAATTTCAAGGCTTTTGGAACGGTTGTTAATAATACAGCCCTTGCGCTTTCGGGCGATGCGGCAGCAACAGCCACACTTGCTACTATGTTTCCTAATCTTTCGTCCAAGGTAACAGCGGTCAAAACAGCGTTCACGAATTTAGCAACTTCTATTCAAAACAAAGGCTTATGGAGAGGTATTAATGACAGCATAACATCGCTGAGAAGCAACCTTACAGGCTTTCAGAAAGGACTTATTGGAGTTGCGTCAACAGCAATAGAGTTCACGGTGCTCAAAGATGCGTTCAATGACCTCACTGTTGGTAGTGACAATATGCTATTGTCCATTGGCAAGATTGCTGGAGTTAGTGCGGCGGCGGCTGGTGCCATGTATCTTGCTTTCGGACCGGCAGGTATCGCAATAGCAGGAATAACTGGCGTGGTTGCAGCTATAAGCGGAATTAATTCTGCGATGGATGAAATTAAAACAACGGAAATAGGAAATGATATCAAAGATACTTTATCCAACCCCGGAGGAACACCTATATCTGAACTCGCTGGCCAATATGCAGATATGGTAGGTAAAATATCTGATAGCTTTTCAGCGGTTACAGAAGGCTCCACTCAACTTGATGCAGCAGATACTAATATTCGTTCAACATGGCAAGAGATTGAAAAAATTGAAACTGCTATGGAGAATGGCGTTATATCTGTTGAAGATGGAACAGCGCAATTAACAACACTATTTGGCAATTTGGCTCAAACAGCATCAGACAAGTTTGGAACACTTGAAGACACATTACTTGCTGCTTTTGGTGAAAACGGAGTATTGTCAGAAGTATTCCACAGGCTCGGTATATCTACAGAAGATACGGTTGCAACTGTGATTACTCTTAATGATAAAGTTAATCAGCGCATAGAGGAATTAACAAGCGAATTAGCAACAATGGATCCTAGCAATCCAAATTATGCGAAATATAAAGAGGAATTGGCATCACTGTTGGCAACAACTGACGGCTTAACGGAGTCGCTTAGTTTATTTGATTTACAGTTATCTCAAATAGATTACAGCCAAATAGTTCTTGACGATGGAACTATTGATGCAGATGCTTTCAATAGAGTGCTAGAACAGGTTGTGAGTTCTGCCTTAAATGCCCAAAAAGGGATTGAAGATGCCGTTAATGCAGTGCAAACAAGTTTGCAACAGGAATATAACTCTGCAATCGCACTTGGAGACGAACAATCAGCAGAAGAAATTAAATCCAAAATGGATGCTTTGCCGGATGCCTTGAAGTTGCTGAAAGAAGATGTTGCTCTCAATGCAAAAGAGTTCACTGATACAATTCAGAATGATTTGGTTGGCAAAACGAGTGAAATAATTGACAATGCTCAAGATACATTTCAAGCTAAAAACCTTAAAGGCAAAATTGCTTTAGGCGGATATGTCGACAAGTATGTTGAGGATACTGTTAGTAAGTACAATGAGGGGATAGGCAACATAAGTTCTAGCATCGAAACATCTATGTCAACATTAGGTATAAGCGGCGCTGGATGGGGCAAGGATGCTTCTAAAAAGATTTACGACAGTTTGTTCAGTTATGGGCTTGATGAAGGAGATAGCGAAGGAGCTTATGAATACTCATTAAATTCCAACTATAAATCAATTATAGACAATGCTATGTCAGATATGCCGGGATATGCCAAAAAAGCAAGTGAACCGTTAGGCAAAAATAGCGTTGATGGATATGTTCAAGGAATAACGGCTAAACAGCCACTTCTCAACAAGACCATCAATCAAAGTCTGACGCAAGGGCTTGAGGCAGGAGCAAAAGCCATTGACTCACACAGCCCTTCCAAGAAATATGCTGAATTGGGCAAATTTAGCGTTTTAGGTTACAACCAAGGTATAGAACAGAATACACAACTTACAACTTCTACAGTTCAAAAATATGCAAGTGGCATAATAAATACATTCCATAATGCTATTCTTGGTAAGTTTGAGCCGATAGGCATTCAAGTAATGAACGGCTTCATGAATGGCTTATCATCCATGGAAACCACATTATACTCTAAGGTTGATGAGATAGCGGCTAATGTGGCTACAACGATGCAAAAAGCACTTGACATCCATTCGCCATCAAGGGTGATGTTTGAACTTGGTGCCTACACCACAGAGGGATTTAAGGAGGGCATGGAGAGCCTTTACAAGCCGACAGAATTGTCTATCAAGGATTTTGGTTTTGGCATGGTTGAGGCGGTTCACCCACAGCAGTTGTACAGCGGTTATGCCGATTACACGCCGAGCGTAAGCACATCGACAAGTACCACAACGCAGAACTATTACAATACAAGTTCGAGTGTGGACAATGCCGAGACAAACGCACTGTTGAGAGAGCAGAACCAGTTGTTACAGCGTATTCTTGCCAAGGAATACGGCATAAGCAAAAGCGATATAGGCAAAGCTTCAAGAGAGTATGCAAGAGACTTTTTTAAGCGGACAGGGCGTGACGCTTACACATTTTAAAATTGCGTAACTCATTGAAAATTATGCAATTATAATGTATAATGAAGTCACAATTTAATTTGTAACATTATAGCGAAAGCATTAAAGAATACCAGTCGGCGGACCGGCGGCAGAGTTGGTGTTACGAACAGTAAGAGGATGCAGGCAGAGTGAGCTTGAAATAATTCCCTCAGCAGATACATTGTAGAAGTGTACCTGTTGAGGGTTTTTTATTACAAATCATCAACAGAAAGGAATGATATTATGTTAGTAGAAACAAGAAAAATCGGTAAAAGCAAAGAGGTAACTGTTGTTAGCAGTCTTGATGTAGCAAAAACTTTTGAAAAGGAACACTACCATGTCATAGAGGAAATAAGAGCTATACAGAGTAAAATTAGTAGCACCGAATTTTCGGGGCTATTCTATGAAAGTGATTACGTTGCATCAAACGGCAAGAAAAATCCAATGTACCTTATAAACCGAGATGGCTTTACGCTTTTGGTAATGGGGTATACAGGTGAAAAGGCTATGAAGTTTAAGCTGGCATACATCAACCAGTTTAACGCTATGCAAGAGCTTCTTACAGGAAAACTGATTGAGCGCGAAAAGGGCATTGCAGTAAGGCAGTCACTTACTAAGGCTATCCAGCAGTCAAATGAGAATGAGCGTATGCATGGACACGCTTATTCTACATATACCGACATTATTTACAAAGTGATATTCGGCAAAACAGCAAAGCAGTTAAGGGAAGAATACGGCATTGACAAAAAGGCTAATTTAAGAGACTGTTTTACGGCTGAGGAGCTTGCGAAAGTTCAGTCCATAGAAATGATTGTCAGCGGTCTTGTAAACTGCGGTTGGGGTTATGACGATATAAAAAGTTTTATCGCTAATCCGACGAAAAAATTACTTGTCGCATAAGTTGACATACCTCTCATATCGTGTAATAATGAGGTCACTACATTATATGGGAGGTATTGTTATATGGAAGAAAAAACCACTAAAACCGACAATCAAAGCAAAAACAGTGAGGATATCAAAATAAATGTAATATCCATACTGCTTGGTTTAGCTTTTTTGTTAGGTGTATTTTTGGCTTTAACTGGTAGATTTATGATTTTATTGTGGATAATAGGCATTTTTTTAAGCTTATTTTGCTTATTTTTGGGTATAAGACTTTGCTTTGATGTCCACGCAATCAGAAAGCACCTTGACAGCAAGGAGGGCAGATAATATGAGAAGATTAAGAATAGGTGCAATTATATTATCTGTTCTTTTAATAACAGGATGTTCCCCTAACAATTCGCAAGCCGAATATGATAGCTTGATGGCAGAAAAGCAGTCACTTGAAGCTGAACTGGAAAAGCAAAAGGAAACTACAATTCAAGAGATAACCGAAAGCACACAACAAACAAGTAACGCAGATATAGAAATTATCTTTGACAGAACATACAACATTGGCGATGAAGATACAATGCGTTTTGCCGTGTTAAATAAAGAAGGACAAATATCATTATCAGTATTTGCCACAGCATCTGACGCTGATAATGCCACAATTATGTTTTTGGCAAGCGCAGGTGTTTTGAAAGACGGTGACTTGGATTTTAGCATAAACATTTTTTACAACGAATTGCACATGGTGTACTCTATGTCTGATGGCAAGTTGACTTGCGTGGGAACTAACACAGACGGGAGTATGACATTGTCTGCACCTGATTGGATTAACTCAAACGTCAACTTAGCAACAGAGGCAAATTCACAATATTATCTTGATGCACTTAAAGTAGTCGAACAGTTTACACAGGATTTTACTGATGAATATGGAATTGAAATGTCAAACGACGTAAGCGAAAATCAAACTGATAGCCAAACGAAGGAAATTGAAGTACTTGCAGAGTACACACTGCCTGATGGTATCGGTTGGTACACATATCATTTTATGATTGTCAAGAACAACACAGATAAAGCTTTGAATGTCAAAACAAGTTCCAAAGCATATATGGCAGATGGAACACTTGTAAGCGTGGATGATGCTGAATTTGACGCATTAGGAGCTGGGTGTGTGTCGGTAATACAAGAACACTTTGAAACAGATTCAGAGATTGCTTATTATGATACAAAAATAACAAGCAAAAATGATGGATGGTGTGATTCGGTTATACAAGATTTGTCTTATACAGATACGCTCATAAAAGATGGAGCAATTTTTGACGTAACTAATAATGGCACCAAGGCGGCTGAATTCGTTGAGGGCTATGTATTGTTCTTCAATGGTGACGAGCTTGTTGATTGGGATTACAGTTATTTTACCGATGATGATAGCGAGTTAAAACCAGGTGAAACAATTACAAAGCAGCTTAGTTGTTATAAAACATTTGACAGAGTAGAGTTTTACTTAGACGGAAGAAGATAGACAAGAGGGAGCTGAAAAGCTCCTTTTTGTTTGCGAAAAATATTTTAAAAAAAGTGCTTGACTTTTTGTAGCGACAGTATTATATTTATTGTAGCGACAAAAAGAAGAGAGGTGATTAAATGTCGCCAAGAACAGGCAGACCTAAGACTGATAACAACAAAGACACGATGCTCAGAGTTAGACTTGATGATGATATGGTTGAGAAACTGGAAATTGCATCAAGGAATCTGAATATCACAAAATCAGATGTTGTCAGAAATGGTATAGAAAGCGAGTACCAAAGGTCAATAAAAAAATAGAGCGGTTGCTAATGATTTGACGGTCAAGCAACCACTCTAGTGCACCAATCCGCAAAGGAATTGATAAATCTATACTATCATTCCTTTTGCGGAAAATCAAGGTTTTTTTGGAAAGGAATGGTATGATATAATGAAAGAGCAGATTATCAAGTCAATTATCAGTAATTTAGAACACATCAACTTGCACTTCCTAAAGTGCGTACTGGCATACACGAATGTGTTAGCCGGGAACGAGAAGGGAGGCAATCAGTAATGGAAGAAAACAGAGCAATACTTCACAAGCTGATTGACAGCATAACAAGTGGCGGCACACTGGAATATCTTGCTACATTTGTAAGATTATTCTTAGAGAAGTGGGGTGACTGATATGGCAGAGCTTATAAAGATTGAGGGAACAGAGCTATCTATTAAGGAATACAATGGTGAAAGAGTAGTTACGCTTAGGGATATAGATTTTGTTCACCAGAAGAAGTCAGGGTCCAGCAAGAGAACTTTTGAAAGATATAAAAGTCACTTTATTTTAAATGAAGATTACTTTGAACTAACAAGGAAAGACTTAGGGGACAAGTTGTCCCCTAACGAAAAAATAGTTGGAAATCCTAATCTGAAAACATATCTTTTGACTGAAAGCGGGTATTTGATGGTTGTTAAAGGTTTTACCGATGACCTATCATGGCAAGTTCAGCGAAGCCTTGTGAATGGTTACTTTAAGGCTAAGGCACAGCCACAGACAGCGGTTGCGCCGGTGCAGGTTGAGGACACCAAGTACAACACAAGCAATACACTGGTGCCTAAGGTCAAGAGTTGGTATATGCGCAACAGAAGCAACCTTGATTGGGTAGCATATAAGACAAATTGTAAACTTTCATACGTTTGCCACAGGCTTTTAAAGCGCATAGGTGAAGAATATGACCTAGATGCGGCAAAGAAGATATACGAAGCGGAGACTGGACACGCACCGCAGTACCCACTTGATATTGTGGACTATTTTCCTCAATTATCGGCAATGGCTACATGGTGGTTGAATGACCTGATTAAAGTAATTGAGGAAGAAAATAAATGAAAAGATGGCACCCCGGAAATGGGGTGCTGTTTTTTGTAAGCAATTTTTAATGGGACAATTTGTCCCTTTTAAGCATTGCAAAGGTATGTACGTTAAACGTACTTTTAGAATGTATTGTTTGATAAAAGGAGCATTAGCGATGGAAAATTCAAGAATTGAAATCAAAACAAACGGAGCTTTTTCACAGATATTCATTGACGGCAAGAAACTCAATGGTGTAAGGAACTATAAGTTAGAACATGCGGCAGGCAAAGCGCCAACATTAACACTAGACCTCAACGCATTTGATTTAACCGTTGATGGGCAAATGCTATTGATACAGAAGGGTGTCGGTGAGATTGATGTGAGTATAAAGGGGTAGCTGATAACTACCCCACAGTTTTAGCCCGAAATGCTTTCAGGAGCATTTGAAGCAATAGGACATCGAGGTAAATCGCAATCATTGCCACAGCTAATATAATCGCAACTTGCAATACCTTTGGCATATTCAAAGCGTTTAGTTGTTGAAGCGTTGATGTAATTAACTCTAATCGAATAGTCCTTGTTTTGGGTTGGGCAAAAACCATATACTCTTTTGTACATAATACACCTCCTTCCAAGGAAGATTGTAGCACACAAAAGGCTTAAAATCTACTTTTACAATTTACTATACTAAAATCTGTATACAAAATGTAAACAAAACGTAGCCTAGATAAGTATAGATATAGATAAGAGTAGATAAGATTAATAAGAGTATATATATAATAATAAAAAGTAAATATAGAAATACAGTATATTATTAATAATAATAGGGCAGTCCACAAGGGCTGTCTTTTTTATTAGATAAATTAGACACATGGAGGGATAAGACTATGAACATTGGTAACAGAGTATTTGCAGTTCAGGGCTATGCTGTGACGCAGAACTATGCACAGCACGTTGAGGCGGTCAAGAATGGTGGTTATGCACAGGGAATTGACCTTGTGCCGCAAAAGGATAACAGATACATTCAGAGCGACATAGTGACTCATTCAGACGGCACAGTGCTTTACGCTGGCAACGGTGACGGCTATGGCAACGCTGTGTGGATTCTGCATAATGACAACTATGTGACTGGTTACGGACACATGAGAGAGCTTAGGGTTAAGACAGGCGATGTTGTTAAGCGTGGTGATGTGATTGGCGTTGTTGGCAACACAGGTCATTCAACAGGTATTCATCTTCACTTTGAAGTTCGTAGGTACAAGAAACCTTACACTGTCAACGCTGGTGATTTCTGGGGAGCTAATTCTTTTATGAACACTTCTAAGTTTGACTGGGTAGACCCGACACCGTACATCAACGCTGATTTACCGGGGCAGACGGTACAGGCGACCACAGATAAGTACTATCGTGTACAGGTTGGAGCTTTTGAGAACAAGGCTTATGCAATAAACATGGCAAGAGACGTTAGGAGCAAGGGTTACAGTGCGATAATTAAGTACTATGAGGGCAACTACCATGTACAGGTCGGAGCATACGAGGCTTACTGGCGTGCTACAGCAACAAGGCTCAGGCTGTTAGCGTCCGGCTACAAGGGAGCATTTATTACAAATAAGACAGGACAGGACATAGCATTTTAGCATCTATCATTGATAGGTGTTTTTATTATGCCCTAGAAAGGCGGTAAAGGTGGCATACGGCGGTTTTTTAGTTAAGGTGGGAGAATATATCATCCCGCAAAAATTTATCAAGGCTGACAGCTACAAGACTTATGTGAACATGCAGGACATAGACGATTACACGGATGCTAACGGCTATTTGCACCGTAACGCCGTGGAATTGAAAGCATTAAAGGTTGAGTTTGATGTGCGTGCCATGCTGACAGGCAGTGAATTAGAGGAGCTTATGTCGAACATTCGCAACAGTTACACTAATTCAAGGGGTAGAGAGTGTATAATCACAGCTTTTATTCCTGAGTACAACGATTATGTAACGCAAAAAGGCTACCTTGCCGACTTTCAACCGCAAATATACGGCACATACGGCGGTGAGCTTCATTACAGCTCATTCCACATGTCGTTTATAGGAGGCGTATACAATGGTTGATTACACCTTGCAAGACTTGTTTTATCGACAGAATGTGGATAAGCAGTTTGTCATCACAACTGATGACGGAACCGTAACCATAACCAACACAGAACTGCATCAAGAGAGCTTTGAACTGACTGAGAGCTTGTGCTCCGAGAGTGAACTTACTTTCGGGGCGTGTGAAGCGGCGGCGGTTAAGTTCACAATTTCAAATATTTTCACTTCACTGAAAGATAAGTGGATAACTGTCAAGATAATCTTTGATGGCAACAGCGATAATTCGTTCATTTTAGGGCGTTATAAAGTTGCGTCTGATAAACCTACGGCAGACCAAATTAAACGCGAGATTGAGGCTTACGATGCGTTGTACGATGTGATTAACACCGATGTGGTTGATTGGTACAACAGTATCTTGCCAACAACGGACACTTACATCACATTCAAGACTTTCAGAGACAGTTTTTTTGCTCATTTTGGCATCACGCAAAAAGAGATTACTCTTGTCAACGATACTATGACTGTAAGCAGAACTGTTGACACTGACGAACTTAGCGGCGGTCAAGTCCTCAATGCTATCTGCGAGATTAACGGTTGCTTGGGGCATATCGGCAGAAGTGGGCAATTCGAGTTTGTATACCTTAGCAACACGGCACCTATAATAATCAACAAGAGCTACTACACAAGTGCTGATTATCAAGACTACATTGTGTCACAGATTGACAAGTTGCAAATTAGACAGGACGAGAACGATATAGGAGCTATTGTCGGTACAGGCAGTAACACCTATGTTATCGAGAATAATTTTCTTGTTTATGGCAAGGATGCGGCACAACTAAAGGCTATTGCAACTAATGTATTCAATCGCATTAAGGGTATTACATATCGCCCAGCGGAAATATCAAGCGCAGGAAACCCATGTATTGAAGTCGGCGACGCAATTAAACTGTCAACTAAGTATGCAGAACTAACTACTTATGTCTTAGAACGCTCCTTGAAAGGCATACAAGCCCTTACAGACAGTTATACGGCACAAGGCGAACAATTACGCACCACACAGATAAACAGCTCTAATAAGTCAATTACACAACTTAAAGGTAGAGTGAACCGACTAATCCGTGATGTAGACCAGAACAAAGCGGAAATATCGAATGTTGAAGCCGGATTAAAGAATGAGATAACACAGACCGCATCGGAACTGGATGTAAAGATACAGAGTTTGCAATCGCAGATAGATGGCGAGATAACCGTCATCAACGGTCACGGAGTACCAACACTCTATAATTACCCGGCATACAACTGGGTAGCCAGTCCCAAGGTTGGCGATATACTTGTTGAGGGCACAAAGTTCACTTATTCGGATGAGGTGTATCGTAAACACCAGAGGACATTGTTTTTCGATGAGGATACGGCGACTACATACCGTTTTATAAAAAAGGATGATATGTGGATATGGGAGCCGATAGCCGACACTGAATATTCGGTGATTCAGAAGCAGATAGCAGACCTTAATGTAACTGCACAAGGAATTACTCAGAGCGTTGAGCAGCTGTCAACCAAGGTGACGAATGAGTATATCACACAGATTGATGCCAAGACACTTGTAGCGACCACAGCAGACGGAATCAAGGAAGATATATCTAAGACGTATACTACTAGGGATTATGTCAACACACTGAGTGCAGAGTTCAACAGGACAGCAGAGGGACTTACTGCACAGATAAGTGAGGTTAATGAAGCTCTTGATGGTGCCAATGAGGTCTACACCATACAAGGAACACCAACCTTGCGGAATTATCCTGCATACAACTGGACATCGGGACCGGTGGTTGGCGATAAGCTTACGCAAGGATTACGGTTTACTTATTCGGATGTAAGCTATAAGAAACACAACAGAGCACTTGTTTATGATGAGGTTGCCGGCAAGACGTACAGGTTCATCAAGGGCGGTGACACATGGGGATTTTCCGATGTTGGCGATACCGAATTTTCGTGGGTCAATAAGAAGTTAGCTGAGTATAAAGCTACGGCAGACGGACTATCTGCTGATTTATCGAAGTTCGAGACTAAGGTTGACTCGGATTACATAACCAAGATTGATGCTCAGGCGAGCATTAAACTCTCAGCGGATGGACTGAAAGAGGACTTTAGCAAGACAATAAGCAATTATTCAACCACTACGCAGATGAACTTAGCAATAAGCAAAAACGCAGAGGGAATCAAGACGACGGTGGCATCGTCAACGAGCAAGTGGGACTATAGTGGCTATTGGCATAATATTGATTATAGCGGATATGGCACACCGTGGGATGAGGGCTATGGAGATATCAACCGATATAGGGGTAAAACGTATCTAGACGTAACAACAGGGTATGTATATTACTGCTGTGCAGATGATGGCTCGTATGAGGATTGGTTCAAGGATTATGAATGTACAACAATGCTTGCTGAATTAAAATCTTTAGCCGAACAGACAGATAAAAAATTCAGTTGGCTGATTAAGAGTGGCGATAGTGAATCAAATATGGTATTAACTGACAGGCTCTATGAACTGGTTACGGAGCGCATTGACTTGACTGGATTAGTGACAATCTCGTCTTTGAAGGAAAGCGGACAAACTGTCATTAATGCCGATAATATTACTACCGGAAGCATTAAAGGGCGGCGACTTGAAGCGTGTACAATGGACGGCGGAGCCATTGCAATAGGGGGAAACAACATTGTAATGAATGAAGCGGGACTGTGGGTAATAGGTGAATGTTCAGCAGACAAGCCAGCTTACCAAGTTACTAACAGAGGTGAGATAATGCAATACTGGTCAGATGGTATACGCCGATTCTACTCTAACGGTTTAGGCGTGAGCGGAACATGGGTAACACATTTTGATGAATACACTGCATCGTCGGACTGGTACAAGATATGCATTGCCGCTAATAATACATCAGATGCACGATACAAGAACACAATCAAAAGCCTGGACGATGAAGAACACATGGAAGAACTTTTTAATAGTCTAAAGCCATCTGCATTTTATTACAACAAAGGCACAGAATACGTGGAAACCCAAAGACACCTGGGCTTCATCGCACAAGACATTGAGAAAGCGATTACAGAAGCAGGAATCAAGGCAGACATGGCATTATTTGACCATATCAACGAGGATAAACTTGGAGTTAATAAGCAAGAGTTAATAGCCCTGTGTGTATGGCAGATACAAAAACTTAAAGCCCGCGTAACCGAGCTTGAAAAGAAAGGAGAGGTAGCATGAGTAATTATGACATAAGGGCATTCAGAAGTTCACTTGCACAGTACATCAATCAGTCGCCGATTGAAACTGAGGTAAAGCTACTTGCACTTAAGGATTTGACTACACAGTTAGAGAAAGAAGCAGATGCCGCAGTTGCCAGAGAAGTGGCAGAATTGGAAAAAGCGGCACAGTTAAAAAGAGCTGCTGAGGAAAAAGCAACCCAAAAAGAAAGCGAGGTAGAAGATAATGGCGATTGACTATAACAAGCATAACTGGGCTTACGGCGAGGAAATTACACCTGATAAGCTCAATAACGTGGAGAATGGCGTCAAAACAAATGCAGACGCGATAAATGAGGTAAATAATAATTTGCCTCGACAATTACTATGGACAGGGCAAGCCAAGGCAGGAGAAATGATTTTTTTTAATACAGCACGCTTCACACAATACGAAGTGGTGTATAATACATCCTTCGCCGCACGAGGGATGAAGGTGCTCGACACTTCAATACCACATGGTGGCAAAGGATTGTTAAGCTTAATAGGTACATCAGCATTGTGGACAGGCGAAAAATATATTACCTCACAGACATTATGTATAGCAGATGTATATGACGACCATTTGTATGTCAATTCGATTGTTGATTATGCTTCAGATGGCAATGAATACACAGATAATCGAGCTGTGATTGCTGTGTATGGCTTAATTTGATTTATGTAGCCAAATCCAATTATTATTTATATGGCTACGGCATCACACCGTAGCCACATATTTCTCAAAGATATTCCGGGTGTGCTCCTCACTTATATAGCTGTAATGCTTGCCGGTAACGCTTTGGCCTTTATGTCCGAGGCATTCTCCAGCATCATGCACCGAACCACCACGTTTGACAATGTTCGTGGCGGTGGTCTTTCGGAATAGGTGAGGATAAATACGGCGGTCAATCTTGGCGTTGCCCTTAATGCGTTTAAGGCTTCCTCTGACGGCTTCATCACTCATAGGCTTAGTTGTTCGGCTTTGAGTAAAAAGTGGCTCATTAGGGCTGTTAGAGCCATTCCTTGACGTAATATAGTCTTTCAGGTACTTCATGGCAACATTATCAAGGTAAACCGCCCTGTAATTCTGCGTATTTTGTCGATTTTTTGGTTGCGATTGAGAGCGAGTTGGCATTGATTGTATGCTATTCTTAACATGTTCCTAACTGGAACGACATCAAGCTTCGGCGAGGAGCGGTGTGATTGGCGTTGCACCGTTCCTTGTGCTTGACAATATCGAACCTATGTTCTATAATGGGTGCATCGCTACTGGGAAACGTGTGGATTTTGGGAGGGGTAATGTTGGGTAAGGTGAAGTTAAAAGAACGAGCCGAATTAACCAAAGAAGCTATTGACAACAAAGAACAAATCATTAAAATGATAACTAAAATAGAAGATGCAGGCACCCTAGAGTACCTGCATACATTCATCAAACTTTTTTTAGAGAAGTGGGGTTAATCCTCACTTTTCTTTTCGTGAAATCATTAAGTTCACCATATCGAGAACCACTTCTTTATCTCTCTCACTGAGTAGAGATATTTTTCTTACTAACTCTAAGTCTTTAGAAGCTTCGTCTGAACTTAATTCCTTTTTCTTGGGGACATCAAACCCCATTAACCACATCGGTTCTACTCTTAAGACTTTTCCTATTTTCCCACTACTAATATTCGATGGGGCATGTGAGCCGTTAAGATACTGACTTATAGATGCTTTATTAACGCCGGATAAATCGGATAATTCCTGAGGTCTAAGCCCGGCTTCCGTTAATGCTTCTCTAAGCCTTGACGCCGTAAGTTCGCACTTCAATACACTCACCTCCTTATCTTGTGCAACCTTATAATACCACAACACTGTTAAACTTTCAACAGAAAAGTTAAACAAAATTAAACTTTATTGTTGACAAATGAGTTAAACAGTGTTAAACTGCATTTGTGGTTGAGAGAAAGGAGGAAAAGACATGCCGTATAGTTACAACAAATTAAGAGGACGCATTGTTGAAGTGTTTGGGAATCAGAATAATTTTGCTGATAAGCTTGGAATTTCCAGTACATCATTGTCGCGGAAGTTGAATTGTAAGACAGGTTTCTCACAAAGCGATATGTCAGAGTGGGGCAACTTGTTAAATATTCCACAGGCTGAATATGGTGATTATTTTTTTACCTAAAAAGTTAAACTGCGTTTAACACAATAATGCAGAAAGGAGAAGAATGAACGAGTTAATCAAAGTTGATGCTGATGCACAGGTTGTATCAGCTAGAGAACTACATGAAGCCCTTGGAGTTGAGAAAAGATTTAGTGCTTGGTTTGAGACAAATTCTCAGGGGTTTGTTGAGGGAGAAGATTTTACAAGTGTACTTTCAGGTACGGTTGTAAATAACGGAGCACACAGAGAGTTGCAGGACTATAACTTGTCTGTCGATATGGCAAAGCACATCTGCCTTATGAGCAGAACGGATAAAGGTAAGGCTTGCAGGCAATACCTTATAGACGTTGAAAAGGCTTGGAACACGCCAGAGCAGGTAATGGCAAGAGCGTTAAAAATTGCCAATCAGACAATAGATAGTTTGAAAGAGAATAACATAAAACTTATCAAAGCTAATGAAAGAATGAAGCCGAAAGAGATTTTTGCTGATGCTGTGGCTACGAGCAAGACTTCAATTCTTGTCGGAGACTTGGCGAAGCTGATATGTCAGAACGGCTATCAAATAGGACAGAAGCGGTTGTTTGACTGGTTACGCAACAACGGATATTTAGTCAAGAGCGGAAGTTCTTACAATATGCCTATGCAGAGATATGTTGAGCAGGGCTTATTCGAGGTCAAGGAAAGCAACGTGCAGAATCCGGACGGAAGTGTAAGGACTACACGCACGACAAAGGTTACAGGCAAAGGACAAGTTTATTTTGTTAATAAGTTTTTAGGGAGAGGAGAATGAAATGGCAATCAAAGCATACAAAGGGTTTAAAAAGGATATGACTTGTCGAGGATTTCAGTACGAAGAGGGCAAAGAGTACGAAACCGATAAGGTAGAAGTGTGTGAAACAGGATTCCATGCGTGCGAGTATCCGTTAGACTGCTTTAATTATTATGCTCCTAGTGAGAGTGTATTCAATGAGGTTGAGCAGGACGGAGAAATCAGCCGCAAGGGCGATGACGCTAAGCTTGCATCGACTAAGATTAAGATAGGTGCCAGTTTGAATATTGCCGGCATGGCTAAGGCAGCCATTGAATATACCAAGAGCAGAATAGATAAAGAAACCGACAGCAATTCAGACTGCGGAGCTTCATCCGCAACAGGCTACAAGGGAGCTTCATCCGCAACAGGCGACTACGGAGCTTCATCCGCAACAGGCAACTGCGGAGCTTCATTTGCAACAGGCTACAAGGGAGCTTCATCCGCAGACGATAAAGACAGCATAGCAGTTGCTTGGGGTTATCACGGCAAAGCTAAAGGAGTTATTGGTTCTTATCTTGTATTAGCCGACTGGGAAGGTGATGAAGATAATTACTGGACGCAGGAATTGTGGACGCTTAAAGGAGCAAAGATGGTAAGAGTTGATGGAGATAACATCAAAGAAGATATATTTTACACAATGCGTAATGGCGAGATTGTTGAATGTAAGGAGAAGTAATGTCAATTCTAGGCAGTATCTTGTGTGCAATTTGCATATATGTTTCACCGAAAACACTCAACTACATAGAGAAGCCGATATATGGTCCTATTCAGGAAACATCGGACGAATGGCAGACATTCACGCTCACAGCATATTGCGGTTGTGAGAAGTGTTGTGGGAAGAATGACCGAATAACTGCAACAGGAACTTATGCTATTGAGGGCGTTACCATAGCGGTAGACCCTACGGTTATTCCTTATGGTTCTATGGTAGATATTGAGGGAATCGGAACATTTATAGCCGAGGACTGCGGCGGTGCAATCAAGGGCAACAGGATTGACATATATTTTGAGGAGCACGCTGACGCTTTGAAGTTCGGCGTGTGGGAAGAATGGAGAGTGAGGGTAAGAGAGTGAAACAGCCAAAAAAATTGACGTATAAGCAGAAAGTTATTGTATCGTCGCACAGGCTTAATGCTGATGACTGGATGTTGGAGAAAGAGACGGATTTTTACTTGTACCTTATGAGTAAAGACGGAGCCAAGAAGAAAATTATAGACAAATTTAAAAGGAGGTAAAACGTGATGGTTATTACAGACTTAAACGCATTAGCGGTAAAAGAGTTGGCTATTGTATGCGAAGCAGAGAAAATGGGAGTGATTATTGAGGACGGCAAGATTACAGGAGCCGTTCAGAAGGAGGACTAAGAGGAATGAATATTAAGCTTTTGAACATGAGACTTGAAAACTTCATGTGTTACGCAAGTAAGGATTTTGATTTTTACGCCATTACTAAGCTCATGGCGAAGAACGGTGTCGGAAAGTCAACAATAGCCACGGCATATCTGTGGTGCTTGTTTAACTGCGATTATGAGTTGAGAGATAACCCGGTTGTCAGAAGAGAAGTTGACGGAGTATCAGTTGATGATATGGACGTGTCAGTTGAGCTTGTACTTGATGTTGATGGAAAAGAAGTCACTATGAAGAAAGCGCAGAAGCGTACTTATAGCAAGGATGGCAGCAGTTACAAGGATGATAACAAGTATTTTGTCAATGATGTGCCTAAGACATTAAAGGACTTCAACGCATATCTTGATGTAGATATGAATGTATTTAAGATGTGCAGTAATATCAACGCATTTCTAAATCAGAAGCCAGCTGAAATGAGGGAATATCTGTTCAGTCTTGTTGAGAATGTAACAGACCTTGATATAGCACGTTTCAAGGCTGAATTAGCCGAGTTAGTGCCGCTGTTAGAGAAGTATACAACAGAGGAATTATCCGCTATGAATAAGGCTACTAAGGCTAAAATCACAAAGGATTTACCTATCCTCAACGGACAGATTATGGAAAAGGAAAGAGATATTCAGATTAAGCAGGACACAGATGTATCTGACCTTGAATTACACAGAAACAGCCTTAAAGAACAGATTGCTGACTGCATTGCAAAGCAGACTGATAATGACAAGCTGTTAGCTGAATACGATAAGGCTAGTGCAGATATCCTTGATTTGAAGTTTAAGCAGGGAGATTTATCACGCAAGGCTAACGAGGACAATATCAAGGCTAGGAAAGAGATTGAGGATAAGATTGCCGATAAAAAGTTTCTTGTTAAGCAGACAGAAAGGACTATCGGCGAGACAGAGCGTTGCATTGAGCTGTCAAAGAAAAACATTGAGAGTATAACCGGATATCTCGATGTAGAACGCAAGAAGTGGACTGAGGAGAATAACCGTCAGTTCGACGAGAATAGCTTTATCTGCCCTTACTGCGGTAGTGAATACAGTGAGAATAAGAAAGAGCAGTTGAGAGCTGACTTTAAGAAGCATAAAGCAGACACGCTAAAGGCTATCACGGATAACGGAAACCTTTATGCTGACAGACTTAGCAAAGAGAAGAAAACACTTGCAGACCTCGAAGCAGAGTTGCCGGAGCATGAGGAAAGTCTTGGGATGCTGAATACGGCTATCGAAGTTCTTACAGAGCAGTTGACGGAATTGCCGCAGGAGATTGATATTACCGATTCAGAAGAATACAAGGCACTTGCTAATGAGATAGCCGAAAAGGAACAGGCTATTCACAAGGCTAATGACATATCGGCGGTCAAGGCTGAATTAAAGGCACAGGAAAACGAACTTAGGCAGCAGCTGTCAGAGTGTGAGCAAAAGATAGCTGAAAGCAACACAGAAAAAGACGAACAGCGACTTGAAGAATTAAGGGCAGAACAGCGTACACAGGAACAGAATAAGACTAATGCTGAAAAAATCCTTGATTTGCTTGATGAACTGGATAAGGCAAAGAATGAAACATTATCTGACAGCATTAACAGCCACTTCTCATTAGTCAAGTGGAAGTTGTTTGAACTGAACAAGTCTGGCGGCTACAAGTCAGTTTGTGTACCTACAGTTAACGGAAAGTCGATTCTTACCACTATGAGCAATAAGGGCAACAGGATTTTAGGCAGGGTTGATATTTGTAACTCTATTCAGAAAATTAGCGGTATGTCAGTACCTATATTTTGTGATGATGTAGAGAGCTTGGATATGCAGAACGAGGGAAAGATAATTAGTATGGTTGAATCACAATTAATTTTATTATGCGTGTCTAATGACAAGGAGCTAAAAATTATAAATGTTCAAAAATGATTTAACAGGGCAGAAATTTGGGAGACTTACAGTTGTTGAGTATTTACCTGATAAGCACAAATGGCTTTGCAAATGCGACTGCGGAAATTACAAAGAAATCTTCACAAGCAAATTAACATCCTTACACACGAAGTCCTGCGGTTGTTTGAAAAACAAGTACAAAATCACAACGCATAGGATATTTTCAATATGGACTAATATGTTGGACAGATGTTCTATTAATTCAAAAAGAAAGGATATTATTTATTATGCTCAAAAAGGAATAAAAGTATGTGAAGAATGGAAAACATACGAAAACTTTGAAAAATGGGCACTTGAAAATGGATATGCTGAAAATCTTACTATTGACCGAATAGATGAAGATAGAGATTATGAGCCTAATAATTGCCAATGGATAACCTTTGCTGAACAACAGAGGAAGAAAAAATGTAATAGATGGTTTACTTATAATGGTGAAACTAAGATTTTATCTGACTGGGCAAGAGAGCGGGGTATTCCAGTTGAAACTTTAAGAGATAGGATTGATATGTTGGGCTATTCTTTTGAAGAAGCAATTAACAAAAAGCCTAGGTTGAACAAAAACAGCATAATTTTTACATATAAAGGCGAAGAAATGAATTTAACTATGTTGGCTGAAATATGTGGGCTTTCGGTTGCAACAGTAAGCAAGCATATAAAGCGAGGCGATAGTGCGGAACAAATAATAGAACTTGCAAATAAGTTAAAGAGATAGAAAGCGAGGAATAATTATGGCAGAGAATACGGCAGTTGCAGAGAAGAAAGCATTTACCACCTCATTAAGCGAGTGGAGCAATACAATGACAGGACTTATTATTGACGATTATAAGGCTTGCGGAATGAATATGGATGATTATGCAAAAGAGTGTGCTATGGAAGCAATGACAAGCATATTCAATCTTGTCAAGAATGACCCTAAGACTAATATGGGTAATCTTGATACAAGCAATATAAGGGGCATTGTAAAGCGTTGTGCAAGCTTAAAGCTCAATGCTAGCGCATACCCAAGGGAGTGCTATTTCCAGTTAAGGAGTGTAAAAGTAGGCACTGACCCACAAACAAAAGAAGAAATATGGCAGAAGCAGGTCGAAATGGGAATTGAGGGAGCTGGCTACGATTCGCTCTTATCCAACTACGGGAAGAATGTTGATACAGTTTATCCATATTGGGTTATCAAGGAGGGTGACGTGTACGTTCCGCCTAAGCACAAAGGGCTTTCAATCACCGACCCGGAGTGGGAAGAGAAAGGATTGTCCGACAAAGCTGTAAGAGTTGTATATCCTGTGAAGTTAAAGGACGGAACGGTTACTTATTTATCCGCGGACAGAGACAGCGTAAAGATAAATTTACTGTCCCATGTAAAGCAGAATATGCAGAATGAAACTTTCGGAATAATAACCGGCACGAAAAAGCAGTACAACAAGGAAGTGGAACGCACTCGTTATGACGCTACACCGGAAGAGAAAAAGAAGATAAAAGAGAAAAAGGAAGAAGTTCTCAACGCGTTGAGGCAGTGCGAAACCGTAGACGATATGATAAAGTGCGAAATCGCTAGACCGTTTATATCGGGTGCTTGGCTTGATACCCCAGAGAGCATGATTCAGAGGAAAATGTGCAACAATGCCACAAAAAAATTTCCGAAGAATTATGACCCAATGGCAAGACAGGCACAGGTTGAAATGGACGAAGTTTATCAGCTTGCACAGGCTGAGATTGACGAGAACTCTAATACAGTTGAGTTCATAGAAGATAATTCCAGCGCAACGGCGATAGAAGCAACCAAGGAGCAGTCAACAGAGCAGACCGAGTTACCGCCATTTATGACGGCAGAATAGGAGGTTATATGATTGCTAGTGACAAGGGAATAGTAATGATTGCCGGTAAGGGTGCGGACGTTATAGACGATTGGGGAGTTCTAACCAAAGTGATATATGAAAAAGTGCTCCATGGTGATAAGCAACTCTTTAATATGATACTGAATGAGGCTATTGAATGCCCTGATAAGTGCTCTACCGCTACCGATAGCGATTTTGGTGCAGTTGCAAGGAAAATCATGGAGGGTAAGCATGAGAATAATTAGTCAGGATGGAACAACAGATGTGCCATACGAGCATGTGGCGGTTATCAGGCTTAACAAGAAGATTTACTTCTTTAACAGCAACTTGATTACCGATTCACAGGCACTTGCGGAGTACTCGACCGAGGAAAAGGCAGAGAAAGCTATGGAAATGCTAAGAGGCGCTAATACAGAAACTTCTAGTGTCAATGCAGATTCTTCAGGACTTGGATTTTCAGTTAGTACTCACAAGTTTTTTCAACTTCCAAAAGATGATGAGGTGGAAGTATGAAAAATGTTGATATTAGAGAATATGCAGAAGAAAATGGCGTAAAGTTGTGGGAAGTTTCGGAGCATTTAGGATATGCGCATGATACAGCTTTTTCTAAAGTATTAAGGCACGAGCTTGACGATGATAAAAAGTGGGAAATAAGACAAGTTATTGACAAAATCGCAGACGAACATAGATGGGAGAATTGATGAAACTTAAATGTATTGCAACAGGAAGTACAGGTAATTGCTACACCTTAACTTCCGACAGTGGAGAAACACTTATCCTTGATTGTGGTATCGGCATCAAGGAGATTAAGAAAGGTTTGAACTGGAATATAAGGGGGATAAGGGGCGTGATAATAAGTCACGCCCACCTCTAGACCATAGTAAGTCATTAAACGATTTTAAATCTATGGGAATACCGATATTTGCCCCATATTTAGGCGATAGATGTAAATCAATGAATATGGGCGGATTTACAGTAAAACCTTTTGATTTAACAACAATAGACGGCAGGTGGACACATACAGACGCAAATGGCGAAGCTTGCCAGATATTCGGATTTTTGATTATGCATCCAGAAATGGGGAAAATGCTTTACATAACGGATTGCGAAGTTATCAAGTGGAAATTTAAAGACATAAACCACATTCTCTTAGGTGTGAACTATGACAAGGATTTAGTTGATACCGACAATCCAAAAGCTAATCACGTTTTCAGAGGTCACTTAAGCATTGATACCGCTTGCGATTTTGTCAAGGCTAATGATTCAGACAGCTTGCAGAATATCATAATGTGCCATTTATCAAGTGAAAATGCTGATAAGGATAGTTTTATCGCAAAGATGAAAAATGCCGTAAACGGTGCGAATGTGGATGTTGCGGAGCAGGGTAAGAGTTGGAGTTTAAACAATCCTAGCAAGTGCCCGTTTTAGAAAGGAGTAAGGCAATGTTAGTTGTTTATATTATTTGGATTATTGGAATATTCATTGCAACAATTGGAGACTATGAAAATATTGCAGTAACCCCAAAGCAGGTATATGAATGTACGGACCTAAATATGTTTGCCTGCACTTTAGTAATCATAATAGGCTTTTTATTAAATCCTTTGTTCTATATAGTACATTTTATCAGCTGGCTATTACACGCTGGCAGAAAGGAGCAGTAATGGAGAGATTAACAAACAGTGATAAAGAAATACCAACACTAGATGATAATGCCGAATATTGGCTGAAAGCATACCTTAAGTTGAAAGATTATGAGGACTTAGAAGAGCAAGGCAGACTTTTGAAATTGCCTTGTAAAATCGGAGATGATGTTTATTACATCTTAGGTATTCCAAATGAAACACCATGTGCAATAGATAAGTGTACATTTGAGTTGTCAGATATAAACAAAATTGGCAAAACATTATTCCTCACAAAATCCGCAGCAGAAGCGAAACTGAAAGAATTGAGAGGTGAAGCAAAATGAAAACCGTATATCAGATATGCGTTAGCGATGAGGAAGTAGATACTATCCATGAATTGTTGAGAGCATTAGATAACTGTCCTATTGACTTAACAGATGATGGCTATGTTGCAATTATTAGAGCCATGGTAGCCCGTAATAATGAGACAGATATTGACGGCGTAGAGATTGCTTACGAGGATTGAGGAGAGTGAATACGATGAAATGCGATATTTGCGAATATAAGACTAGCTGTATAGTACGCCTTACAATACCTAATGTCCATGGCTGCCCCGATGGAGCTCTTAGATGTAAGGTATCAACCAATGCCGACAGAATAAGGAATATGTCGGATGAAGAGCTGGCAGAGTTGATGCCTTGTCCATACATGAAAGACCCATACGATGAGTGCATTCATGGTTGGCATGATTATGATTGCAATAAATGTAAACTCGAATGGCTTCAATCAGAAGCGGAGGAAATCAGCGTAAGGAGCTAGACGAATGAAATGTTGTCGAGATTGCCCCGACAGAGGTTGTGGGGCGTACCACGATAAATGCGAGAAGTACCAAGCGGAAGTCAATAAGAACCGCATTACTAATAGTGTGAAGCTTATGGAGGGCGAAAAGAACAGCATGGGCTTTCTGTATCAGCGGTTGAAGAAATTAAGGAGAAGTTGAAAGGAATGAGGCATATTGAGAATGATTGCCGAGACTGCCCCGAATGTAAGGGCTGTGGACGGAAGCATAAGAAGTATGTGTATTACACCTGTGATAATTGTGGGACAGAGATGCACGAAGAAGATATGAAATACACCCTTGATAGCAAACAGCTATGCAAGGAGTGTTACGGAAAGGTGGAATGACTTATCAATAAAGTATTTTTAGTAGGAAGATTAACGAGAGACCCGGAAATCAGGGTAAGCGTTGTGACGAATGTTACAACTGCGAAATTCACACTTGCAGTTGACAGGAAGTACAAGAAGGAGGGTGAACAGCAGACAGCAGATTTTATCAACTGCATAGCGTTTGGCAAGACAGCGGAGTTCATTGAACGATACTTACATCAGGGTACTAAGATAGCGGTTGTCGGACGTATTCAGACTGGCAGTTATACCAACAAGGACGGACAGAAAGTCTACACAACAGATGTCGTTATTGAGGAGTGCGAGTTCGCAGAGAGCAAGAACAGCACCGGCAGCAGTCCGGCACCAAGTCCTAGACTACAGACGGCAACTCCGAGTGATGGTTTTATGAGCTTGCCGCTTGATGTAGAAGATACAGGTTTACCCTTTAACTAAGGAGATGAGACAGCATGGCGAAACAAAAGAAGTGTAGCAGTTGCAAATACAGTTGTCGCATGAGTTGTGAGAGTGGCGACAGGTTCTGCCAGTATATATTAATAACCGGACACAGGAGACCGTGTCCGGGAGGTAATGAATGTACGGTGTACGACAACGGAAAGCATAAAAGAGAAAGAAATTCAAATCGAGGGAGGGAATCTGATGAATGTTAACGAGGCAATAGAGTATTTGCGTAGGGAACAGAGGGTAGTGTCCAAGTCGATAGGGATATTTGAGGAATTAAATTTATCTGATGTATCAAAGCATGAGTTCGTAGGCACAAACAAAAAAACGATTGAAGCTATTAACATGGCGATTGAAGCACTGGGAGGTGGAGAAAATGAAGTCTAAGAATGGTAGCATGAGTGCATTTATTTATGGCAAGCCAACAGGCGGCAGCAGATATGTAGGGAGTAAGAAGAAGCGTAAGACTACAAGAATTAACAAGAGCAAGAAGGTGGTTTCGTGACAGAGAGCGAAGCAGTAGAAAAACTGAAAAATATGCGATTGTTTATGCAGATTGAGGACAAGAACAGTGACTGCAAGTTTACAGAAGATGATTACAAAGCTAACGAAATAGCAATACAAGCACTCGAAAAGCAGATGGCGAAGAAGATTGTATATCACAAGCAGTCTTACGGCACACCGTACAGATGCCCGGAATGTGAAGCAGACCAAATACCGATAGACTTTTTTAATTCCGACGGTACAGAACCGAACGAAAAATATTCGTGGTGTTGGCACTGCGGACTGAAGCTGGATTGGGGTGATGCTGAATGAATGAAGAATTAAAACCATGTCCGTTTTGTGGTGGAAAAGCAGAAATTATAATCTTTAATGCTGAATATGGAACAGTAACTGTCGGCTGTACTAACGAAGAGTGCGATATTACTATGGGGAAAGCGTTTTTCACTGACGAAGAAGCTATTCGACACTGGAATAGGAGGACAAACGATGAGATTGATTGATGCAGATAATCTGAATTTTGAAGGGCAAAATTACAACAAAAGTCAGATGAAATCAATACTTGATTTTATTGACGCACAGCCAACCGCCTACGATGTGGATAAGGTTGTGGAACAGTTGACAACGGCAAGGGATGGCTATTCAACTGCACAGCTTATGACAACTGCTGATGCTGAACTTGTTAAGCGGTTCATAGCAAAAGAAAAAGCAATGAATTTAGCAATCGAAATAGTAAAGGCAGGTGGAATAGATGGAAGATAGATATTTATTCAAAGCAAAGAGACTTGATAACGGAGAATGGGTAATTGGCAATCTAATTACAAATGTGTTCTTTAGATTAGGTCAAAGTGTTCCATACATTTTATGCCCGGATAAAGCAGAATATGATTGCTTTGAGGATTTTACAGAGGAAAATGGAATTTTTGAAGTGCGACCAGATACAATCTGCCAATGCACAGGCAGAGACAAGAACGGCAACCTGATTTGGGAGAATGATATTGTAAAAGATGAACAAGGAAATCTTTACAAAGCATTTTGGCAGAGTAATTATTATCAATTTTCTTGGGTTTGCGTTAAATCAGAAATATTTTTAATTGGAGCAAAATGGGATTTGTGGAGATTTAAGAGTTCCGAAATAGAAGTTGTCGGAAACATATTTGACAATCCAGAGTTATTAGAAAGTGAGGAATAAGTATGGCAAGAATATTAAGAATAAGTGGATATTTGGTATCTGATAGAAATACTACTTCTAAGGACTTAGAAAGTTATATGGGTGCTATGTATGGTGAGCAGTGGCAACAGTTACACATTGAGCAGTCAGAGGAATTTGAACTTGACGGCGAGGACAAGCCGAATTGCGACCTTGCACTACTGACAAGACACTTTAAGGCAGATAACATCAATACAGAATTTGACAGACCTTTACCTAAAAAGGGCGAGAAATATAAGCATTTTAAGATTGGCAAGATTGTTACTATTATCGGTATTTCACGGCATACAGAAACCGAGGAAATGTCAGTTGTGTATGAATACGAGGGACATATCTGGAACAGACCTCTTGAATTGTTTATGAGTGAGGTTAATAAAGAACTATATCCTAATGCAGAACAGAAATATAGATTTGAAAAGGTAGAGAGTGAGGAACAGTGAACCAAAATATTAGACAGGCGAAAGCTATAGAATCAGAGAATCGAAAGCGACTTTTGAGACTAAATCCTAAGCTTAATGATAAAAGTGGAATATATTTTTTGACAAGAACTGACGAAAACAATATCTCATATTTTTACATAGGGCAAGCGGTTAGGATTATGCAGAGAATGTGCGGACACCTTGTAGGGTATCAGCACATAGACCTGTCTCTTAAAAAAAGGGGCTTTTATAGTGATGATAACCCTTATGGGTGGAAACTGAATTTTATCAATTATCCCGAATCTGAACTTGATAAATGGGAACAGTACTGGATTTTGGAGTACAGCAAGAAAGGTTATCAGTGTCGCTATAATAAGACGGCTGGTGGTCAAGGAGAAGGTAAGGAAAAGATAAATGAATTTAAGCCATCTAAAGGCTACAGAGATGGCATACAGCAAGGAAAAAAGGTGTTGGCGAGGGAATTATCGTCTATCGCTGAAAAACACCTTAAAATCGAATTAAGAGAAGATAAGGCTAATAATAAGGTGTCGCAGAAGCAGTATGAGAAGTTTATGGATTTATTGAAAGTAGGTGAAAGTGAATGACGATTGATAGAGCTATTAAAGACTTAAAGGGTGAATTTTCAAGCCCTTACAATAATCAGCTTGCAGAGTGGCTAGAAGAACTGAAAGAAATGCGAAAAAATCAAGGGCAAATTGCAGATTTTTGGTATCAAGAAGGTATAAGTAGAGAATCAAAACTGATTTTTGACAAAATCGAAGAAATAAAAAATAGATATGATAACGAAGATTTTGCAATAATAGGTATTTTGATTAAGATACAAGAGATTGCGTTGGAAATAGCAGAACAGTTGAAGGGAGCAAAGCAGAATGAAGATTTTAAGTAATAAAGAATATTGTTATCTTATGAACAAGTTAGATACTCTTACTAAAGATAATGACTGCATGAATAGAAAACTTGATGAAATGAAAGAAGATAAACCTAATGACTGCAAAAGCAATGAGGGAAGTCACTTTTTGTAATATTTGCGAGTTTGGCTATCTGGAAGTAAGAAATCCATTTGGAGCAGATATTTATGCTTGCAGTAAAACAGTGTCTTGTGAGGATTTTAAGAGAAAGGAAGCTGAAGAATGAAGATTGACGAAAACACAATAAATCACAACGCATTAAGGCTAATCAACCTTGTCACAACAGGCGTTGTTGATGAAGAAAATTCAGACGGATATATGATAGGTGCATTTAATTATATCAAGGGTATCTGTGATATGGCTAATGCTATGAAAGAAGTTTTGAAAGTAAATTAAAAATCTAAGAAAGGAATAGGTTGTGCGCACATAAAACCGAGGTTTCCTTTTGGTAGATTTTATGAGTTTTGAAAATTATTCTTGTGATAATCAAATGAGCATATTTGACTTCACAAGAGAACCAATTAGTATTACAAAGCCTATCCGCTTGATAGAATTATTTGCCGGCTACGGAAGTCAGGCAATGACACTAAAGAGAATAGGCACAAAATTTGAACATTACAGAGTTGTGGAGTTTGATAAGTATGCCATAGCAAGCTATAACGCAGTGCATGGTACAGATTTTCCTGCAATGGATATAACTAAGGTTCATGCAGAAGATTTGAATATCTGCGACACAAATGCATTCACTTACTTACTTACTTACTCATTCCCTTGTACGGATTTATCAGTTGCCGGAAAACAAGCCGGAATGTCTAAGGGCAGTGGTACAAGAAGCGGCCTACTGTGGGAAGTTGAGAGAATACTAACAGAAATCAGAGATAGCAACGGAGAATTGCCACAGATTTTATTCATGGAGAATGTGCCACAGGTACATAGTCAAGACAATATGCCGGATTTTAGAAAGTGGCTAGATTTTCTTGAAAGCCTTGGCTACACAAATTACTATCAAGACTTGAATGCTAAAAATTATGGCGTAGCACAAAATCGTGAAAGATGTTTTATGTTTTCGTTCCTGGGTGAATACAATTATCATTTCCCACAGCCTATACCACTCAAAAAGAAGTTAAAAGACTATCTTGAGGATAATGTAGACGAAAAATATTACATCAACAATGAAAAGGCTGACAAGCTGATAAAACAGCTTATTGACAACGGCACATTGCCACAACACAGCAGAGCGGAATATCAAACTTGCGGTCAGTCGGAAGCCTCGTTGTCAAGAATGAATGCAATGCTTAATTATAATCATGTAGATAAAATTGACAATGATGTAGCAAAAACGTTGTGTGCTAGAGATTATAAAGGCTTTGGAACAGGCTTTGATACAATGAATGGAGTAATTGAATTGAAAAATTAACAGACGCTATCGGAATAGTGCTTTTTGAAAGTAAAAAAATTTGGTGGCGAAAAGGTGCTTAGGGGGGGGATTTGCCCTACTCTAAGAGCCAATAAAACAAGTAGTGGAGTGATTGAAGTAATGGCAGATGTAAATGTAATAGGCTCTCTTGAAGCAAAATTTGAGAGTACCAACAGAATTTATGATGTGGGGGGGTGTAGTCCGACATTGAGTACAATGCAAGGTGGTAATCAAGAGCCAAAAATTCTTGAAAGTCAGATAGTTGCTATGCGTGGCAGAAATCCCGATAATCCGTCCGACACGTCCGTGGGTAGTCCAACAGAACAGAGGTTAGAAGCGAATACGCAAGGGACCAGTAATTGCCTAACAAGTGTTCAAAAGGATAATCTTGTAATGGAAAGCAGTGTGCTGACGCCAAAACGGACAGAATATGGCAAAGCTATCAGAAAAGCCTATGAAAACGGAGAAGTACAAGAAAGCAGACACAATATGACAGAACTTGAGCCAAGAACAGATGGTGTATCTAACACACTTACAACAGTGCAGAAAGACAACCTTGTAATTGAGCCACAATATAGGATTAGAAAGCTAACACCCAGAGAATGTGGCAGGCTTATGGGAGTATCGGACGAGGACATATCCAAAATGGCAGCAGTAAACAGCAATACGCAGATGTATAAGCAATTTGGCAACAGCATAGTTGTAGATGTTATGTGTGCTATGTTTGAGAATTTAAACATAAGTCAATAATAAAATGTGTTTGAAAATATGCAAAACGTATTTCAAACGAAAAAGGAGATTAAGTGATGGCAGACAAGAGAATGTTCTCAAAAAAGTTAATAGATTCGGATGCGTTCCTTGATATGCCAATATCGGCGCAGGGTTTATTTTTTCACTTGTGCATGAGAGCGGATGACGACGGCTTCGTGGATGCACCTAAGAGGATTGCGCGGGAATGTCAAGCGTCAAGCGAGGACTTGCAGATGTTGATTGACAAGCGATATATTCTGACGTTCCCTAACTCTAACGTCATTGTAATTAAGCATTGGCGGCTACATAACACCATACCTAAGGACAGATATAAGCCTACACTGTACACGGAGGAGAAATCGCAGATAGGTGTTAAACCTAACGGAGCCTACACAGATGACCCGGCTAAGATGGTGAGTATGAGCACAACCCAAAGCTCAACACCAAGGACAAAGAACACGTTTAACAAGTTTTCACAGAGAGGATATACGGACGAACAATTCAAAGAGATGGAGCGAAAAATAATACAGAAAGGAGATAAAGATGGTGGCTAACGAAATATATTATAAACGCAAGGCGAACCATGAATGTACATACTGTGGAGCTAAACTGCCAGACAATTACAAGCTTTCAAGGTGCGAGAATTGCTTGAAAGCTGAAAGTGAAATGACTAAATACGCAAGGAAAATAGCACTGAAAGCAGGATTATGTACAATATGCAAGACAAGGAAAGCACGCCCGGGCAGAGTAACTTGCGAAATATGCGGACGAAAGAAATCAGACGAGGTTATGGCACGACGAAAGCGGCTTAAGGCACAAGGGTTGTGTACTATGTGCGGGAAAGTGCCGCGCACAGAAAGCTCCTGCCTATGCGAGGAGTGCAAAATCAAATGGAGGGGGTATAACTATTGATGGCAACAACAATAGCTTTTTTGACCGGAACGATATTATCGGCTATGGCAACATTCCTGATAGTAGGAGCAAGCAAAAACAATGCAATCATTGAAGCATACGAAGAGGGTTACAGAGCTGGGTTAAATGCAGCCGGAAACGGAGTAAAATATGACGAGGTTCGCTGATAATCTTCGGGTGCTTATGGCAAGGCAAAAGGTATCGCAGTTTAAACTTGCCAGCGATTTGGGCTTGTCTCAGGCACAGGTGAGCAAGTATTTATGTCGCAAGGCATACCCTAGACCGCATACGTTAGATAAGATAGCAGCATACTTTAGTGTGAGTGCTGATGAGCTGGAATGCGAAAGAATGTGAGGAGTGACAGACAATGGCTAAGAGTGACAAGAAGATACATGAATATAGAATGTCGGGTGCGGCGTGGATATTAGATATCGCACAGCGATACGGCATTGATGAAGCAGTTAAGGAGTTGAAGCGGAGGAACGCAGAATTTATTCCGTTTGAAGTATCGCATGAAGAATTAGAAGCGTGTACCAAGCGGATAAAGAACAATACTGTTGATTCTATATGCCTGTTATCAGCAGTCACGCTCCGAGATGAGTTCGACTTTGGACGTTCAAGGCTAAACAGATTCATTGACAGATTCAACACCAAGGCTGAGTGCCTTGCTGATGATGACGTGAGCTGGTCTGACATGAGACAGACGATGCGCGAGGAGTGTGGCTTGGATTTCAACTGGCGAAGAGGAGAGGGAGAATAGGAGGAATAACGGCTTATGAAGCTGTCGAAGCTGACTAAGCCGGAGCTTGATGCAATTATTAACAACGCCAATTTCACAGAAGAAGAGATTGAAGTTTTTAAACTTCTTGCAAGAGGTAAAACGATAACGGAGATTGCACAGAAAGTATCGGTATGCAATCGTACAGTGAACAGGCGAATTGAAAGAATCAAGTCAAAAATCAGCAGATTGGAGGGGGAATCATGGTGATTGTGACACAGAATGGCAAGGAAATCAAGGCAGGTGAAATCAAATTACCGGACAAGACAAAAGAACTGATTGCAGCAATAATTGACAATCAGTAAGCATAAGAGTAAAATGTGCCGTAACGCGATAAGTACGGCACATTCTTTTTAATAAGAGGAGGTTAAACAATGGAATGTGTTGCGTACATGAGAGTATCAACGGAGAAGCAAGTAGAAGAAGGTAACGGACTAGAAAGCCAAAAAAGAGATATTCTCGACTACTGCTCCAAGAATGAGCTGATTGTGACAGATTGGTATGTTGACGATGGCTACACCGGGGCGAATATGAACCGCCCTGAGCTTCAAAGACTTGTTGCTGACTGCAAACACAAGAGGGTATCTTGCGTGGTGGCTTTTAAGCTTGACAGATTATCAAGGAATATGATTGATGGTTTATATATGATTGAGAAGATATTCCAACCGAACGGCGTACAGTTTAAGTGCGTACATGATAGTGTAAGCTATGATAGCCCAATGGAGCAGGCCTACACGCAGATGATGGCTGTATTTGCACAGCTTGATAAGAATACAATGATGTTGCGTATGCGTGGAGGGATGCTTGAAAGAGTAAAACAAGGTTACTGGCCGGGTGGCGGTAATACTCCTTATTGTTATTCTTATAACAAAGACCAAGGTATATTAATACCTATCCCAGAACGAGCGGAACAAGCAAGAAAAGGTCTTGAATTGTTCATATCCGGCTATTCAGATGTGAGAATTAAAGAAATTTGTGGTTTTAAATTGGAATCTGTAGTGAGAAAGGTTCTAACAAGCGAAGTAAATATCGGAATGATACCATACAAGGGCAAGATATATCAAGGTTTGCATGAGCCTATATTCAACAAGGAGCAGTTTGAACTTGCACAACAGTTGAGAAAATCTCGAAGCTGCAATAAAGCAAGTTGCATAACTGAACCGAACCTATTGACAGGCTTATGTTATTGTGGTGTGTGTGGATGCGCCATGCGATATCAGAAGTGGACGCATGAAAAGCACAAGATATATTGCATGTCAAGAAATAAGGCTATGTCTTATCTGCCAAACCACAACCCGGACTGCAATAATTCACTCGAATGGGCGGACGATATAGAGGAGCAAGTCGAGAAAGAAATGCTCAAAATATCGCTTGACTTATCATCGTACAAGCCTAAGGAGAAGGAAACAAAGCTTGATATTATGCAGTCGCAACTCGACAAGGAGCAGGCAAAATTAAAAAGGCTTTACGGCTTGTATGCTGATGGCAACGACACAGTGTTGAGCATGATTAAGGAGCTTGAAGCAAATATATCTGCGATTAAAGAGAATATATCGGAAGAACGGAAAAACTTTTCCGTCAAGCAGAAGAACACTATCGTATATGATGAAATAAAAAAACTTGCCGATGTTTGGGACAGCATCGACAAGAAGCAAAAAAATATGATACTTAAAACTATAATTGACAAGATAATCATTGTCAACGGAAATATTGAGATACAATTAAAGAATTTTTAGCACTTACTGTATGCGGTGCCTA
>OGNY01000252.1_pt1 | contig 55439 bp, 46 predicted proteins | sample 1573551 | NCBI WGS metagenome assembly OGNY01 (sample SAMEA2581885, study PRJEB24529) | metagenome | biome: Human gut stool | place: China | collected 2011
CACGGTCGCGAGCTTTGAAGAACACCAGATAGCGCGTTTTTCCGCTGTCGGAAGTACCCTTATGGATGGCATAATCCACGCCGTATTTCCGGGCGTATCGGTCAAACGACTTTGCTTCCTGCCTGTCCGCGAGTTCTGTCTGATCAACCCCTTGATTTTGCCCGATCAGCTTCTTGACGCTCTGTTTTCCCTGCGGTCTGGCCTGCTGGTGTTCCTTGACCTTGCTCCACGAGTATTTCAAAGCCTTCATGAAAGCGGTGGCGAGGGTTCGCTCCGTGAGCTTGCCCGTGTTAATCATCAGCGATAAGGTCTTGTTTTCAATGTCTTCCTGCATGGGACACCTCCTTTATTTGCGTAAGACAGGGATGCCAGGGCGGCACCTCCAATCGGCGAAGATAGCAGCATGTTGTCATTTGACGCACCGCCGGTTTCTTACCAATTTCAAAGTGCATCCGTATCAAAAGCAACGTTTGAGCACAGGGCTTTCAGCTGCAAGTCCCGCTGTTCCCGCGCTTTGTGCTGCGTCGCGGCTTCCTTCAGCATGGTGAGCACGCAGTCCATCAGCGCGGCCGCGTCTTCGCTTTTCAGAACGACGCAGGACGCTGCGTCCCGCATTCCTTCTGGTGCTGTAACATGCTTTTCAAGACGCTGCGTCAGGTTGCTGAAATTCACCTTCGCGGCAAGCGAATCAAGGAAGCAGTCGGCACCGCGCAGTACATCGAGCAGCTGTATGCGTTCTTCGTCATCCTGAAATCCAAGCACACAATATTCAGCGCCGCTGACAGCGGCATAAGAGCAGATTTGCATGGAGACCTCCTTTTAGTGCGTGCGTTTTCTGACCACGCGGCGCTTCCGGTACAACCCAGCACCGCCGCTGATAGCCATCATAGCCACGCCAAGCCACATCGCGCCGGTCACGGCCAGATTTACGCCGGTCTGGATGGTGGTGTAATTGATCCAGCTGGGCATTTTCTCCGGAAGGACATACCGCTCGTCGATGACCAGTTTGCGCACATCGCCGCTGCGGGTATAGCCTTGCAGCGTCGCTGTTTCCTTGATGCTGTAGGTGCCGGGCTTGAGATCATCAAACCGAACAATGCCGTCTTCGTCAGATTCCGTTTCCCGCAGGACTGTGCCGTCCTCATCCAGCAGGGCAAACGATACCCCCGCAAGCGGCACGCCACTGGCATCCGTTTTTATGAATTCATAGTGATTCGGAATGTTCACCAGCGGAATCGGCGCGGGTTCAGTCCAGCTATCATCTACCACAAATCGGTAATCCGGCATCCGACAGTAGCCTTCCGGGGTCTTCGCCTCGCGGACAATCCAGGTGCCATAATCGAATTTCGTGAAGGTAAACGCGCCGTTTTCATCGCTGACGGCTTTCTCCACCAGCGTATTCGTGTCCGCGTTAATCAGATAAAACAGAATCCCCGCCATGGGGCTGCCGGAAGTGTCCGTTTTGAGAAACTTCACCTGCTTCCGCTGATCTGCCACGGTCGCGATGGGCTGCTCCGAATTCGTCCAATTTCCCGTCACGGAAACAGAAATGCCGCCGCGGTTCAGCAGATAGCCGTCGGGTGCGTGGGTTTCGCGGATGGTGTATTTGCCGTGCGGCACCAGTGTAAACCGCACCATGCCTTCGGCATCGGAGATTGCGGCGTCGATTTCCTGATCATCGGCATTAAAAAGCCCGAAGCGCGCGCCCGGCAGCGAATTGCCGTCCTGATCCGTTTTTCGCAACAGGATTTCAGCCGGGTCATTCACGGAAGCAACTGTCGCGGTAATGACTGGCGTTTGGTGGTCATCCGCTTTCAGCTCCACCGTGTAGACGGTCGGATCCAGCACATAGCCGGACGGAGCGACGCTTTCCCGGATGGTGTACTTGCCCAGCGGCAGCAGCGGACTCAACGTCGGTCCTTCGCCGCTGGTTTTCATTGTCGCGGCCAGTTCCCCGGCTTGATACCACCGCGTTCCTTCCCGGCCAACGATATCCTCAGCCGCGTGAATCTCAAAAACAGCATCCTTCAAATAGCCTTGCGCATAGGTTGGTTCTCCCAGATAGGCGCTTGTTTTTTGCAGTCCGGTCTTTTCCAATAGGATCTGTCCCTTGATGGGCGTGTTGATGATTGGGACGATCTGCGTGTCCGTTTCTTCCGCGAAGGACACAAGCGGCAGACAAAGCAGCAGCATCGTCAGCAGAATCAGAAAGATTCGATGTCTCGTATTCATTCATGGCCTCCGTTTTCCAAGGGCGGCAGGGGTATCGGTTGCCTGATCCCCCTGCGCGCCGATTCAGTTCACCCGCGCGGGAATCGACACCGTCACGCAGGTGTCATCGTCCAGATAATCGTCCGGCACCGTGGTTTCCCTGATTTCGTAAGTCCCCCAGGTCAGAAGCGGCGTAACAGCGATACCGTCCGCGTCCGACGTGATGGTGGCGACCACCTGACCGTTGCCTTCGCCGTGGTGGGAGGGCAATCCCGCCACGCGCGTCACCGTGAAGACAGCACCGGCAAGCCCCTTGCCCGTTTCCGCGTCGGTCTTGACGATGCGAACCTGTCCCTGCATCGGCATATTGGTCACCTGATATTCAGCGGTTTCGTCCATGACGACTGTCACCTGTTCGCACCAGAGACTGCTGACGTAGCCGGTGGGCGCTTCGTGTTCCACAACCAGATATTCACCGACCAGCAGGCTTTCCGACATGGCCACGCCTTCCTCGTTGGTCATCATGGTGGATACCAGATCGCCCGCGCTGCCGTCTTCATTGAGCGCGTAAATGTCGAAGCGAACGCCGGCAATCACATGACCGTCCAGCGCGTTTGTTTTGGTAATCCTGATCCAGCCGGGCGCGTCCTCGTTGACCACGGTGGTCAGAATCTGTACCGGGTTTTGGTATGTGCCGTCAATGCTGACCTGCCATTCGCCCGTAGACGGATGATAGCCGTAAGGCGCTGTGATTTCCCGGATGGTGTAGGTGCCATAGCCCAGCTTGCTGAAGGTCAGATTGCCCTCCGCATCGGAAGTCTGCTGCTGCACCAGTGTACCCTGCGCATCGAAAATGCCGAATACAGCGCCGGGTAGCGGGTCTCCGTTTTCCTTGACCTTCTTGAGCATGATTTTGTTGATTTCGTCGCGAATTTCAGTTTCGCCCAGAATCTTTCCTTCCGGCGTTACCGTGAAGGTTTTGACGGCAACATTCAGCGCGTACCCTTGCGGGGCATAGGTCTCCTTGAAGGTATATGTACCGGGGACGACAGGAATATGGGGCAGCTGCCCGTTCTCGTCGGTATATTCGCGATAGATGGTCTTTCCGTCTTGGTCGTATACCTCGACCAGCGCGCCGGGCAGCGTCTCAGCGCCGGTAATGTCCTTTTTCGTGATGGTGACAGGGGTGTAAATCAGTCGATTCAGAATTGGCTCATCCAGGGAAACAGCAATGACATTTTCGTCTGCCACCTTGTTTTCGGGCGTCAGCTTCACCGGGTACTGCTCCGTACTCAAGTGCCAGCCAGCCGGAACAGAAAGTTCCTTGATGTAGTAGTTCCCATGTGGATACAGGCCGGAGAATGTCAGGCTGCCCGTGGCATCGGTAACGCCGGTCGCTACCAGCGTATTGGCCGGGAGCTTCTGATTGTCGCCGTAGGTCATCACGCCGCTGGTGAACAAACCAAACACAAACCCTTCGCCGGGAACGACCTCCATGGACTGGTGAATCATCCCTTCCGCGGTTTCATCCACGCGAATGGCTTCTTTCTGCTTGCGCAGCGTCATCCGAATCGGCAGATAGGTGTTGGCGGCGGATACGCGCACCTCGACAACAGCGGTTTTCTTGTCTGCCGTGGACAACGTAAAGGAGTACGGCGCTGTATCAAAGACATAGCCGTCCGGCGCGGAGATTTCCCGCAGTTCATACTGACCTAAGGGCAGAATCTTCGACTTAACCGCGCCCGACGCGCTGGTCGTCAGGGTTTCCACCAGATCCCCCTGATGATAGAAAACCGTGCCTTCCTTGCCGACGATATCTTCCGCGGCGCGAAGTTCAAACACGGCCTCGGCCAGATAGCCGTTCTGGTAAACCGGTTTCATGACGATATAACCAAACGCGTCCTGTTCATCCGCGAAACGCACCAGCTGTAGGCCGGTCTTTTCCAGTAGCACATCGCCGCGAACCGGCGTGTTGGTCACATTCACCGTCACGGTTTCCACCGGGGCATCCTCCGCGAGGGCAGTAGAGAGATTCAGGCCGGTCAGCAGCAGGGTAGCCGCGACAAACCAGTTCATAATTCGCTTCAAAAATTTCATTTCAGCACGCTCCTTACTCACTTGATGAAGACGGTCGTTTCAAATTCATCGTCGATATACCCGTCCGGCACGCCTGTTTCGGTGATTTTGTATTGTCCCCAGGGCAGTTCCCTGGTCTGCGCGATGCCATCCGCGTTGGTGGTAATGATCGCGACCGTCTGCCCAACATCCGCCGCGTTGTCTGACGCGGGGCAGGTCAGCCGGGTCACGGTAAACACAACACCCGGCAGCGGTTTTCCAGTGAGGGCATCTGTCTTGATGATCCGAATCATGCCCTGAATGCGCTCGTTCGTGAAAGTCACGTTTGTGTTCACGCCAGCGGTCACCGTTATGTTCTGCGATGCGGCCGCCGCGAGATGATAGCCCTGCGGCGCGGTTTTTTCGCGCACCTGATAAGTACCGGGCGCGACGCCCGTAAAGACCGCGATACCTTTGGCATCGGTCACGGCGGTGGCGAGAACAGTACCATTACCGGCGCACAGCTCAAACACCGCGTCCCGCAGCAAAACGCCGTCGCTGGATTTTTTCGTGACGGTGACATCCCCGTAGCTTAGCTCAAAGGATACGGAAGTGGATTGCAGCGAATAAGGCGCGCCGTAGACAGGCACCAGCACCTTCTGGATGCTGACCGAGGGAACGCCCACCAGAAATCTCGCTTCTTCCGTATCAGATGAGACGGATTCCATGAACACGGCGAACCGGCTTTGGGATGACTGTACCGTCACGGTATCACCGCTTCGGGCATAGTAGTAATCAGCGTCACTGCCACCGCTGTTGCCGCCAACGATACCAGCGGACTTGGGAATCCGAATCAAATCCGCGTCCGTCGTCAGCGTCATGGTGCCGACATAGCCGCCGCCCGTTTGACGGATGCTCTGATTGCTGACCGTGATCTTGCCGCTGATGCTGGCGTGCGCAATGCCGTTTTCCGCCAGCCATCGTGCGTAGGTCAGGTAAACGGCGGGTGCGCCGCCTCGGAAGGCGTAGAAACGGTCCATATCCCAGTAGCCGCGGACATACTGCGAACCTTCCAGCTGCTTAATGACCTCGCGCATCGCGAACTGCCCCGAGACACGGCTCCATGTTTCGTTGTTGGCGTCGCTTCGGTCCAGCGCCATGAAGGGATAGGTGTGGCGCAGCACCCAGCCCAGCGCGTGCATAGTTTTGGCACTGAAGCGGACACCGCTCGCGCCGCCGCTGCTGGGATGATTCACAAAAGCATCCAGATCCACCAGCACATAAGGCCCTTTTTCTGTCTGATTGGAGCCGGAGCCTTCGCCGGGGCCGGAGAGGGTATGCTCCAGACAGAAAACGGTGAAGCCTTCCAGATAGTGCGGCGTCGCGTAAATGGTGCCATGCGAAGCGGACTTGGCAATCTGCGGATAGGCGCTGTCCTTGCCGGAACTGCCGTAAAGTCCCTGCTGCCAGGCGTAGAATCCGCCGATACTGCCATGGATGTTCTTCAGCGAAAAGCCGTCCATCGGGGTGGCGTACAGCTGCACGTCACGGAACATATCAAGGAATTCCACAGAGAAGGCGTAATCCGTCGCGGTACAGACATCCGCTTCCGGCGCGCGGGTTTCCGCGGCAAGCACCCACGCGGTCGCGTAATCCGTCCATTTCAGCGTGCCGTTGGGAAAAGCATCACCATACAGGAATCGAACCTGATACCAGATATGGCTTTCTTCGTCCATTTCAACGGACAGCACCTGCACAGTGGCCGACTGGACGAAGCTGCCAAGGTACATTTCGCTGTATTCCTCTTCGGACGCGGAACCATCCATTTCGGAGAAAACGTGCGTTTCCTCGGTTACACCGATATAATCGCCGGGGTTGGCGTGTTTAGGAACGACTGGCGTTTCCGCAATCGGTTCTTCAGTTACGTCAGGCAAATCGCTTTCGCTGGGCATCTCGGTTCCCTCTGGCAGCGGCAGTGCTTCGGTTTCATCCGCGCCAGCAGGCGGTTCGGGAAGTTCGGGCTGTTCATCCGAAGGCACCTTGTCCGCGTCCGACGGCTCATCCTCATGATGCGGTTCGTCTTCCAAAGGCACGTCAAGCGCAGGCGTTTCGTCCTCCGCTTCCATGGGCGGCACGCTGTCCGCTGAATCGGGGTCTGCCGCCGGACGGCTGCCATTGACCACAAACAGGCGCATCCGGCCAATGGCAGTCATGACTTCTTCGGCGGGGAAATCATCGATGTCGGCGGCTTCCTGTGCGGTCAAATACTGTGAATCCAGATCATCCAGTGCCACAAAGCCGTGAACGGCATTTCGCGCTTCATCCAAAAACCAGACCTCAGCCGTGCCGTGCTCGGTGAAATCAACCGCCAGCAGCAGGAAAACATCTCCGGATGTGATGTATATCAGCTCGCCTGTCAGCGCGGCCTCCGCGTATACCTGGGCTTTGCGCGCGGCAGGTACATACACGAAGCTGTGCTCTTCCAGCGCAATTTGCAAAGGATGACGGGAATCTGCCGGTTCGTCGAAGTTCTCCGCGGGTTCTGCTTCCGCGTCCGGCTGAATCGGTTCATTGGCTGCATCCTCTGGTACAGACGGTTCGTGGGCTTCCATCGGCGGCGTTTCGGTATCCGTTTCAGGCGGTGCTTCCTGCGCCGCGGAATCTTCGGACGAATCTTCCACGGGAAGGACAATGACCTCCGTGGCGGAAGGTTCAGCGGGCGTGGCGATTTCTTCTGCCAAGGCGCACAGGGGCATACAGGTCAGCGCCATCGTCATGGACAGCACCGCCGCCGCGAACCGTTTCATCTTTTCTTTCAGTTTCATGACTTTTCTCCTAACGAGTTATTCTTGTACAGCCACCACCAGCAACCGCCCGCTGACACCGCCATAGCTTCGGTCGCAGGTAATCAGGGTCAAAATGTGATCATCGGCTGCTACCGGCACGACGGTATCGTACAGGGCTTTGCTTCGCAGATGTGCTACATATTGCTGAAACTCCTTTGTGCTTGAAAATTGGGCGGCTGACGCGTCCCAGTCGCTGACCGTCATGTTGACCACGGCGAAGATACGGTAGGTTCTGTCGCCATAGAGTGTTTGAACCTCAATGGTTGGATGCGCGGCGTAATAGCTCGGCTGCTTGTACTTCACAAGAGAGCTGAACATGGCATTGCTGTGGCTCAGGTGATGGCCGTAGATAGCGATATTCTTGCTTGGCGCGGCGTAGTCAGCGGAGCTAAGCGAGAACAGGCACCCTAACTTGCTGGATTGCCCATTGAACAGATGCTTCAGGTAATAGCTCGTGAGGTCAGACTGAACGACCGGGTCATTGATGGGCGTTCCCGGAATGGTGATCCAGGCAATGAAGTCGGCGTTCTGTTCCAGGCACGCGCTCAGGTCAGCAGACATTGGTTTTCCCGCGTTTGCTGGAACAGCAGGACTTGCGGTGCAGGATACGGGCGGCAGGGATTTGCGGGCATTATCGAGGTAGGATTCAGGGGAGGATCGCGCGGAAGACTGCGGCACTTCCAGTAAAACGGGCAGCACGGTTTGCAGCGGGGCTTCCGCAGCCACGTCTGGATGCTTCGCCAGAGGGGCAGCGGCTGTCGTGTCGGGACTTGGACAGAGCTGTTCGAGCAGAGCCGCGTATTGCTGTTCATCGTCTTCAACCTCCTTCAGTTGATGCAACATGGGCAAAAGAAAAATCATGCTTCCCAATAGAAACATGATCGTCAGCAGCTTATCCGGTTTTTTCATGCGTCAGCGCTCCTGCGTCTGCTGGCGCTTTTTCACCCAAGCATCCAGCAGCTTATAGATGGTTTTCTCGATCTGTTCTGCCGTATAGGTTCGCGGAAAGTACTTGAGCAGCCTGTCCTGTGGAAGAATGACCGATCCCCGTGAGGGAATGGTCTGCTTGTTCTCCCGCATAATCTCCATCATGCTTTCAGCGGACAGTGTGCCCTGCTTGCTTTCGCGCTTCATCCGCTGTGCTTGCGAAAGCGACGGGGTTTGCTGGGTTTCTTCCAGCGCAGCATCAAGCCATTGCTGTTCTTCGGGCTTAAGGTAAGAAAGTTCGACGGCGGGGGTAAAGGCGAGTTTTCCGGAATCTACCTTATCCATAAGCGTCTGTTCAAGCTGATTGAGACGAATGAAGCGCTGAACCTGTCGCTCGCTTTCGCCTAAGTCCTCGGCTACTTTGCTAACTGAATAATTCTCGCCAACTTGGCGAGAATTATCTCCTACAGGTCGTCCGCGTGCTGTCTGGCGCTTTATTGCTTCTAGCTTCATCTGATACGCCTTTGCTCTCTCGCTGGGCAAGATGTTCTCTCTTTGGAGATTGCTGTCCACCATGATGATAACGGCCTCATCATCATCGAGGTTACGCACAATCACAGGGATTTCGTCGAGGCCAGCCAGCTCACAGGCGCGTTTGCGCCGATGCCCGGATACAATCTCATAGCCGTCTTCCGAAGGACGGGCGATGATGGGCACCAGCACGCCATACGCCTTTACGCTTTCCACGGTTTCCATCATGCGGTCATCATCCAGCACGCGAAACGGATGGTTTTTGAAGGGGTGCAGTTCACGCAGGGAAGTCCACTGAATGTGCTCCTGCTGCCGTGATTCCTCCGTAGAAAAAATGTCATCGTAAGAGGTCAGCTTTGGCTTTTTGTCGCTGCTTCTCAAGCTGAATCACCTCCTTGGTCAGCGCGTGATAGGCCTGCGCCACCTTGCCGCCGGGGTCATACGCAAAGATGCTCTTGCCCGCGAGGCTGGCCTCTGCCGCGCGCACGGAATGCGGAATTTCGGCTTCAAAGACGCTGATTTTGCTGCCGTAGGTATCCCGAATCAATTTGGTGATTTCCTTGGCGTTATTTGTCCGTCCGTCCACCATCGTCATGAGTATGCCGTCGATTTTCAGCTTTGGGTTGATCTGGCAGCGCACTTTGGCGATGGTCTGAAGCAGCTGCTCTAAGCCTTTCGCGGACAGATAGTTCGCCTGAACGGGGATGACAACCCGCTCCGCGGCAGCCAGCGCGTTGATGGTCAACATCCCCAGCGAGGGCATACAGTCAATCAGGATGTAGTCGTAATCCTTTTTGTAAATGTTGATGACCTGCTTCAGCGTTGATTCGCGGCTCATGGCATTGACCAGCGAGACCTCCGTACCGGCAAGCGCAATGCTTGAAGGCAGCAGATCAACGCCTTCGGCATGATGGATGATGCCTTCGCTGGGCAAAAGGGGTTGGTCGTTCATGACCTTGTTCATCGCGTCCGCGAGCGTGAAAGGAAGATCGTCCGGCTGCTGGAATCCTAAAGCGACGGTCATGCTGGCTTGCGGGTCCGCGTCCAGTAGGAGAACACGCTTGCGCTGACCGTGGTTTTCTTCTTGCGACAAAGCAGCACCAAGGCTGATGCAGCTCGTCGTTTTCGCCACACCGCCTTTTTGATTGACAAGGGCGATAATCGTAGGGGGCATCGTTTTCCTCCTTTTTCGGGAAATATGAAAAGGCACCTGTGGCTTTCACCATAGGCGCCCGTGCGGCTGTCATTTTTGACAGTTTAAGTGTATCATGCTTCTCCTTGGAACTCAAGTGAACTTTCCTGCATCATACTGCATGCTCGTTATTTTGCTTGGAAAGCACTTGATCTACAGCTTTCAGCGCGCGATCATGGAGGGTATAGGCCCAGCGAGGAGAAATGCGCATTTCCACCGCGATTTCATCCCAGGACTTGAAGGACAGATACCGCTTCTCCAGAATAATGCGCTCATTCGTATTCGCCACTTGGGCAATCACGGCAGCGATATCGGCTTTCACCTGTAGCAAATGATTAATTTCTATTTGGAGATGCTCCTCGGCTTCCAAAAGCCGAATAATGCTGTCCTGCATGGCGCTGACATTCCGCGTGCGGGACACCGTTTCGCTATCATACGAAGCGGTAATCTTTTGCGTCAGCGAGCGGAGAACAGCAATCTGTTCAAGCTTGCTGTCGATACACTGATGATACTTATATGCCTGAGAGAGAAACGCGGCCGCGGTCATTTTTCTATCTTCCATTTGGACGGTGGATTGCGGATTCGGAAGAGACTTGTTTTCAAACATAAGAACGCTCCTTTGCGTCAGCGGAACAGTCATCTGGATGAACAACCCGTGTATGGATTGTTCCGGGGGAAGCCGTTCCGCTCAAATTCCAGAGGAAACAAGGAATTCATTGCAGGGATGGAACAACTGAACAGCCTGAATCTCATAGCGCAAAAATCACGTCGATAGGCCAATATACAGGAAATATCAAATGTTTACGCTATGGGTTCGGCAAGAAAACCCGTTCAGCCGTTCCATGCGTGCCCGCAAAGCCTTGACAGTGCAAGTTTTTTCGCGGAACAAGCGCATGAAACAGGCCTGAACATGTGGAACAGCGCTATTCTCGCGTATAGACGCGCTGCCGACCGTAGATGGGAATGTGCATAAGGTGTTCGGACTTTGTCCAGCCGGGAATGCGTGTCATAATCGCGGCAATCGCGTAGCTGTCTCTGGGCTGCATGTCCTCTTTGCGTTTGCCGAAGCACTCGCACCAGATTTCGATATTGCTGACCTGTGTGCGGCGGCTGACACCTTTGGCCTTGATCAGCGGGTCTTTGTCCGTCAGATAGCTGATGCGCTCATAGATCTCCATGCTGTTCCAGTGATCAGGAAGCATCGCGTTCAGATAGGACAGAACCAGGCCTTCGCGCTCATCGCGCTCCATCGCGTCGCGCTGGCACTCGGCAGCCGCGCTCTCCAGCTCAGGTGGAAGATACAGCTTTTCACCCTGTTCTTCATAGAGCATCGCCTCTGCCCAAATCTGGTCAATCGTTTCCTGCGTCATGTCCCAGGAACGGTACTTGCCTTCACCCGTTACATGCACATTCCAAAAACGGCGATTGCCGGTGATGTCGCGCAGATACCCGTTTTCAGCGTTGGTTGTCCCGAAAAAGACGCATTGCCGGGGATGCGGCGATACACGGCGGCCGAAGCTGGCGCGATATTTGTCATCGCACCGAGCCACAAAGCTCTTTACCTTTTCAAGGTCCGCTTTTTTCATGCCCGCCATCTCGCTGATTTCATGAATCCAGAAACCTTGCAGCTTTTCCGCCGCGGTCTTGTCGTTCATGTCAGACAGCGTCAGACTGTCCGCGAACCATTCGCCGCCCAGCTTGGAAATGAAGGTACTTTTGCCTTTGCCTTGAGGGCCGTTGAGGACCAGCACATAGTCAAATTTTGTTCCGGGTCTTTTCACGCGCCGGATGGCGGCACAGAGAATTTTGCGGATAAAGGCGCGATGCAGCGGCGTATCCTCCGCGCCAAGATAATCCGTCAGCAGGGTATCCACGCGGCATTCGCCGTCCCATGGCGGCAGACTTTCGAGATATTCCAGAATAGGGTGATAGCTGCGGTCATCCACCACTTTCGTGACAGCAATGTCGTAGTTGCGCGCGGAAAACTGCCCATAGTTGGAATCCACATAGCTGACCAGCTGCGCGTCATCCGCGTCGCGCCAGAAACGGGTTGGATGTTTCCATGGCACGCTGCCCCGAATTTCCATGCTGTCCGCGAGCAGGTTGAACACAATATCGCGCAGGGCAGGGTCATTCTGAAGGATCAGAATGATGTTCTGCAAGGTGTTGGCCAGCTTGCCGGAGCGCGGCTCGAACGCGAGATGCCGTTTCCATTCCGCGTCATCTTCCGAGGACGTGGAACTGTCTTCCGCTTGCGCGTTTTTCCGCAAATGCTGGCTGAGATACTGTTTGACCTCTGGGATAGAGGCGGCGTAAGCTACAGCGTTTTTCAGGGATTCCTTCGTGTCCATGTCACCGAACCGATGCACACGCATCAGATCGAAAGCGGAAAGCAGCTTGCCGTAAGCCGGGTCAGTGGCGTGGTGGGAGTACAGAAAACGATCTTCATAAATCACGGCTCCCGCGCTGCCTGATGAGCCGATGTGCGTATATCTGCCGTCCACAGCTGCTGGTTCATATACATCAGACAGTTCTGTTTCAAGTAACCGTTGAATCGGAAAGAAGACATGGTTGAACGCTCCGATAACGCCTTCCTTTTCCAGTGGATCCTTTTGGCGGTGCATATCACGCCGCACGAAGACGCTTTCCTTTGGCGCAGTGGGCAAGGTGGCCGCGTTGCGCCAGTCAGGATGCTCGGCAAGATAAGCGTCTGGATTCAGCCATTCGCCGTCAAACCGTTCATATACATACTCGCCGTCGGTAGGCGTGGTAGGCCAGTACATCAGCTGATGGACTTGATAAGAACACGGGTCAACACACGCAATGCCCATTTCTGCGGCCAGATACCTCGCGATGGCTTCATACTCTTCCGGCGTCACATCCCTTGTAAAGGGGGTGAAGACGCGGTAACGAGGATGCTGCGGTGTATGACTGTGGGTGGAATAAAGGACGGAAGCGAATCGGTGCTGCCCGCGATAACGGCTGAGAAAGTCAGGATCAGGAGAATCCACATCATGCGTCGCGATGGAACGGCATAGCACATGATCCGCTTTGCGGCGGCCTTCTTTCAGATATCCACCAACCAAACCGCCTTTATCTTTGATGCTGTCCCGCTCATCCTTTGGCAGCGTCGGATATTCCTCGGTGGATTCCGAAGTCCGAATGACGGTCTTCAGCCGCTCACACAAGGCTTCAAAGGTGATGCGCCTGTTTGCCCACATCTTTGAAACGCGGCTGCTTCCGAAAGCAATCTTAAGTTCTCGGTCCATGGTACACCTCTTTGCAATCTTCAGTGAAATAGCGAACGCGAATCCCCTTTGCTTGGGCTTTTCTGATTTCGCGCGCCATGCCTTTGGTGATCTGGTTGCCGAACACCCAAATCTGATCGCACTTGCCCAGAAGCACAAGCCCAAAGAACAAAGCACGCGCCCGATCTGCCGGGTCATCCTCATTCATAAACTGCGGATACAGGAGATGTGGGGTTACAGGGATGGTATCTTGCTTTACGGCGAACTTGCTGAATACCCGCGCCTTGCGTTCGCTGTTCAGAATATCGTCTTCGTAAGGCGAACAAATAAACACCATCGGCCGATAGGGACGCTGCGGGGCCGTATGCTGGCGGCGCAGCGCGCGCTGTTCTGCCTGAATGTTCGTGAGCGCCTGATAAACAGTCGGATCGTAATAGCCTTCATGATTGAACTTGTTGATGCTCATATGCCGTTCCTCCTCTTCTCATTCCTGTACGTCTCGCCATGTTCCTCATTCAGGACGAAAAGGACAAACAGGCTGAAATCCTCGTCATCCGCGAGCACAAACAAATACACGCTGACTTCCTGGTTGTGGCACGGACAGCAGAACACGTTGTCCCACATCATGCGGATTTTGAGCAGGTCGTCTTTTCCCAGTAGGATTTGGATGGAAATCATTAGGGTACCTCGCTTTCTGCCAGGGCTGTTCTCTTGATTTCTCTTGATCCCCGGCATTGTAACTGGTAAAAGCGCGGCGTTTTGAACGGGCTTGAGAAAAATAAAATAGAAAAAAAGAGGAAACTCTTGACGAGTCCCTCTTGGCATATAGCGTCACCGTAATACTACGTAGCAACTCTATACTTGCATATTCTCTGTTTAAGGTTGATATCAGTTTTATTTTTGTGCAGAAACGGCACTTGCTTTCCCGTTTTCAATACGGCAAACGTAGTCGCATAGTTCAGAAACGTCTTCCTGCACATGAGTGGCAATCAGAATAGTCTTTCCTTTTTGGGCAAGACTTCGATACAATGATCGCATTTGCGCAGCACCTACACTGTCAAGATTAGACATCGGTTCATCTAAGAGAAGAATATCTGGATCATCCAGCAGAGCCATAGCAATGCTCAGGCGTTGTTTCATTCCCATGGAGTACTTGCCAACAGGTTTTTTATCGCAAGGATCCAAGCCAACCAATTGTATAAGTCGATTGATTTCGTCATATGAAGGACGTTTTGTGAGTGCAGACAAGATTTTCATATTCTCAAATGCACTTTTGCGCAACAGCAATCCTGGTTGTTCGATTGCGATACCTGTACGAGGTGCAAAATCTGTATCTTTTCCAACTTGCTCGCCGAGCACGCAGATTTCGCCACTTGTTGGAATAATCAAACCGGCAATGCATTTCAACAGAACACTCTTGCCAGAGCCATTGCGTCCAACAAGACCATAAATCTGCCCGCTTTCAAATTCCAGATTGACAGCGGATAGTACTTCGTGTTCGCCAAAGCGTTTATATAGATTTTTGATGGTAATTACATTCATGTATGCTCAGCCTCCATCTGCATATAATCGTATTTTCGCACAAAGATGAAAGAAAATACTATAAACAGAATCATCAATCCACAAAGAGTAATATACGATATGCCAAGCGTCGGCAGCATACTATTTGCATTCATGTACCCGTGCAGATAGAGTGACGCATGATAATGAATAGAGAGCATAGAGAGTACAGCATAGGCTTTCATGGAAGCATCAAACATACCCATAGCCCAGGATACAGTATTCACTAGCATGAGGAGGATAAAACTCGCGGTCTTGAATCGCATTCTCAGTGCCAATGTGGCCAGGCCGTAAAAACACCCCATAAGGTAGAAAAGAGAAAAGCTATGCGCAAAGGCGATCCATGGCGTATAATTCCGTATAATAGACTTCTGGAACGGCAGTTTAATTCGCTCCGGAGAAATTGCGATGCGCCCGTTGAGTGCCAGCAACTTGACGGGTTTACTCCACTCATCAGAGATGTGGATATTCGGAAGACAAACCAGAACGGAAATAGCGAAGATAAACAGTGTCAGCAGGAAAGATGTTGCAACAACGTAGATCATCTGCCCAATCATCCACCCTTTTCTGCTCCCTTTGACAAGCGCATTTCCTGTGAAGTTTTCGATGATGGGAAGATCCCCAAAAAGCAAAAGAATGGATGTGCTGAACAGCAGCATACTGAAGCGCCAATTAAGCATAGCCGTAAATGCTTCCGTAATTTGCAGCGTTTCTCCCATAGCCTTGGCATTTTCAGCGAAGGGAATCACATATATGATGGTGAAACATGCAATCATTCCTAAAAGGACTAACATTCGCGGAGCATTGCGCCATGTGCGAAAGCAGCTGCGGGCTGTTTGGATTGAATATCTAGTTTTGCTCATGGATAATCCTCCTTTCTACAACATAATCAAACCAAAGCATCACAGCGCAATACAAGACAAGCTGGTACATCAGCAGTTTGGGGAACGTGAAATCTTCCCAATTCATCTGTACCAACATTTCCAGCGGTTGCAAACTAACCGGCAATGCCAGTGCTGAGCAGAAGCAAATGATGAAAGGCGTCAAATAACTCACATATCGAACCGGAGAGTAGACTGATACGGTTAAGCCTACGCCGGACCATAATGAACCAAAGAGAAACGCTAACAACGCGCTGACAATCATATACTTCCAATGGGAATTCGTACTCGATACCAATGGAAACCAAGCATCCAGCGCAGCCATATCCGCAATGGATGCTCTTGTTCCGTACTGCAATGCACAGACAATTGCAAACAGCAGCATTCCCAGCATCAGCGCCAATCCACCGCCAATGCTTGTGCCAATGAACATGCCGATGCTGTATTCGTGCTTGCCGCTTTTCATAAGACGCAACCGATAGAAACCAGCTTCGGTATCATTGATGAGACTTCCGCTTGCCGCAAACGCGCAGGCCAGAGGTGCGGCATAAATGAAATAGCCGAAATGCATCGAGATGTTGAAGGAATAGGCAGCACCAAATGCATCAGGCCCATCGCCGGCATATCCGCTGAAAACATCTTCCGCAATTTCTGCAAATAGAACGCCGAAAATCAATGCAACAGCAATCCAGAAGTTTGCGCTAAGGATTACCATGCGCAAACTCATTGCTACTGAGCGAGCAGTTCTTGCAAATCTATTCATGGCAAAACCTCACCTGTTATTGCATCAATAAACATAAAAAATATTTGCTGATCCCAGCGGTTAATATTGCTGGCAAAGCGCCATACGGGACGTGCTTCCATTTTTACAGCAGCAGCTTCATCTGAACGTGGCAGCGTCTGAACCAGCCGGTAGCACAGGCTGATTTCCGTGATTTCACAAGGCATTTCTTCCGGATAGCATTCCGCGTAATCCATATTTTCCCGTAGAATCTCGATGGCTTCATCCAGCGTGATTTGCAGCGCTGCCATTTCACGGGCTTCATAGCTGCGGCAATACCCCTTGATTTGTCCGATTCCGGCATCATCAACGATTATCTGAATATGGTCTCCCTTGGTATTAAGTGAAGTTATAATATCCAAATAAGGAGATTGATCGTAGGCAACAGAATAGTTGCCTAACACCTTTACAAATTCAACCACGTAACATCCCGATGAAGTGCTGCTATCGTTTTGCTGAAGTTTAGAAGCACCAACGTATTCATCCCATTCATCGTCGGCGGGCATGGTGTAACAAGCAGAAAAAACATATCCGTCCCAGCCCAGTGTTGTATTGAGCTGATCAATCCAAGCTTGAGCGGTGGCCTGCGCTTCCTCTGGCGTTGTTGTTAGACCAGTAGCTTGCTTTCCTTTCGTTGCATCTGACCATGCTATGAAATGATCCGTTAGGGAATAGCGGACACCCAGCCGAGCTTCTTTGAGCCAATATTTTGCATACGTATCAAGCTGTTCTAATGAAAATGACGTTCCATCGGACTTTATTCTTGCCGCATCGCCATCAAACATTTCTGCCCAATTCTGCGTATCCAGCATGGGATAATCCGTGGCATAAATCGTGAGCGGCGTTCCCTTTTCCAAATTCTCTACGTCTGCATCCAGATGGAGGGTGAGAAACTTGCTTTCCAGTGTTTGGTCAACGTGGATCGTCTCCGCTGAGACATAATTACATGAGAGAAGCAACACAATTAATAAGGCAGTCGAAATAAAACTTCTAAATTTTCTCATCGTATCCTCCTGCAAATTCGTGAAAATCAATCCAAATACGTAAATAAGGGGCTGAGGACTCCTCAGCCCCTCGGTGATTATTAGCCCGCACCAAATTTACCAGTAACCGTGCAGGAGGGAACACTGGAATCCGGACGTCCCATTAGATATACTTGTGTATCCGAATCGATGTCGGTATTGTAGTACATCCACGTTCCAGTCGTTGTTTTCTTGTAGTAGCATCTGGACGTATAGTCCGTACCACTGTAGGTACGATACACATTATTCTTGCTAGAAGATGTTGCGGTAACATAGAGACGAGCATAATCGGTATCGGCTGCCTTTGCTACACTAGTCGTATCCGACGTGATGGACTGATACGAAGTGGTATCGGAGAATGTCATCGTGAATTTGGAAAATTTAACTGCTGCAAGAGCATTACTTACCATGCAAACCAGCATTGCGACACAAAGAACAAACGCAACTTTTCGCTTCATAAGATTACCTCCTAATGCAGTACTTACATGCTATTTCAGTAATAGCTGTATGCTGTACCTGTTATCGTTATAGGTACCTCCACAGACAGAGACGATTTGTCTATGATTGGCATCTATGACGTTGATGATTTTCTCTATATTCTTCCTGCGCATAGCGCAATCACCTTCCTTCATTAATATGGTTCTATTTGCATTAAGCTGACTTGATTGTCAGCAGGGCACCCATCGTTAGTGCATATGGTCTGAAGCAATTCGCCCAAAACGTTATTGTGCCGAGTATGTAATTTGGTTTGAAGTCTCACTGAGCTGCTCGGTATTTCCTGCGGAGGTAGTTACACTTCCATGGGTAACCACTTTATAGGTGCCTTGTGATACTGTGTACTTTTTTTCTATTTTCAAAGATATAGCCGATGCTGAGTTACTCCATGAAGCTACCTTATACCAATAACTTCCTGATTTCTTATAGAGGGTTACGGTCAGCGAAATATCGCTTTGCGAATTTGCTCTAATGGCACCCAAGCAGGTTGCCTGTCCATTTTCGCTTATTGTAAGTGTAGCTTTTACGTTCCTTGTGTACAGGTATGCTGGCGCAACAGTGCTTTCACCTGAAGATGCTAATGACATGCACGGAATCATAAATAGCATGATCCACACCAGTAGGACTACCAACATTCCAAGACGTTTCAAAATCGATACCTCCTTGTTTTGTCTTGCATATATAGATGCAGCACAGCACGCATTTGCAAATACTTTTCACAAAAAAATCTGCATCTTTTTTAGACGCAGATTGGATTTATCATGGGATCATGGTAACGCTTGCGGCCACCTTCAAAACCTCTTCGCTGCTTCCGTCCATGTCGATGACAAAAAGCCGATTGTTGGCAGTCCACACAACAGCTACCCACCCATCCTTTTCAATCAGTGTGGCCTCAATGCCATTGATTTGCGTCGTTGAAATTTCTGCGTTTTCGGTATCAAGGCTGACTCTGCCACCATACTCATACTCGCTGAAGTTGAGTAGTGTTTCATCATTTCTCGTTCTATATTCCACATCGTAAGACGTGCAATCGTGCAACACAAAACCTTCTGGAATGTATGTCGGGTAAAAAGAGCCTTCCCACTCTGCGGGAACGTCTAGGGTTTCTTCCGAAGGTTGTAAACCGTAAGATGTGCGCTCTTGATAAGTTTGCATATCCAGCTTTAAAAGGCCGATTTGAATCATGTGAACGGTTGCAAATGCAGAGCTAATACTGACAATTACGAGGAGCAATGCCACAGCAAAAACGCGAAGGCCTTTGGGCAATGTGTGACCGTGGAGATGTGCGGTGGGGCGCATATGATCTGCAATATCTCGGAGAACTTTTGTTTCCATATCCCGGACTGGCTGTGCCTGGCCTTCATCAATCATATTGGTTTGCTCCAGAATGGTAGATACTTCCTGCTCAAACTCCTGCTGTAGCGCCAGCCTGATTTTTAAATCTGCAATTTCTTGCATGATCTCTTGAGAACTCATGTATTCCTCACGCATCCGAATCTTCCTCTCCTTTCAGTTCTTCTTTTAAGGATCTTCGTGCTACCGTCAGATAGTAGCGCACACTATTCTTATTAATTCCAAGTTGGCGGGCAATTTCCGCATCGTCCATCTGACTAAAATACTTCATGATTAGCAAATCACGCTCTCGTGGCTTTAATCGGTTGATTGCGCTTCGCAATGCTTGGCTTTCTGCTTCCACGAGAAGAGCATCATCTATATTATCCACTGATGAAGCAGTCCAATCAAAAGTGCGTTCATCAGCCACCATATAAATTCTTTCATTACGACGCTGCCGCAAATACATAAGAGCCGTATTTTTAACGATCGAGAGAATGTATGGCATTTGCTTTTGCACATCAATTTTTCGCAAATAATCTATTTTTTCAATCATTTTTATGCATGAAGCCGATACCATATCGCATGCTGTATTGTGCTCTTTTACAATGCTCATTGCCATAACATACATACTTCGTTCGTTTTGCAGGAACAATCGTTGAATAAACTCCCGATCATTTTCATCTTCGATCATCATGATTGCTATTGGGATCATCTGCATTCCTCCTTCTACCTGATTTTGTCGGTGGGGAAAAACTTCACGTGCCTTGACTGTTGTTATAGGAGCGAGCAAGCATCTGAGTACTCTGCGTATAACAGCGCAAATATAGATGCACGAGAAATACCATCTGCAAATATTTACAAAAAATTTCCTGTCGTACCGTCTTCGCACGATGCCTATGAACAGCACAGCGTGAATCAATGCACATGCCGAAATTTTGATGCAAGAAATCAAAAAGTTAGTCTATAAGCTTTTTATATTCTGACTTTTCCATTAATAATTACAAGTGGAAATAGCTTTTCAAAATGTAAAGTAAGCTAATTTTGTTGTTGACAATTATTATATGTTAAGCAATAATGATCCTCATGTGATATTATTTATCTTACTCCATCACATAGCGCAAGAATTTTGAAGAGTGCGTTGCTTCTTCATGCTGTACTTTCCAGAGTCTTTCTGCACGCTAATTCAGTCTGAAATAGCAGGTATTTTTCCCTTTTCCTTCTTTTTTCAGTTCACCTGCGGCAACCAGCTTTCGCAATGCGCCTTCAATCGAGCTGTCGCTGATGGTCGGGCAAAGTTCACGGATGTCCTGCTTATTGAATCGTCCGATTTTCTTTTCGCTTGCCATGCGCACCATTTCGAGGACGGACCGCTTGGGTTCTACAAGGCTCATGCGCTCCTCGAAATCCTTATAGGTCGCGAGGATTGTTCCGAGCAGATACTTCATAAAAGGAGCAATATCTTCGTGACCTTCATGCCAGCCAGCCTGTGACCGCGCAAGCGCCTCATAGTACAAGTCCTTATTCTTGGCTATTTTCGCCTCCAAGGAGACGTACTTGCCCACATAAAATCCGTTCTGATACAAAAGCAGCGTTGTGAGCAGCCGGCTCATTCTCCCGTTGCCGTCATTGAAGGGGTGGATGCACAGAAAATCATGGATGAAAACGGAAATCGCGATCAGCGGTTCCAGTTCCATATTTCCAATCACGCGGTTATACGCTTCGCAGATTCGATCCAGCGCTTCGGGCGTTTCATAGGGAGCAAGCGGGGTGAACAGATTCTCCACATGACCATCCGGGTAAGCGGCGCTGATATAATTCTGGACGCTCTTGGTACGCCCGGCCATCGGGTTGTTCATGTGGCTATACAAAATTTTGTGAAGCTGCAAAATATAGTTCCACGTGATAGGGATTGCGTCGAAGTCCTCATGGATGATGTTCAGCGCGTCACGGTATCCCGCAATCTCCTGTTCGTTGCGGTTCCTCGGTGTGGTTTTCTCCGCTACAAGCTCCCGGATGCGCGTGCTTGTGGTAACAATTCCTTCAATGGCGTTTGATGCTTCGGTACTTTGTACCTTGGCGATCTCAACGAGCTTTTCGACCTCTTCCGGCTGCTGCTTGAGGTAAAGTTCCTGCTTTCCGGCTTCTTTGTAGATGGCCGCAATCAGACCTAACGTGTCGGAATCCCATTTCTGATCCCTGATGGTGGAATAATGAAAGGCTCGCATTCCCTTACCTCCTTTTCGATTTCCTTAAATCATACCATAAAATAAGGGAATCGTCAATCAAATGGGCAGATGCTGTCCGGCAACTGATACCGAATTGGCGGCATTTATTCTTGAGGTTGGATGACATTTCTATGCCTTTCTTCGTGTTTAAGGGGATCAGTCTTTTCGATAGAATGGCGTCACGAATCCGTCGGCACGCAGGATAAGCCCCTTGGCCTACGGCGGCGTTTTGCTCATCCGCTCGCAGATGGATGGAAGAGAGGCAGACGGGTCAGCCTCGATAATCAGCTCATCGTGGACATGGGCAACAATTCGCTCTTGCCTGAGCGTTTGCATGGCATAGCAGAGCACGTCACGGCTGATGGCTTGGGTGATGTTTTCGCAGAGCTTGGGGCCATAGGTTTCGAGCCGTTCCCATTTCTTTGTGCTGCCAACTCCGAAGTAGGTCAGCACGGAAGAACCGAATCGGCTGGTTCCAAACCCCGGTTTTACATACGCCAGCCTTCTGCCGGAAGGAAGCTCAATAAACAGCATCGCTCCCTTGCAGATGAAGCGAATTCCGTGCGTCTCTGTTGCCGTTCGGTCGCGCACGGCGGTCGCGGCGGCTTTGTCTACGTCCCACCAGAACTGGACAATATAGGGATTCGGGAGCAGCTCATCTTCCGACAAACCCATATCGGCTGCGTCCATCGCTTTCAAAGCGCCGACAGAACCGCCGTAGCCAAGGGCAAGCTCCGCGATTTTTCCCTTCTGGCGAAGCTGACCGTTTACGCCATGTTTTTCAACCGGTACATGGAACATGGCTGAAGCCGACGCGCAATAAATATCGCCGCCGTTTTGGAAGACCGCGCTACGCCATGTTTCACCGGCCAGCCACGCAAGAACACGGGCTTCAATTGCCGAAAAGTCCGCCACATAAAGCAGCTTTCCTTCCGGCGCGATGAAGGCGGTTCGAATCAGTTCGGACAGCACATCCGGGACAGAATCATAACACATGCGGACACCCTCATAATTTCCGGCACGGACAAGCGCTCGCGCGTTTTCCAAATCAGGAAAGTGATTCTGCGGAAGATTCTGCAGCTGCACCAATCTGCCGCTGAACCGCCCAGTTCTGCTGGCTCCATAAAACTGAAAGCACCCGCGGAGACGGCCATCTTCGCATACAGCGGATGCCATCGCCGCGTATTTCTTGATGGATGACTTTGCCAGCTGCTGACGAAGAATCAACACATTTTTCAGGGGCACTGGAGCGCCGTTCAGCAGCGCTGATACCTGATTTTTGCTGAGCGACTCAACTTCCATGCCATTTTGAGAAAGCCATCGTTTCATCTGCTGGAGGCTCGACGGGTTATCCAAGTTTGTGAATGCCCGCAGCCTGTCCGTCAGCGCACAGCGCGACAGCGTGTCCATCCGCATGGCGCTCTTCACCAGCCCCCGGTCTACCAGGATGCCGCGATCGTTGATTTCCTGATCCAGATGATATTGCGCCCAAATCTCATCGGGGACAGCGTATTTGGCCAGGCACTGTTGAATTTCCATTTCAGCAGCAACATCTCGCTTATTGTAGCGGATGAACTGCGCCCATTTTTCAGGATCATCCGCGGGCAGATTTCGAGTGCGCATTCCGTTGGCCAGCGTGGGCACGCAGGGCTTACAGAAATAACGAATCAGGTCTTTGCCAACACGCAGTTTCTGCTGATCCAGCCCAAGAACGATCCCTGCATTTTCGAGAGAAAGCGGCAAGCCAAGATACGCGCTCCAGACCATGGTGCAACGCCAGGAGGTCGGATTCAGGAAGGTGTCGGATAGTGTTTCCAAGGCTGAATCTGTATGGCTATTCAGCGGATACCCTTGCCGCTTCAGCCAGCGGGAGAGGCAAACTCGCTCAAAGTTCGCGTTGAAAGCGTTTATGATCACGCACGGGTCAGATATTGCTCGGATAATTTCGTCGGGTATCGTTTCGCCCTGCGCAACATCAATGACGTGAACTTCCCCGCCATCCACGGCATAGCCAAACAGGAGTATTTCAAAGTCAGCAGATTCGCAGTAGCGGTAAACGCCAGTTCGATTCAAATCCGCGGAGGAATAGGTCTCGATGTCAATATTCAGTGTCTTCATGCGCGTTCCCTTCCTCTTGATCATCCGCATCCAAAAGGATACGAATTTCCCGAACAGTTTCCAGTATTTCTTTTGCCTGCGCAGACAGCTCAGTAAGCGCCGCGTCTAGTTGACTCATCTTGGCCATGCTCTTAATCTCCTGTTACTTTCATTGTTGAGGGCAGGGTTGCCTCTCACTAAAACTGGTAGAAATTTCGCGCTTTGAACGGGCAAAATTGAATTTTTCTGACACTGATAATTCCGACGGATCAGAAAAAATCATGACGATGTTCCCGAAAGTAGCGAAGGAGCCGATTCAGCGCATCATTGACGGTTGTCTGGCACATTTCCAGCCGTTCCGCAATTTTATAAGTAGACAGACCTTCCTCAAACCGAAGACGAAGGATCAGGTCGCCATTGCGTTCCCTGTGCGTGGCCTCCCGCATGATGGCCTCCACGGTCATAGACAGGATGACAATCTGATCCGGATCAATCGCCTTTTGCGCGGACGCGAATGGTCCGGTACTGAAGCCGTCACCGTATCGTTCATCATCCATAGACACCATACGGCCCGCGATTTGGTAGGGGCAGCAGGCGCAGTCGCCAAAGCACAGTTTGTAATTGGGCTGCCCGCAGGTTCCATTTCTGCGTGCTTCGTTGCGGGCGTCGTTGATGAACTTATCCCAAGCTTTTTGCTGAGCGGGCTTCAGGAAAACACGTTCGCCGCCAATTATGACATAGCGGGACTTCTTGTTCTGATTTTCCATTTTGCAGGGAATCCTCCATTTCGTAATCGCGAATGAAGGAACTCACCTGCGGAAGAGCACACGAAACAATGCTGCCTGCTGTCATGAATTTCTTCATTCATTTGGCTGGCAGCAGCCCTTGCCCAGGCTGCCACGGTATGACCGCGCTACGCTGCTGGGCAAATCCTCAAATCTACCGGTTTCGAGGGAGCGGGGCAGCGCGGTTTTTGAAGGGTAAAAAAAGACGGCCAGAAACAATCCTCGCAAAAGGATTGATCCTGGCCGTCGTGCAGCTCTGTGGATCTTTAATCAATAGGTTCAACGTGGTGACTGTCTACGCGCAGCAGTTCAGGTGTCGCACGGGTGATGGTTGTCGCGATTCCCTCACGAACGATGGTGAGCTGCGCGCCAACAGAAAGCCGCGTGATGATGAGCTGCTGTTTATACTTGCTTTCAATTGCTCCGCTTAGCGGATCACAGTAAGCAATTAACCGTCCGAGTAAGTCCCGAATCGCTTCCATAGTGCCATCCTTTCTGAAGTTCCACTTCGTTCCAATGAGAAAATCGGAAAATATCACGAAGTTGATTGACAAAACGAGAAGCTCATGCTACACTAAGTACGAAGTTGAACTTCTTCTTTGATTATACGACGGTTTAACTTCCTTGTCAACTGCTAATGCGCAGTTAAACTTCATTATTGGAGGCAAAAAATGAACTTTGGCGAAAAAATTAAGATGCTGAGAAAGCAGAAAGGACTGTCCCAAGCAGAATTAGGTAAATTGGTGCATGTAAGCGCGCGTTCTATTACGGCCTATGAAACAGCGGGCGCGTATCCACGAAAAATGGAAACCTATGAGCTTCTGGCGAAGGCTTTGGACACGGATGTCAATTATCTGCGCACGGAAAACGAAGAAATGATGAGCGACATCGGTGAAAAATACGGCACGCGCGGACAGCGGCAGATGGAAGCGCTGAAGAACCAGGTATCCGCGCTCTTTGCCGGCGGTGAGCTGAACGAAGAAGAGCAGATGGCCTTCCTGATGGACCTGAATGACATCTTCCTGGACGCGAAGAAAAAGGCGAAAAAGTATACACCGAAAAAGTATCGAGAGTAACAAACGCCGCTGAGGTGAAATATATTGAGCAATATATTTTATGATAAGGCCGAGAAACTGGTGAGCAAAGTGGGTAGCCGCGACCCTCTGGAGGCATTAGCGTATCTTAATACGGAGGTTAGATACTCTAATCATCACCAGTTCGACGGCCTGAAAGGCTTCTGCATCATTGCGCTCAAGCAGCGATATGTGATGCTGAATGCCAAACTGTCCGAATGTGAAATGCGCTGCGTCGCCAGTCATGAGTTGGGGCATATCAAGATGCACATGAAAGATACGAAAACATGCGCGTTTCAGGAGTTTGACCTCTATCACACAGTGTCGCTTCAAGAAGACGAGGCATCTTCCTTTGGCGCTGATTTTCTCATGAGCGATCTGGATGTGCTGGACGTGATTGAAAATGGCTGTACCGATATTTACCAAGCCGCGATGGTACTGAAGGTACCGCGTCAGTTTCTGACCTATAAACTGTCCAGCATGATTGCGCGGGGGCATGATTTGCTGCTTCCCGAATTGACAGACAACAGATTTTTGGCGAAGCCGCTCTACAGCCGGTAAGGTAAAGACTGGGGTGCCTGTAGATGCCTGTAGTTTAATTGGAGATTTGTGCACAGATGCGCCATGTTTTTGCCATGTATTTCTTTGTAACCGCTTGCGTTTGGTAGGTGGTTATGCTATAACTGAATATGGGGGAGTTTATCTTTTTGCATAAAAGCTGCTGCCTCCCCACATGTGGCGAGTTCTGGAAAGATCTCTGCTATCGTAATTACCCAGATAGAAAAAAGCAGCAGCTCAGTACAAGCGCTCAGAAAAATTCTGAAAGCGCTTGATTGCGAGAATAAATGCATCGCTAAGCTCAACTGAGTTCAAGCTTGGTGACAGCTAATTTAGTGCCATACTCTTATTAGGAAAGGAGGCTATGGTGATGTGGTGTAAGAACTGCAATATTGAGACCAACGAGGCTATTTGCCCAGTATGCGGATCGGAAACGACAGAAGATCTTCCGGTTGAAATTTATTGGTGTGATAATTGCGGAATACCAGTCATCCATGTTTCTACGGCGGCAGATAAAGGCATTTGCCCGGTTTGTCATGGGAATACTCGATACTTGACCGCTGATCTTAGACCTGTCTTCCCAGAGGAAAGGCTTCTGCTCGCCTTACTCCTCGATAAAGCTCCAAATGCTTTTATGCAGAAATCTGTCTGGACCGCGGGAAGTCGCTACTATATTGATGGGAAGTCTCAGTCTATTTCTGCTAAGACTTTTGAAATAGCGGATACTGATACCATTGCCGATCGACTTGTGGAGTCTGCTAATGCCATAGACTATACTTTTTTCAATGAGAATATCCGTAAATTTATCTCGGCAAATCAGCATAGGTTGGCCTATCTGAAGGACGAGGCTTTCTCATTTGTTCGGAAAGCAGCCGAAAGATTCAAAGAAGAAAACATCGTAATCTCTTTCTCTGGTGGCAAGGATTCAACGGTGACGGCGGATGTTGTCACAAAGGCTCTAAGCAATCCAAGCTTAGTACATATTTTCGGGAACACAACGCTTGAGTTCCCTGCTACCATCGAATATGCCGATCGTTATCGTAAAAGCCATCCCTTGGCAATCTTTATGATTGCACATAATGATGAGCAGGTTTTCTATGATGTGTGCGAGGATATTGGACCTCCTGCACGGATGATGCGCTGGTGTTGCTCGATGTTTAAGACCGGGCCAATTACCCGGATCATTAACAGCATGTATCGCAGCCAACAGATTTTGACTTTTTATGGAATCAGAAAGTCAGAATCTGTCAGCAGAAGCAAATATAACAGAATTGAAGATGATGCTGAGTCTGTCAAAATTCAGCAGCAGACCGTAGCCTCGCCGATCTTCTTTTGGAAAGACATCGACATTTGGCTTTATATGTTGGCGGAAGACGTGGACTTTAACGCAGCCTACCGTCTCGGTTACGACCGTGTTGGATGCTGGTGCTGCCCTAATAATAACCAACGGGCACAGTTCCTTTCTCGCATCTATATGCCGGAAGCATCGAAAAAATGGCGTGCATTCCTCATCGATTTTGCAAAGAAAATCGGCAAACCAGACCCCGAAGTGTATGTCGATAGTGGGAAATGGAAAGCACGACAAGGTGGGAATGGTCTTCCCTCCGCTGGAGATGTGAAGATCCGTTTTACAAACTGCACGTCAGAAGATCATGCGAAAATCTATCGGCTGGTTAGACCATTTGACGATGAACTTGTTGGGATGTTTGTACCGTTTGGCAGAATTGCGTCGGAACTCGGCAAGAAGCTGCTTCGGGAAACCATTATTCTCGACGTTAAGACGAACGTCCCGATTCTATCGATCCAACCGTTCAATCAGGATGGGTATGATTACGCTGTCAAGGTCAGGACGATGAACGTGGCAGATCATGACGATTTACAACGAATGGTCGGCTACCAGATTAGAAAGTTTAACGCTTGCAGAAAGTGTCTTAAATGCGAGTCTATCTGTAGGCAGGGAGCAATCTCTATCACGGGAGATAGCTATTATATCGATCCGAAAAAATGCGTCCATTGCAAAATGTGCATGACCGCAAAGTACCTTGACGGTGGTTGCATGATGGACAAGTATCTTAGAACAAAGTAAAGGCTGGAGGATAGGACGATGCCCATGAAATTCCGGGCGCACGATACATTTTTTATCAGAAAAGGATGGCTTTCCAAAGGTATGCGTTGCGTTGAAAAAAAGCCCGATGTTTTCATTGCGCATGATGAGAATCCGATGGATGTCCTCGGAATCGGTGCAAATATGGTTAAGGCGCTTAGATATTGGCTCCAGACAGTCGGTCTTACGGAAGAACCCAACAAAGGAAAGCGGACGCAGAGTTTTACTGATCTTGGAAAGTTAATCTACAAGTATGATACCTATATTGAAGAACTCGGAACGCTTAACCTTTTGCAATATTGCCTCGCTTCGCAAAAAGAAGAAGCAACGGCATGGTATTTCTTTTTTAACGAATTTTCTATGTCAGAATTTTCTCGGGAAGATTTTGTAGCAGCACTGCAAAAGTACATCAAGATGGAAGATGCAGGAACGGATTATGCCATTCGATCTCTCAATGATGATTTCCAGTGTATCATTAACACCTATCTCCCGCGTTACAAGTCAAACCCGGATCGGGTAAATCCAGAAAACAATATTGATTGTCCATTTGGTGAACTTGGACTGGTTGATATTCTCAATAAGCGGAAGAAAACTTATAAGAAGAGTATCCCAGCAAGTGATACGTTAGACCCCTATGTTGGCCTCGCGGTCATTGTCAAAAATGCACATGGCCGAAATGAGATTAGTCTGAATGAGCTTTTGACCGCGCCATGCAACATAGGCAAGGTGTTCAATCTTGATTCTATTACCATGCTCGATGCTCTGTACAGAATCGAACGGTTGGGGCTTATCAAGATTAACAGGACGGCAGGTCTCGATGTGATTACCATCCAGACCGATTTGGACTTCTTAGGCTGTGTAGAGCACTACTATTCTTCCCTCGATGAGCAGAGTCAGGAGGCACAAAATGCGTGATATGATTTCTGTTGCATCGGGATTCCAGTACTCTGTAAACATCGGATACGATCTCGGAAGCGATGACAAACTCAGAAACTTTATTCCAACAAAGTCCGCGTTACGCCTGCTCGAAGAAATCTTGCTGAGTATCAATCCAGCATCGACAGACCGAGCCAGAGTGCTGATTGGAGCATATGGTAAGGGCAAATCCCATATTGTACTTTCCATCCTTTCGGTACTTCTGAAACGTGACTTCACCTTATTTGAGAAAATGATACCGAAGATTCAAGAGAATCCGAGGCTTTATCAGCTTGTTCAAAACTACTATGAGAGCGAGAATAAGATTCTCCCAGTCGTGATTAGCGGCAGTAATACAAGCTTAACGCAAGCGTTTCTGCTTGCTCTACAGAGGACACTTTCTGAACATGGCCTTTTATCGGCTATGCCAGATACCAACTATCGAGCTGCAATCAGCGTGATTTATCGTTGGGAGAAAGAATTTCCTGAAACATTTGCCAAGTTTCAGGGAGTGATTGATGAGCCGGTCAGTGTTCTGATCGAGCGTCTTGAAAACTATGACGTACTCGCCTATGAAACCTTTGAGCGAATCTATCCGACACTGACCGCCGGAAGCATATTCAATCCGTTTCTTGGCTTCGATGTCGTGGAACTTTATGAGAGTGTAGCAAAGAGCCTCAAGCCGATGGGATATACGGGGCTCTATGTGGTTTATGACGAGTTCAGCAAATTCTTAGAAGCCAACATTGTCAATGCTTCGGTTAGTGACACGAAGATGCTGCAGGATTTTGCAGAGAAGTGCTGCCGCAGCGGAGCACTGCAGCTTCATCTGATGCTTATCTCTCATAAAGAGATAAGCAATTACATCGACAAACTTCCTAAAGAAAAAACGGATGGTTGGCGAGGCGTGTCCGAACGCTTCAAGCATATCCACTTGAACAACAATTTTATCCAAACCTACGAGATTATTTCTTCTGTCATCCAGCACAAGGAACCTCGCTGGGGGGCGTTCTGCAATGCGCATGTGCCAGACTTTGAAGCCCTTTTTACACGCTACCGAAAGCATCAGATGTTCACCGATGCACAAGGAGAAATTGAGACAGCAATAAAAGGATGTTTCCCACTCCACCCGGTTTCAACCTTTATCCTCCCAAGACTGTCTGAGCGTGTTGCCCAGAACGAACGCACGCTCTTTACTTTTCTGTCTGCGGAAGGAACGGCCACACTTGCTTCATTTCTTGATGTTTATGAGGATGATTTTACTCTGGTGACTCCAGATCAGATTTATGATTACTTTGAGCCACTGTTTAAGAAGGAAGTATATGCTGGAGGCATCCATGATACATTCGTTCTAACAAGCGCTATCCTCAATCAAATTCCGGAAGGAACTCTCGGAAGCAAAATCATCAAGACCATCTCTCTGATTTATATTCTCGAACAGTTCGAGCGCCTCAGCCCAACCAAAGAGCAGATTATCGGCATCTATGCTGGAAGCTACGACATCGATGAGATTGAGCAAGCAATTTCCAATCTGATTGAAAAAGAATTTGTTGTTTATATCAAGCGGAGTAACGATTATCTGCGGCTTAAGCAGACATCGGGGGTCGATATCCAGCAGAAGATTCATGATCTGATGGAGATCCAAGCTGGCCGTGTTACCGCGAAAGGTGTGCTTAATAGCTCCAACTACGACAACTATATGTATCCGTCTCGCTACAATGACGAACGCGAGATAACGAGGTTCTTCAGCTTCCAGTTTATCGACGGAAGCGAGATTTCTGATGATGTGGATTGGAACGTAAAGAGCGAAACGGTTCAGGCTGATGGCATCATCTACGGGATTATACCTGATAGTGAAGCACAGCTTAAGGCTATTTCAGATATGCTCAAGAAAACTAGCAAAGGCTATGAACGCTTTATCTTTGTGCTTCCTAAACACTTCCGAGCGATTGACGAAGTGATCCGAGAATATGCTGCAGTGAAACAACTTCGGGATCAAGCTGCTAATGACCCAGTTCTGTTTGATGAATACGAAGTCGTGTTTGAGGATTTACAGGAAGTCATCAATGGGTTCATCGGCTCATATACGCATCCGGAAAGCTATCGCTCGGTCTACTATCATGACGGAGAGATAATAAGCGCGCGTCGAAAATCCGGTTTGACTGAAGTGATGTCTCAAATTTGCGATAGCGTGTTTGGGCTAACTCCGGTCATTAACAATGAATCTGTCAACAAAAATGAGATAACGAGCATTGCTGCAAATAGCCGTAACAAGATAATCAGCGCGCTGTTAAGGAATGAGTTAGAACCAAACCTCGGACTTTCCGGCACGGGTCAAGAAGTATCTATTATGCGTAGCACACTGCTTCGAACGGGTATCTGGTGTGAAGAGAGTAGTATCCCTCAACTTAATTTGCATCCAGCAGACGCAGTAATGAGAAATATGCTCGAAACAATAGAGGGCTTTGTACTCGAGGCTCGTCAAAAGGGGCAGATGAAGTTCTCGGTGCTATATGATAGGCTAACCTCGCCAAATAACCATATTGGTTTGCGTAATGGTCTGATTCCAATCTATGTAGCAGTAGTCTTGCATAACTATCGGCAGCAAGTCGTACTTCATGACCGTTTTGGACCGGTGCAAACGAGCGCGGATGTGCTAGTTCAGATTAACAGTGATTCGGGTAATTTCTCAATTGAATACCTTGACTGGAATCCAGAAAAAGAAGGCTACATTGCGCGGCTTGCTGCAGCATTCGGCGACTATGTAATTGATGCTGAAAAGGCCGGAAGCTCATATGATTACGTTGCAAATGCGATGCGGCGGTGGTATATGGCGCTCCCTAAGTTTTCCAAAGAATGCAAGGCTCGCCCGAATGGTACCTCAGTCGGGAAACGCCAGCAAGAGATGATGAAGCTCTTTAGAGCGAATTCAAGCGGATCAGATCTGCTGTTCAAAAAGCTGCCAGCAGCATTCGACTACAGTAACTTTACAGCAGACGCTGTCGGAGATATTGTCAGCGCGAAGATGCTCTTTGATGGACTGCTTAATGAACTTAAAAAGCATCTGATTGAGGAGACTAAGCTCCTGTTCCTCCCCGAAGAGGACAAAAAGCATGGCAAGAAAGTCACGCTCACCGCGGTAGTCAAGGAATGGTGTGAATCTTTGGATCCGAAGAGCTTTGAACAGCTCTTCTCTGATGGGACAGAGCGCTTTTTGCAGCATCTCAAAAGCGCAACGAATGACGAAGATTTGTTCATCACAAGACTCGCTAAACTCGCAACAGGACTTCGAATCGAAGATTGGGATGGAAAGACTGAAAAGACTTTTTTCGCGGCACTTGAAAAATATATGCAGACGGCGAGAAACTTCCATGACACGGCGGTTGCTGAAACGATAAACGAGACTTCTAGTTATCAGGTGGCATTTGCCGATGAAGATGGGAAGAAAACCGTTAGACGCTTTGATAAGGTCAATGTTTCGACCAGGGGCAAATTGCTGTTTAACCAGATTACGGCATCGCTTGATGCTATGGGACACTCGATCTCAGAACAAGAGAAGCGTCAGATACTGATGGAAGTCTTAAAAAAGCTCTGCTGAGAACGGAGGAAAATTATGGCGTATTTTGACAATGCAGCAACTACATATCCGAAGCCGGAATGCGTCTATTCCTTCATGGACGAATTCTATCGGAATCATGGCGGGAGCGCTGGTCGGGGCAATTACGCACTGGCAAATTCAGCGAAGGGAGTTGTTGAGGAGACCCGCGATCTTTTAAAAGAATTATTGCACTGCCCTGCGAAGCAAGTTATTTTCACGCCTACTGCTACGATTGCGCTCAACATGATTATCCAAGGCGTAATCTTAATGGGCGTTCGGAATGTTTATATCAGTCCGTTCGAACACAATGCAGTAACTCGAACTCTGCATCGCTTTGAGCAGTCTGGACAAATTTCCGTGACAGTGCTTTCGGTATCCGATTCGCTCCAATATGATTTTCCGAGAATCCGTTATCAGTTTGAGGAACGGAAGCCTGACCTTATCATCGTCAGCCATGCAAGTAATGTCATCGGACTGGTATCTCCAGTTGAAGAAATCTTTTCTCTCGGCAAGGCATATAGATCCGTTACGCTTGTTGATATGGCGCAGACAGCGGGTCTGGTTGATCTAGATGTTGGTCTTGAGACAGTAGATTTTTCGGTTTTTGCGGGACATAAAACCCTTATGGGACCAACCGGCATCTCCGGTTTTATCATGAATCCAGATTTTGAGCTACCGCCCGTATTGTTCGGCGGTACAGGATACGATTCGGCAAATCAGCAAATGCCAGACAGCATGCCAGAACGCTACGAGATGGGAACGCTTAACATTGCAGGAGTTGCAGGACTGAACGCTGCGCTTAAATGGATAAAGTCACAATCGGTTTCCGAACTCTTTCGAGAAGAAGCAAAACGACGGAGGCGATTGATTGAATTGCTCAATGCCTATGACTTTATCAAAATTGTTGGGAATGTTGAGGGACGGAGGTACGTCGGAATCGTTTCTGTGCTGATTAATGGAATCAGTAGCGACATTGCTGGGAGTATTTTCGCTGAACGAGGAATTTCGGTCAGAACAGGACTACAATGCGCACCTAAAGCACACCAGTTCCTCGGCACGTATCCCGCGGGAACAATCCGATTTAGCGTGAACTCGTTTACAGATGATCGGGACTTTGAAGCGTTAAGAGATGCGCTCGACGACATTGCGTTGAACTTATAAGGTGAGGAGGCGATGGTGTGAGCCTTAAAGATGTCGAGCTAAAAAAGGAATATCGATCTCTGCTTGACAACGTGGTAAATGACTTTTATATTCCGGTACTAAGAAATTCAGTATTATATCAGCGAGCGGTAGGTTTTTTCTCTTCTTCGGCTCTTATTGCAATTTCTAAGGGTGTTGAAGGACTGATTAGTAACGGTGGAAGGATTCAAATCATTGCATCCCCTAAATTATCACAAGAAGATATTGATGAGATTAGCAAGGGTTATGAGGTGCGCAAGGTATTAGAACGTGCATTGCTTCGTGGAATCGCGATAAATAACTCAGAAGAAGACACAAGCAGGTTGTCATATATTGCCTCTCTGATTGCGAATGGTGTCTTAGATATAAAAATAGCTTTTCTTTCTTCAAAGAACAGAATCGCTATGTATCATGAAAAAATGGGGATAATGAGCGATAGTGAAGGAAATACAGTTGCCTTCTCAGGTTCGATGAATGAAAGTGAAAATGCCTTTTCTGCCAATTATGAGTCCTTCGATGTGTTTTGTTCTTGGACAGATGAGAAAGAACGAGTATTTCAGAAGCAGATGGCATTCCAAGCGATCTGGAACGACTACGAACCCGGAGTAGAAACCATTGACTTTCCGGAAGCCGTCAAGAATCGTATTTTTTCTTTTAATGACTCATTACGCCAGCATTCCGATTCAGCAAGCTTTGAAGATCATACGCTGCAGGTAGAGGCAATGTACTTACCACCTGACTTCAAACTGAGGCCCTATCAGGAGTACGCAATACAGAATTGGAAAGAAAATGCCTACTGTGGCATCTATGATATGGCAACGGGCACAGGAAAAACGCTCACCGCATTAGCAAGCATTGAACAGCTGTTTACTGATAACCATAAGCGGTTAGGAATTATAATAGTTTGTCCGTATCAACATCTAGTTGAGCAATGGGTTGAAGACATTGTTCGTTTTGGCATTAGACCGATTATCGGATACTCCAGCTCTTCTCAGAGAAGCTGGAAAAAGAACCTGCTGCAAGCAGTACGCTCATTCAACCTCCATGTTTCGGATTTTTTCTGTTTCATTACAACAAATGCGTCCTTTGTTACAAAAACAGTTCAGGAACAAATAGCACTTCTTGCTGAGGACGTGGTCTTTGTAGTTGATGAAGCTCACAACATGGGCGCTTCGAATTACAGGCGATATCTACCGGACAATATAAAGTACCGTCTCGGTTTATCTGCTACAATTGATCGACATAATGATGAATCAGGAACAGCTGCTTTATCAGGATATTTTGGCATAAAATGTATTGTTTATTCACTTAAGGACGCTATAGATAGCCAAATGCTAACTCGATACTATTATTATCCGGTACTTACTTATTTGGATCAGGATGAGCTTTCCGAATATTTATTGATTACAAGACAGCTTGCACAGGCAATACGCAAAAAAAACGGAAAACCTGTTTTAACAGAGTACGCAAAGCAGCTTTTGATTAAACGTTCAAGGATTATTGCCGGCGCTAAAGAGAAGTTGCCAGCATTACAGCGGCAAATTGCTCCTTATGTTGATGATAAGCATATCCTTGTATACTGCGGTGCAACCACCGTACACAATGAAGATGATGAGGACTTCGGCAAAAGGCAAATTGATCTAGTAGCAGAGTTGCTTGGGAACGTTCTCAACATGCGCGTAGGACGTTTTACTTCTCAGGAGTCGGCGCAAGAGCGGACGCAAATCCGTGAGGCATTCGCAGAGGGGAATGCGCTTCAAGCGTTAGTTGCTATCAAGTGTCTCGATGAGGGTGTCAACATTCCAAGTATAAAAACCGCGTTTATTCTTGCTAGTAGCACGAACCCCAAAGAGTATATTCAAAGGCGCGGTCGAGTGTTGCGAAAGTTTCCGGGAAAAGATTTTGCTATCATATATGACTTTATTACGCTTCCATTTCCTGTTGAAACACTTGCAACGCAAAGCGATGCAATCATCGACTCAACAAAAGGTCTTATTAAAAGAGAGCTGATTCGCATGATGGATTTTGCTGATATAGCAGAGAATCCATCAATTACATTCGATTTAATATATGACCTGAAGCATGGATTCAATATCTCGGAAGAAGAGCTATTAGGTGAGGAGGAAAACGACAATGTTATCTGATGAAATCAAAAAAGTTCCTATCAATGAACAAAAGCTCTCACAGATGAAAGCACTAATTATCGCTGCAGAGCGAAAGAATCTCAAAACTAGTGAGTATGCAACACCAGATATGGTCAAGGCGATTCGTAAAATCATAGAAAAGAGCGCAGATTAATGGAGGTGTTATCAGCATGATAATCAAGAGTATTACATTGAACAATTTTCGGCAATTCAAAGGAAAGCAAAAGCTTGCGTTTTCCAGTGATTCCAGCAAAAATGTAACGGTGTTGCTCGGCGATAACACTTTCGGTAAAACTACGATTCTGCAAGCTTTTAACTGGTGCTTATACGGAGTTGCTGATTTTCCCAAAGATAGTAGTCCTGATTTTCTATTAAATCTTGAAGTTGCAAATGAACTAGCGGGTGTCCAACAGAAAAGTGAGGTTTATGTTGAACTGATTCTTGAGCATAAGGGTTTGGAATACATCATCCTTCGGAAGCAACCATATATAGATAGAGGATACGGAAATTGGTCTGCGTTGCAGTATAAGTTGAGCGTTTCTTATAAAGAAAACGGAATTACCAAACAGGTGCGCGAAGGCGAAGAACAGAGAACAATTAATAGTATTCTTCCTCAGTCTCTGTCAGGGTACTTTTTCTTTGATACAGAGCGTGTTTCCGATATTAGTTCACGAAAGGATTTATCAGAGGCTGTTCGAGGTCTCCTTGGTCTTGCTCCAGTTGGTAATGCTAGAAAACATTTGGGATCTAGGACGCAAAAAGCTACTGCGATTGGTTACTGGAATGAACATTTAGACTCTTCAGGCGATGACCGCGCAAAACAAGCCCAGGAAACGATTACACATGAAACTGAACGTAAAGAAGAGCTAGAACAAGAAATCACAAAGGCAGAAGACGAAATTGCTTCTCTTAATTCTAAAAAGGAGAAAATTGCAGAAATACTTCGCGATAACCAGAGTACAGCGGAATTGCAGCGCAAAAAGCAAGCGTTAGAAATCACTCTCGAACGCGAACGTAACACTCTGGAATCCTGTAACAAACTGTTTCTGGATTGCTTTAGCAATTCTGCGGTGACTTACTTCATGCTTCCATTAATGGATCAAGCTGAAGCATGTATGGCAAATGCTAAAGTAGATGACCGTGGAATTCGCGATATGACCGAATCATCAATTCGCGATATAATTAAACGAGGTAGATGTATTTGTGGTGCTGAACTTGAGATAAGCGAGGATGGTAAGACGGGCAATAGTGCTTATATGCACATTCTCAATGAATTGCGGTATTTACCACCAGCACACATTGGTACAGCAATTCAAAGCTTTAAACAGCTTATCGCTACAGATAAAAGAAGCATCGCCGTTTTTTACCCGACAGTGGAGCATCAGTACAAGGAAATTCAGAAGCATCGTGACTCTATTGCATCAATAGAAGACGAGATTTCCCATATTGATGAGAGCATCTTTGGCAAAGAAAATATGGGCAGTTATGAGGCTGATATGAATCGAATCAAAGAAAGCATTAAGCGGATGACCGAAAAGAAAGCGAGATGTAATAGAGAGATTGGGGCTTGTGAAAGTGCCATTGAGTCTGCTCAAAAGGTATACGATAGTCTGATTTCAGCGTCAGAACGCAATAAAAAGCTTATTACTTATATAGCTTATGCAGAGCAAATATGTATCTGGATTGATGAAACCTATGCTGAAAAAGAGCAGGAGCTGCGAAGTCGCCTTCAAGAACGTGTTAATGATATTTTTGGAAGTATGTATCATGGTCAGCGAAAAGTACAAATCGATAAGCAGTATCATGTAACACTCTTTGCGCAACTCAATGGTAAAGATATCGTTACTGGCGAATCTGAAGGACTTAAGAGGGTTAAAAACTTTGCTTTTATTGCAGGTCTTGTAGATCTTGCTAAGGAAAAAGCAACGTTAGGTCGTAGCGCTGCTGATTCTATTACATGGGATAATGAAGCCTACCCTCTTGTTATGGATGCTCCGTTCTCAAATGCGGATGAGACCCACATAAAGAATATTTCTGCTGTGTTACCCGAAGTGGCTAATCAAGTAATTATGTTTGTTATGGAAAAAGACTGGCAATATGCTGAACCAGTTATGGCTGCGAAAGTCGGAAAATATTGCAAACTCAAGAAATTCTCCGAATCGCATACGGAAATCGAAGGATGAGGTGAGACGGAATGTTTGAAAGCGATTATACAATTTACGGAAAGCACGCAACATACATTAAATACCTTGTCAATGATGCCAAAGCATTCAAACGCTATATTGATGTTTACATGGCAGGAGCTGCTCTTGGAGCATTATATAAGCGACAGGCAGAACAGACCGATTCTACTGATAGAGCACGAATTTATTCGGATGCATTTAACACTGAGCATGTAAAATGCAATGAGCTCTTTCGAACGGTTGTGCTTGCAGATACGACAAAATCATGGACGCCTGAAGAGCGTACAAATATTTGCTTTCGATATAGAGATAAGCTCGATGAGAATGCCGTTCCGCCTGTCTCACAGGAAGAGGTGAATATCATGAAGGAGGCTCTCGCACTCTTCAATGCTTATGTATTGGGCGGCATTGAACTCCTCTATGATAGTTTTTCGAGTAGTGCATCGGTTAATCTTGATGAAACAGTTGATTATGCCTACAAAGTAATTTTTGACCAGAATGCGCTCATTGAAAGCAAAAACGACCGCCTGGACGATGAGCAGCTGCTCCGCCCTGAATATTAAAAGGGACGGAGATAAAATGAATAAAACATCGATAGATCAATTGCCACTATCTGTTCGTGCCAAGAATGTACTGCATCGGATGGGTATTCACTATGCTAATGAGTTAGTTGTGACCCCTCTTGAAGTTGTTGCACAGCAGCGACATGCTGGCGTTAAGACGCTCGATGAAATCAAATATGTTATTGAAAATATAGACGATATTATCCAGCAAATAACTGAAACTGATTCTAACGCTGAAGCTATTGACAACTCAGTTCAAATGAGCACTACTTCCACGTTCACAGAGGAACAGCTGTTGGAGATGTCTACGCATCCGATAGAAGAACTCGGTCTCTCGCCAAGACCATTTCATGCACTTTATCAAAGTGGATGCTTAACAATTGATAAGGTTGCGCAAATGTCAGAAGTGGATTTTTCTCAACTGAAGGGAACTGGAGAAAAGTCAATTAACGAAATTAAAAACTCTGTTTTGGCCTGGATTCAAGATAATATTACATTTGAAGATAACTTTTTTCAGAACGAAATTGACCCGGAAATTAAGGCTCGGATTCAATTAGCTGTAGCTGAAATTGAACCAATAATGCACCTATATTGGAAAAAGTTATATGCTATCCTATTTGCAGAAAGGGCAATCGAACAAATCCGAAACATTGGCCCGACGGAAGTCGTAAAAGAGGTACTTCATCTGCCAGAAATACAAAATAAGTTCAGAAAGTTTTGGAAGGCAATCATTCCAGAGAGCATAATTTCCGAGCATGAATTACAATTGAAAGTAAGCAAGCTCACCCTTGAATTTACTCCGTCGATCCTGATTGATGAAGCGCTTGCAGCAGGCATTTTAATGCGTTTCCATAATATGATTATGATTGCACGGGAGACATTTCTTGATGCTTTTGAAAAATACTGCGATCCAAATGAACGAGCAACTCAAATATTGCAATTCCGATTGGAAGGAGAAACGCTTCAGGATATTGGAGATTTATTTGAGCTGACTCGTGAACGTGTGCGACAGCTTACAGTGAAGCTTGTTAATAAATTTCAATCGCTTTTTGAAGATTATTTCAGTGAGCCGTATCAGTATTTTCATCTGGCAAAAGCTGAATTTTGCAGAATTTTCCCTGAGATTACTGAAGAAGGATATGAGTATATTTCCATTCGTTATCAACGAGGGAAAATATCGCTTACAAGTGAGACGCTTTCTGAATATAACGGAGTATGGAAATCACAACTTGAGGTGTTCTTACACGAAAAGCAAGCCGGTGATGATAAAGAGTCTGTATCAAAAACAGAAATGGTAATGCGCGTACTAATTAGTAATACAGGCACGTCTCTTACAATTGATGAGTTTCTTAAAGAATACTATAAATATGTAAAAGAACATAGTTATCCGGTTGAACGACTGAAACTCAACACTCGAACGGTTATAAATCATTTAAGAAACACGAGAGGAATAGTTTTTAATCAGGAAAATAAGGTTAGATTCTGCGGAGCAGACCCCAAATCAGTATTAGAAATCATTGATTTTACAAAATATAAGAATACTGTTATTTCATCAGAATTAATTTTTCGTGATTACCAAGATGAAATGGAAGAATTTGATGTGCGCGATGGCTATGAATTGTTTTATTTGATTAAGTCTTCACTTGATATGCGGCGCGAAAAGCAGTTATCGATTCGATGTAGAAGAGTCCCTATTATTGTGCTTGGAGAAGCTTCTGAATCTGAGCAAGCAATCCGACTTCTTAAAGAGATTTCTCCTGTGTCATATTTGGATTACTATGAGGCTTATGAAGAAAGATTTGGTGTTAGGCAAGGAAGTGCTCAAGGTAACACCACCATTTCAAACGCGCTTAGCGCCTATTATACCGACGGACAGTACAGTATAAATGTCCCAGTGATTGATGAAAGAGATGTCCAGCAAGTAATAATGGCATTAAGAGAAAAAGCTTTATGGTTCATTGACGATATCGAGGAGCTATTTAACAGAATATGTAAATATACGTCCAATGATGCTATCAATGCAGCTGCCTTTAGACGGATTGGCTACACCCTTAACTCCTCATATGTATATTGTTCCGCTTATGGCACTACGTTAAATTTTTTTGAAGAAACAGTTTTCTCGAAAGATGTTGTCGATCTTACAACTCTAGATAGGCGAATGATTAACCTCGGAATGTTTGCTGCTGCTCTTGACAAAAAGAAAAAAGCATTGGAGTATATTGAAACAGCACCCAAGGTTTTTATGTCGATTGAAAAAGTTCAAGCAGTCTATAATTTGACCATTGAAGAGATTAGAGAACTGCAGTCGATAATGTCTATTTTCTATGATACACCATTCTTTAATGGTCGAAGTCTTTGGACTGAAATATCAGATTTACCAGCAGTGCAAAAACTTCAAGGGAACGATTGGATGCTGACATGTATTATGAGGCAGCAAGCTGCTGTCGCATCACTTTCTGTTGCAGGCGGTATTATCCTCTCTCTTGAGAGTGCGGCACTAAACATTAGCAAAATTTGTGAGTGGCTTGCGTCAATTCATGGAAAAATGTCAATCATCAATCTTGAACATGTATTTAATGACACATTTGGAACAAGAATTTCAACTTCAAAGCTTGCAGAGAAACTAAAATCAAGCGGCTCGTGGGATAAGACCGTAACGGATTCTATGGACGAATATATTGATAGCTTGGTGGACGAGGGGCTTTCTGATATGAGTGCAGATGATCTTCTACGGGAAGAATTCTTCTGACATATAGAGATATTAGCTTGGCTAACGACGTGGGACATAATTATGAAATTTTTAAGGGTATGCTGAAAAACAGGCGATTCCAAACGCAGAAGGAAGGTAATTATTCAATGACTATCCAAGAGGTCGTTGCACGCTTTAACACAACTCCATTCTTATTCGCAGGTTCAGGAATCACTCGTAGGTACTATCGACTTCCCGATTGGATAGGTTTACTGCGGCATTTTGCCAATCTCGTTAAAAATGATGAATTTGCATATCAGTCTTATGAAAGCAAGGTTTCTGGCACTGTCAATCCTTCAGATAAGCTGCCTATAGTAGCAAGCCTGATTGAAAAGGACTTTAACGAGGCATGGTTTGATAACAAAGCAGGGGTTCGTTCTGATAGTGTAGACGTGATGAATGAAGTTGCCCGTGGTACTTCCCCGTTCAAGGCAGAAATCGGCGCATATATTCTTTCATTATCGACGATTGACCCGCAGTATGAAATCGAGGTTAAAAAACTGAAAAAGATTTCTCAAAACAATCTCTCCGGTGTCATTACTACGAATTACGACCGTTTCTTCGAATCTTCTTTTGACGGATATAAATCTTTTGTTGGTCAGGATGAACTTGTATTTTCACAACTTCAGGGAATTGCTGAAATCTATAAAATCCATGGATCTGTGGAAAATCCTTCGTCAATTATAATTAATAGTGATGATTATCGTCTTTTCCGCAATAAGGGAAAATATCTGGCTGCAAAGCTGATGACAATCTTTATGGAATATCCCATCATTTTTATAGGATATTCCATATCCGATCCAGATATACAAGCGATTTTATCAGATGTTGTTGAGTGCCTGCCGCCATCAAAAGTAGAGACCTTGCAAAGGCGCTTCGTATTTGTTGACTATAAGGCTTCGATGGTTGAGCCGGAGGTTTCCTCCCATTCAATGACGCTTCAAAACAAGGTCATTGAGATGACAAAGATTACCCTTGCAGATTTCAGTCCGTTGTTTGATGCTCTGGCGACCAAAAAGGCTGCCTTACCAGTAAAAGTATTGCGTCGCTTCAAAGATGAATTGTATACCTTTGCATTGACTAGGGAACCTGGACCGACTCTTCATGTGGCCCCATTGGAGGATGGCCGTATTGATGAGAATGCTTTAGCTTTAACTATTGGCTTAGCATCCACAGGTGTATATGGCTTGGCACGCGCCGTGAATTCGGAACACTGGTATCGCAACATTATACTACATGATTCTCCGTATTCCTGCGATGATCTGCTAGAATATGTTTACCCAGAGCTTGCAAAGCAAAACTCATGGAAGCTACCTGTTTGGTTCTACATTGCAAAAGCCGAAAAAAACAGCAACCTTGCTGAAAGCAAAGCGCCTCATTCATATGAGGAAATTGTTAGCGACTCAACAGTTCAGAAAAATCGTGCCGCAGCGAATGGAAGAAGTGCCTTGGAAATATGGAACTTAGAGAAAGGAAATTTTTTTAAGGCTATTCGTCTCCTCGGCTTCCTACCAGAAGAGAGCATCAATGTAGATGATTATCAGCGAATTATTGAGGAAATATTCAATGAAAACCGTAACATTCTAAGTTCTCTTGATGCTCAAAATCGCAGTAATCTGCATCGAATGATTCGGATTTATGACTTTCTTCGATACAGTCAAAAAAAGACCCCGTGATTCAAGCATCTGCAAGCAGACACCATCACGGAGACATTCTGGCAAGATACCGGCAGAGAAGCGCCTGTAAACAGGCACCGAGAAGACCACTCAGCATCTTGACTATAGTATATTCGATTTTGCTTAGATTGTCAACCTGAAGCCTTTAATGACAGAAAAATTGGCTTCTATCCTGTGCTATATGAAAAGCAAGCAGTCAAAATAAGAAGGGCAGACGCTAATTGTCCTTGTTATCCAAGAATAGCGTTTCCCTTCCAGGGAACTGCTCGGATAAGGGCCTGTTCTCAAAATTAGCTCCAGCTAATTTTCAGCTAATTTCTACCCCGAAAAAGGCCGAATTAGGACGGTACAGCAGGGATACCCGACGGGATTCGGAACAGGAAAAATCCGTGCTATATCGGCATTTCTCGGCACACCAGGGGATACGAATGGAAGATGGACAACGCCACTCCTAAGCGACAGGCCGTGGGTTCGAATCCCGCCGGGATCACCAATTTGATAAGAAAATCGCCCATTTCAATCATGGATTTGACGAGAATCCGTGGCTGAAATGGGCGATTCTTTTTGTGTTCAGCGTGCGAGAATGCACACGCGGCCGATTAGCTGATTAGAAATTTGCTAATGATTTTCCGCTCCTGCTAATGGCGATTTGGGGTGGAAGCCTGTTTCCCTGCTAATTTTGAGAAGCGGTCAAATTTTACGCCGTTGGAAGGGATGATTCGTGCAGGACAAAGGAAGGCGAAACGCCGTGTTTTTCCTGCGTTTCTGCGGGATGAATGAAGGTACGCAGTGTGTGCGGTTCGTCGGATGGATATGCGGCAGGAGCTAATGGCTTGGGGCGTGACGTTAGCGCGTTGGATGGCGGAGATTAGCTGTGCAAAGTGCGTGCGTCGGAATTAGCGATACACCCTCTGCCCCAAAAGTTCCCTCGGAACAAGACTACGGACCTGCTGCATATTTCGCAGTCTGCCATTTCGCGCCACATGGCTCAGTTGGAAGATGAACTTAGGCGTAAAGCATCAGGAGCTGGGCATTATGCCCTATGTGGCAGAATAAGTGGGAATCGCCGCGCTTGCGTGGGTTCCGCCTACCACATGAAGGGCGCCTACGCCACCACCCAGCTGTTCCAGGAGGAACTGAAGAAGTCCGGCGTGGCCGACAAGGTGGAGCTTTCCGCCAGCTTCTGCATGGGCGAGTGCAAGGACGGCCCCTGTGTGCGCATTGACGGGGTGAAGTTCCATCATGTGGATCAGGATCGCATGGCCAGCCTGGTGCAGGAAGAAATTGTCCCCCGCGCCAACGCATAAGCGGAGGGCAGAAGCATGAGCATCATTCAGCTGAAGGAAGCCAACTGCAAAAACTGCTATAAGTGCATCCGTCACTGCGATGTGAAGTCCATCACCTTCCACGACGATCAGGCCCACATCCGGGAGGACGAGCGCGTGCTGTGCGGCAAGTGTACCCTCATTTGCCCGCAGAACGCCAAGCAGATTGAGAGCGACGTGCAGAAGGTCTGCTCCATGATCGACCGGGGTGAGAAGGTCTACGCCTCCGTTGCGCCGTCCTTCATTGCGGCGCTGCCGGAGGGGGCAACCTTCGCCTCCCTGTCCTCCGCCATGAAGCGCCTGGGCTTTGCGGGTATCGAGGAAACCGCTATCGGCGCAACGGCCGTCGCGAGGAATATGCCGCACTGGCGGAAAAAGGAAAGATGCCCAACCTCATCACCACCTGCTGCCCCAAGGTGAACCTGCTGGTGGAAAAGTATTTTCCCGATCTGCTGGATCAGCTGGCACCGGTGCCGTCGCCTGCGGTGGCCCATGCGCGGATGCTGCGCCAGGCCCATGGGGACGACATCCGCGTGGTGTTTGTCGGCCCGTGCATTTCCAAGAAGAATGAGGCCCAGCAGAGTGGCGTGATTGATGCGGTGTTGATGTATGACGAGCTGCGGGAATGGCTGCGCCGGGAGGGCGTGGCAGCGGGCGGCGCGGAGGATCCCGCCGCGCTGGAAATGCACCACACCATCAGCCGTGTGTATCCCGTGCCCGGCGGCATCCTCAAGACCATTCCCTCAGAGAAGCGCGCCAGGTACAAGTCAGTGGCGGTGGATGGGCTGGACCGCTGCATCTAGACGCTTAATACTATTTCCAGATTCACCTGCGCCATCTGCTTGCGCCTTTTCCATTCATGCGTCCGCTCATTCCACTTAGCGTAGCGCTGCTACGCTGCGTTTCATTCACGTTAGCCAGAATGAAAAATTCGCGGCGCATCTTGGCGCATTCTTATCTGGAAATAGTATAAGGATATCCGCGAGCATCACATCACCGGCTATATCCTGGAGATGAGCTCCTGCGTGAATTCCTGCGTGGGCGGCCCCGGCATGAAGGAGCACTCTACGTCCTTCCTGATGAGCAAGGACGCGGTGTACACCTTCTCCCGGAAGGATAACGGGGGCGAAATGCCTCCCTCTGAAAAGGTACAGGTCGGGCCAAGAAGGTGAAGGAAGAGGTTCCTGCCGAGGTTCCTGCGGAGGCGCCCGCTGAGGTTCCTGCCGAGGCCCCTGCGAAAAAGCGTGGCCGCAAGCCCAAGGCGGTTGTTGAAGCAGCGCCTGTTGAAACGCCCGCCGAGGCTCCCGTCAAGAAGCCCCGCGCGCCCCGCAAGAAGAAGGTCGAGGAGAATCCTAAGGAGTAAGAGCATAATAATACACGCGTACCTGTCTTTGACAGGTGCGCTTTTTTGGCTGATTATTGCTTTGTGAATATGGCCGGAGAACTGACAGGTTCTCTGGCCATATTGATATTGGCGGCAAGGGAAGAAAGCTGGACAGGGACGCGCTTATGGCGATAAGCAGCGCCTCTTCCTTTGATGGTGCAGCAGAGTGTTCCGGTCAAGGCATGCTCCTTGCCGGACAAATACTGTGCCAGGAAGATGGTGCCTTCCATTATACGGAGGATGGATTTGGTACAGGATGCATCAGTTTCTTCGAACCAGGCTGCGGAAGGTGCCTGGCGTCATGCCGACGACCTGACGGAAAACCTTGAAAAAATAGTTGGAGTTTGTAAATCCGGCGCCAGATGCGATTTCGACAAGACTGGCACTTTCATCCTCTGCCATACGGTTGCACACCTTCTCAATCCGAACCTTGTTGATATAGCTGGTGAAGGTCAGACCTGTTTCCTGATGGAATATCGTGCTGAGATAGTTGGGGGATACATATACCTGCCCGGCAATCTCTGACAGTTTCCACTCATGCGCATAATGCTCGTCCACGATGCTGCACGCAGTTCTGACAGCGGGGGACAAGGACGATTCGGGACTGCTGTATTGCAGCAGGGCGGAGGCCAGAGCGGAACAATCAAGGGACTTCGACTGGCGCAGTGCCAGCAGAATACGCCAGCTGTCACAACTGCGGCGGCAATCTCCCAGAAGCCTCTGCACTGTGCATAATTGTGCATACAGGGCCGATTTGTCCCGCAGTTGTGCCGCGAGAAGCGCTGCCAGTGCCTCCGGATGCTTCGGAGAACAGTCAAAGGCAACCTGAAGCTCGTTCTGATCTCCTGCCCGTATTTGACAAAGATCTCTGTATGCGGTATGCAATCCGGCGCTTTCCTGGCGAACCTCCCGCCAAGGAATGCTTTGCTCATCCAGAATGCCAACAAGATGCTGCTGCAAATCGGCCGGACAGGCCAGCAGCCAAGTGCCGCAGGGCGGCTCGTCGGAATCCAGCGTCCAGCAGGCTGCACAGGACAGGAATGTAGCTGCAGGGAACTGATCCTGCGTCATCTGAACCAGATACGCGCTCTTTTCTCCCATGAACAGTAGCCGCAACTGCTCATGCCAAAGCGGAGTATCTGTTTCTACGCCATATTGCATGGCCAGCCGCGCCGCATTGACGGCAGCCGTGCAGCAGTTTTTCCATGCCGTTTCTACAGCCTGGAACAATTGCTCCTTGTCAACGGGTTTAAGCAGATAATCCTGCGCCCGCAGCCGGATGGCCTGCTGCATCAAATCAAATTCATCATATCCTGTCAGAACAATACTGTGCTGCACGCCAAGCTCCCGGGCCTGCTGCATCAATTCCAGACCATCCATCTCCGGCATGCGAAGATCGGTGATGAGAAGATCGGGCAGTTGGTGCCGGATGGAAGCAAGGGCATCAATAGCATTGCTGATAATGGAAACCTCAACCTCCGGCCAGCGCTTCCTAATGAAGCGGGCAACGCCGTTGCAGATTTTTACCTCGTCATCCACCACCATAATTTTCATCCCATGGGGCGGCGGAAAATCCCCCTTCACAGCTTGCGTCCCTCCCTTTCCTTATGAATTGCTTCTCCTGCAGAGCAGGACGGCACGTGATTTCTGCTCCCATCGCTTCGGTCGATTGTGATTCTGCACAGCGTGCCCGCGCCGGATGTGCTGTACAGGGAAAGACCGGACCTTCCGCCAAAGTAGATCTGCAGCCGATGATGAACATTGCACAGCCCAATGCCGCCCTGCTCCTGCTTCAGACCGTTTCCATTTTCCATGGCATCGCGGATTTCCTCAAGCCTGTCCGGAGAAATGCCTTTGCCGTTATCCTCTACATCAATGAAAACCAGGTCCCCCTGGCGGTATACATGCACACGCACAATTCCTGCGCTGCGCGTGCGGGAAATGCCATGATGAATGCTGTTCTCAACCAGGGGCTGCAGAATGAACCGCGGACATACCAGAGATGAAGCATCAATATCACAGGTGACCGAATACTCCAGCGTCTCAAACCTCAGCTTGCTCAGCTTCAGATAATACACACAGTTTTCAAGCTCTCTGGCCATAGTGATTTCCTGCTCCTTACCGCTGATGCTGCCGCGCATCAGCTTGCCCAGCACAAAAAGCATTTCAGAAACCTCAACGGCCTCGCTTTCATCTGCCATCATCCGCAGGGATTCCAGAGTATTGTACAGAAAGTGAGGCTGAATCTGCGCCTGCAGGGCACTGAACCGTGCTGTCTGCTGGAGCAGCTCAGCCTGATGCTCCCGCTGGGCTGACAGCAGCAGATGCTCCAGCATAATGTTATAGTTGCTGGCCAGTGTTCCGATTTCATCCGTGCCGTCCACCTGAAGACGTGTCAGTGAACTCAGGGTGCTCAGCGACTGAAGACTGCTGGCCTGCCTGCTGATATGGCCTGACAGGTTTTTGATGCGACGCGTGATGCTGTAATGGTTCAATGCAACCGCCAGGGCGCACATCAGAAGCAGAATGCCGGCGATGATGCTGAAATCCATCAGGTAACTGCTGACAAAATTGGCTGAAAGGGCCGTATTGCAAAAGGTCAGAAAGCTGATGTTCATGGTGCTGCAGTGAATCAGCCCCACATACTCATGATGGTTAATCAGCTGATAGCCCTCAGGCATGTCTTTACACATTTCAAAAACGTCATCGGACACACGGATATCCTCCAGCCGTCCGCCGACCACCTGTTCCGTATCTTCGCGGTAGGCAATGCAGTAGCCGCCGATAACCCTGGACAGCTTGTTCAGCGTTTCAGACAGAAGATCTGGCTGCAACTCCAGGCATAGCACACCCATCAGCGTATCACCCACATATATCTCCTGAACCCAGCTCATGGAGGAGGAAAAACTGCCCTTTTGCGGGGTAAAGCGCCAGCCTGTTCCGGCAGCAGGCTCGGTCCATATAGGGAAGGCCTCCTGCGCGGCCGCGCAGGCATGCTCTGTTGCATAAAGGGTTGTGCTGAACACGCGGCGACGCAGTCCGGTGGTGCTGGAAATCCAAAAGTCCATCTTTTCCATTTCTGCGGGATCTTCCACCGCCTCCGGATGGGTTAGCAGATTCTGCACTTGGCCGTGGCTCAGCAGTACATTGCAGGCAGACTTGATCTGCATCATCTCTGCTTCCAGGCTGTCCAGCGTGAAGCGCGCGTATTCATAGCTGGTTTTGGCCGCATGAGAGGCATAGTCCATATAGGAAACGCTCAGCAGGAAATAGACAAGAATCGCCAGCGGCAAGAAGATGATGACACTTTGCATCAGCAGCGTCTTCCTGGAAATGCTCAGGTTAAACCACCATTGCAGACCGGATTTGCGCTTTTCCAAACCAATCCCCCCCGCTTCGCAGCTTGTTTCTGCATGCCTACTGATGAGATAATGGCATATTATGTGCGTGTTCCCGGCGGCGTTCTGTAAGTGGGAAACTCCAGGAAAGGGGGCCTGCTGCGCTGCCAATCGGGCGTGAATGTCCATATATCGTCACTCACTCATCTTACATGCTTCAGTATAAGAGAAAAAAGCGCGGATGTCAATGCGGACTCCTGTGCAATCATACGTACTTTCGTAAAATCGTGGTGTAGGATCCGAGAATTCTTCATTGTTTCACAAATCGGGATGAGGTAATATATAGCCAAATACAGGCCGTATTTTACATTCTGCCTGAGAGGAGGGAGCTTATGCAACGCAAACTGGGCTCCAAGCGCATTGACAGCATAAAGCTTCTTTTAATGATATTGCCCTTTTTGGTGCTTGTGTTTGTCTTTTCGTATTTGCCCCTGGCCGGCTGGCGATACGCATTCTACAACTACCGGCCCGGTTTTCCGCTGGATAAATGCCAGTATGTGGGCTTCAAGTGGTTTGTCCGTCTGGTCAACACCCCTGCCCAGACGACGGAAATCCTTCGGGTACTGAAAAACACCCTTGGTATGAGCGCTTTGAACATGCTTGCTTCCATTATGCCCATGATCTTTGCCATTCAGCTGTCTCAGGTTCGCTCCAAGCGCTACTACAAGTTGATCCAGGTTTGCGCCACACTGCCCAACTTTATTAGCTGGGTACTGGTATTTTCCGTGGCGTTTGCCCTGTTTTCGGTGGATACCGGCTTTGTCAACCGGGCACTGATCAGCCTGAATGTGATTGACAAAGGGGTGAACTTCCTGGCGGACGGTCACCATATGTGGCTGAAGATGACGATGTGGCAGCTGTGGAAGAGCATGGGCTGGAATTCCATCCTGTATCTGGCGGCTATCGCCGGTATCGATCAGGAACTGTATGAGGCCGCCCAGGTGGATGGAGCAAGCCGCATACAGCAGATCATGCACATCACTGTGCCGGGCCTGATGCCCACCTTCTTTGTACTGCTGATGCTGAGCATCGGCAACTTCATCAACACAGGTATGGAAAGCTACTTTGTATTCCAAAACCCCATGAATAAGGATACCATCGAGGTGCTGGACCTGTACGTTTACAATATCGGCATGGTGAATCGCAACTTCTCTCTGGCAACCGCCATAGGCATGCTGAAATCCCTTGTGAGCGTTGTGTTGCTCATGAGCGCCAATTTTGCCAGCAAGCTGGTTCGCGGCGAATCGTTGATGTAAGGAGGCACGAGGGTTATGCTGCACATATCTCAAAAGCAGGCTTTTGCCAACCGCCGCATTCACCGCTCCCTAGGAGACGTATGCTTCGACTTGATCAACGTTCTTCTGCTGACGGTGTTTACGCTGATCTGCGTGTTCCCGTTCTACTACCTGTTTATCAACACGATCAGTGATAATGCACTTTCCGCGCGCGGACTGATCACTCTGTTTCCCAAGGGAGTCCATTTTGAAAACTATATTCAGATTTTCAAAATATCGGGTATTCTCACCGCTGCCATAGTATCCCTGGCACGCACGGTGATCGGCACCACGCTGTCGGTGTTTGCCTCGGCTTTCCTGGGATATCTGCTCACCAAGCAGAACATGATCGGCCATAAGCTGGTTTACAGGTTTATCGTGGTCACCATGTATTTCAATGCCGGCGTCATTCCCTGGTATATCAATATGATGAACCTGCACCTGCTGAACAATTTTCTGGTCTACATTCTGCCGACCATTGTTGCACCATACAGCATTATCCTGGTCAAGACCTATGTGGAGAGCATTCCATCCGCGCTGGAGGATGCCGCGCAGATGGATGGCGCAGGCTACATGGCCCGTTTTGCCTGGGTGATCCTTCCTGTTTGCCTGCCAATTTTGGCAACGATTACGATTTTCTCGGCAGTAGGGCAGTGGAACTCCTTTCAGGATACGCTTTTTCTCATTTCCGATAAGCGGCTTTATACGCTTCAGTTTCTGCTTTACCGCTATATGAATGAGGCGGAGGCACTGGCGACCATCATCAAAACAGCTGAATCCTCCGAAATGCTGGCCAACATGACGATCACGCAAACGCCTACCTCCATCAAGATGACAGTGTCCATGATTGTTGTGCTGCCCATTTTGTTGGTATATCCCTATTTTCAGAAGTACTTCGTCAAGGGAATCATGATCGGTGCTGTAAAGGGCTAAAACCCTTTCAACAAGAAAAAGGAGGTTTTTCCATGAAACGGTTTCTGTGCTCGGTGATCTGTCTGGCCATGCTGCTCAGCTGCATGGCGCTTCCCATGACTCAGGCTGAAGAACTGCCGTATTACGAGATTGACGTGTTCTCGCAAAACGCCAATTTCGCAGGATTGCAGTCCGGATGGTTCGGCAAGCTGATCAAGGACAAGTTCAACATCGGCCTGAACATTACAGCCACCAACCTGGAGGGCGGTGCTTCCAAGCTGGCCACCCTGATGGTGGAGGGCGATCTGGGCGATCTGCTCAACTTTGCCAGCGTGACCAGCACTGACTTTACTGATGCCCGCGATCTCGGACTGCTGTTTGACATGAATCAGGGCGACTTCCTGGAAAAGAATGCGCCCTTCATTACTGCAAATATGCCTAACCTGATCAAGCGTGCCCAGATACAGTATTCCGGCGACGGCAAGGCTGTGTGGGCCTTTGTGCATGACGCGCTGGTATCCGGACTGTCCTGCTCCTCTGTGGATGCGGTGACTCCGGTCATGCGCTATGACCTGTACAAGGCTATTGGTTCTCCTGAAATCAAGGATATGTGGGACTATCTGCCTGCCCTGAAGAAGATGCAGGAGCTGAATCCCGTCAACGAGGATGGTCAGCCGGTGTATGGCGTCAGCTACTTCCCCGACTGGGACGGACGCAACATGGTGTTTGCCACCTGGTTCTGCGCCTACAATGGATATAACTTCAACCTGGTGATGCAGCATGGCACGGAGGATGTGACGGCCGAACTGCTGGATAAGGACAGCTACTATATTCAGGGCCTGCGCTGGATGTTTGAGGCCAATCAGATGGGCCTGCTGGATCCCGACTCCATCACGCAGTCCTACTCCGAATATGCTGCCAAGTTTGCTGCCGGCCGCGTGCTGTTTAGCCCCTATGGTGACAACGGCTACAACACCCCCGCCAATACCGCTGCCGGCCGCGGCATGGAGCCTGTGCCCATGACCTCCGGAACGCCTTTCGCCTGGGGTGCCAGCGAATTTGGCGGATACCGCACCTTTGGCATCGGTGCCAAGGCTGAATATCCCGAGCGCATCCTGCAGTTCATTGACTGGCTGTGCACCGATGAAGGCGCCATGGAATCCCGCATCGGTCCCAAGGGTCTGATCTGGGACTACAATGCCGATGGCAAGGCAGAACTGACCGAGTTTGGCCTGCAGTGCGTACGTGACGGCTCTACACCCATTCCTGACGAATGGGGCGGCGGCACCTATCAGGACGGTATGTTCAAGCTGGAGTATCCTCCGCGCAATGCCAAGAGCATTACCGCAACCACCGGTGAAGCGATTGATTATCATTGCTGGTCTTCCTATCAGGCGCTGCCTTCTGATCCTGTGACGGAGCAGTGGCGTGAAGACTACGGCGCAGCCAACATCTTCGAGTGGGCAAAGAACAACGGCACCCTGATCAATTCCTGTAACGAGAGCTATTCCGGCCTGGCTGGTCTGACCAACCCCGATCCCGACCTGGAGCTGATGATCAACCAGATAGGCGACGTGGTGAAGCAGTACAGCTGGAAGATGGCCTATGCGGAGAGCGAAGCTGAATTCGACCGCCTGTATGATGAGATGATGACCAAGGTCAAGGGATTTGGCTATGATGAGGTCATGGAATACTATCGTGCCGAAACTGAAAAGCTTTACAAGACCCGTGCAGAACTGAGCAAAAGCATCCAATAAGCATTATCCGGTTCATACCTGCAGGGTGTCGTGTACATACTCGACGCCCTGCACTGTTCATCACGAAGGGAGGACAATCCATCATGAAAACTCCGCTACGCTGCGGCGCAGCCCGCAGGGAGATCACGCCGGACGCATCATGGTATCCGTTGTATGCAGGTTTCTTTACTGAGGAGATAGGCGACAACTACCTGGTGGGGGCGCTTGATCCGCAGTTTGCCCGCGCAATTGCCATTGCCAACGATGAAACTACCGTGCTGCTTGTCAGTATGGATCTTGGCGCGGTTCATTACGGCCCCGACATGGCACGTGCTATTGCGGAGCAGACCGGCGTAGATGAGAAATCCGTGTTTCTCATTGCGACCCACACCCACAATGTTCCTGCGCTGGGCCATGGCAAAAGACTGAAGGACGATGCAAACTTTCAGCGCTTCATGGCCGTGAAGCCGGAAATCGCTGCCCACCAGCTGCAATATGAGCAGCGAGTGTGGGACGGGGTGATCAGTGCAGCCAAGGAAGCGGTGAGTTCTCTGCGCCCGGCCCGCATGGGTATCGGCTATTCAGAATCGTATGTGAATGTGAACCGCGACCAGATTTACGATGGCAACGGCAAGTTCCATATGGGGTACAACGGCGCAGGCCATTCAGACAAGACGCTGGCGCTCATCCGTTTTACCGATGCCGAGGACAACACCATTGCCGTTTTTGCAAACTATGCGGTTCATGCCATCGTGATGTTCCTGAACCGGTGCATTGACGGAAAAGGCGGTTCCACGGGCGATCTGCCCGGCGTGGTGTGCAACGCCTACGAAACCTGTCATCCTGGCACCGTGTGCATGTGGTCACCTGCTGCCAACGGCAACCAGAACCCCATCTTTATGACCTATTATGGCTATCCTGATTTCAAAACAGGTCTGGTGGTGGAAGGCACGGTTGAGGGCGGCGCGTATGAGTACCTGACGGTTCTGGCGGGGCGTCACTATGCTGATTTGCTTCGGGCTGAGAAGAGCATTACCGATTATGTGGATAAGATTGAACTTCGATCCGAGCGGGTGGCGCAGATGGTTCCGGTCAACAAGGACATTCCGCCCCGGTTCGGTTCAATGGAAGGCGATCAGGAGGGATATGAGCGCCTGTATACCTCCGGCGTCATGCTGGGCAATGTCTTCCTGTACGGCATCGGCGGAGAATTGTATTCCAATGTGGGCGCATACCTGAAAGAAATTTCTCCCTATCGCCACACACTGATCTGTTCGCAGTGCTATACCACTGCCGGCTACCTGATGGACGATGAAAACCTGCTTGCCCCCACCCTGTTTGCCGTTCGTACAAGATGGCTTCCCGGAACAATCGTTCCTGCTCTTGAAAAATTCCTGAAGGAGTTTACCTCCTGATGGCAGATCAGCCCCACGCCGGCAGCAACCGTGCGTGGGGCTTTGAACGTGATGGGTAGGGAGAATTTTCTTTATGAGATATCTCGCAGATCCGTGACGGGACTTCCTTCGATACACCCGGAATGAAGCCGCACATCCCCTGTGAATCGATGGAAACACTCCTCTGCCGTCAAACAGTGCGCGGTGGTTGGCAAAATATTATCCTATGTCAGGTGAGTCGTTTGCTGTGTCATAGGGGCGAAATTGTGTTGACGCGCGGCGGGAAAGCCGATATAATGGAGAAAAATCGCATTTATTCCGGCTGATCCGGCAGGAAAACGAAAAAGCATGTCGAATCGGTTATCGGAATGATAAATTTCTAACGATAATTTTTTCGACAATCTGACGCGGAAGGAGAAAATCGTGCCCAAGTTCGACACAAACGTTCAGGAGCTGAAGTACAAGGTGCTTCGTGAAGCAGCCCACCTGGCCGGGGAAGACAGGCTGCGGGAGGGCTGCTGAACATACCGGAAACCATCATTCCCGGTCCCCAGCCCACCATGCGCTGCTGCATCTACAAGGAACGGGCCATCGTCACCCAGCGGGTGCAGATGGCCATGGGCGGACATCCCGGCCACACCACCCAGGTGGAGGTGCTGCCCATCGCCTGCGACGAGTGCCCTGTCAGCCAGGTAACCGTCAGCGACGCCTGCCGCGGCTGCATTGCCCACCGTTGCGCCAACGCCTGCCCGTAATATTTTTACCACAGACAACAGCCTTGACGCCGCTTCCACACCGGAGAAATCCTTGTAGTCATTCTTGTTCAGGGCATTTGCTTTGTCAATGGCTGCATCAACCTTTGTGTAGTCGGCGTCCTTGTATTCCAGCGCATTGATTGCATTTTCGATCGCCGCAGCATAACCGTCGACAGTGGTTTGTTCTGCAATCGTTTTACCACGAACTACCGCATTAATTGCATCCTCAACAGCATTGTAGTTTTTGGGCAATCCCACACAAAGAAAGAACAGCAAAAAGGTTAGGAAAGAGGTATAATAAAGAGGTGAAGAAGCAATTGACGATGAG
>OGNY01000271.1_pt1 | contig 52672 bp, 49 predicted proteins | sample 1573551 | NCBI WGS metagenome assembly OGNY01 (sample SAMEA2581885, study PRJEB24529) | metagenome | biome: Human gut stool | place: China | collected 2011
GTATTCGGCAACTGCGGCGTGCTGAATCAGCAGATTCGCGACTGCGGCATCATCATCCCGACCGCCGCCATGCGCGACGAAGGCACGAGCTTCCACTACGCGCCGCCGTCGGACGAAATTCCGGCGAATCCGAAGTACCGCGGGGCGTTCGAGGCGATTCTGCGCGAAACGGGCGTGGACTTCACCGAAGGCAAAGTATGGACGACGGACGCCTTCTACCGCGAAACCCGCGCGAAGGTGGCACTGCGCAAGGCGCAGGGGTGCGTCTGCGTGGATATGGAGTGCTCGGCGCTGATGGCGCTGGCGCAGTTCCGTGGAATCGACGTGTTCGAGTTTTTCTACGCGGGCGATAACCTTGACCGCGAGCAGTGGGATCCGCGCAGCCTGTCCACCCATGCCAAGCTGGATGAAAAAGACCGTGCGGCGTATCTGGCGCTGGAATTGGCGCGGAAAATCACCCTTTGAAATGAAATCGGAGGAAAGCATTATGCCTCATGACAGCTATATCAGCCCATTTTCGACCCGCTATGCCAGCAAGGAGATGCAGTTCATCTTCTCCGAGGACAACAAGTTCCGCACTTGGCGGAAGCTGTGGATTGCGCTGGCGAAGGCGGAAAAGAAGCAGGGGCTGGACATCACTGACGAGCAGATTGCCGAGTTGGAAGCCCATGCGGAGGACATCAACTACGACGATGCGCAGCGCCGCGAGAAGGAGTGCCGCCACGACGTGATGAGCCACGTCTACGCGTACGGCTTGCAGTGCCCGAAGGCAGCGGGCATCATCCATCTGGGCGCGACGTCCTGCTATGTGGGCGACAACACCGACGTGATTATCATGCGCGAGGGCCTGCAGGTCGTGCGGCGCAAGCTGCTCAACGTGATGAACCTGCTGGCGAATTTCGCGGATAAGTACAAGGCAATGCCCGCGCTGGCGTACACGCATTTGCAGCCCGCTCAATTGACGACGGTCGGCAAGCGCGCGACGCTGTGGCTGAATGAATTGTACATGGACTATTGCGAGCTGGAGCACCGCCTGTCCTCCCTGGCGCTGCTGGGCAGCAAGGGCACGACGGGCACACAGGCGTCCTTCATGGAGCTGTTTGGCGGCGACAGCGCGAAAATCAAGGCGGTCGAGCAGGATATTGCCGCGGCGATGGGTTTTGACAAGGTGGTGCCGGTGTCCGGGCAGACGTACTCCCGCAAGATGGACTATCAGGTGGTTTCCGTGCTGAGCGGCATTGCGCAGTCCGCAAGCAAGTTCGCCTATGACCTGCGTCTGCTGGCAAATTTCAAGGAGATGGAGGAGCCGTTCGAGAAGAGCCAAATCGGCTCGTCCGCCATGCCCTACAAGCGCAACCCCATGCGCTGTGAGCGCATCAACGCCTTGGCGCGCTACGTCTGCGTCGATACGCTGAACACGGCAATGACGTCCTCCCTGCAATTCTTCGAGCGCACGCTGGATGACTCCGCGAACAAGCGCATTGCCGTCGCGGAGGCGTTCCTCGGTGTGGATGCTATCCTGAACATCATGCTGAACGTGTGCGACGGGCTGGTGGTGTACGACAAGGTAGTGCGCGCGCGCGTGATGAACGAACTGCCGTTTATGGCGACGGAAAACATCATGATGGACGCGGTGAAGAAGGGCGGCAATCGTCAGGAGCTGCATGAGAAGCTGCGCGTGCATTCGCAGGCGGCGGCGCGCGTGGTGAAGGAAGAGGGCGGCAAGAACGACCTCATCGATCGTATCTGCGCTGACCCGGCGTTCATGATTACCCGCGAGGAAGTGGAAGCGATTCTGCGGCCGGAGCAGTTCACGGGTCGAAGCTGCGAGCAGGTGGAAGAGTACCTGCGCGACGTGATTCGTCCGCTGCTGGCGGAAAATGCAGATTTGCTGGGCGAAAAGCAGGAATTGAGCGTCTGAACATCGAATATTTCATCCGAAGCCCTGCTTGCAGGGCGGAAACGGCGATAACGCCGATATGAATGAAAGGAACTGTTATGCCTTACATAGAAACGACCTCCAACGTGTCCATCCCCGGACGAAAAGAGCAGGTCATCAAGGATCGCATGGGCGATGCCATTGAGAAAATCCCCGGCAAGACGGAAAGCTGGCTGATGCTGTCTTTCCGCGACAATGCCGCAATGTACTTCAAGGGCACGGACGCCCCCTGCGCCATCTGCCAAGTGAAGCTCTTCGGCGGATCTGCGACGGAGGAGGATTACGCCGCGCTGACCGAGGCGCTGACGGACATCCTGCGCGAAGAACTGGACATTGACAGCGACCGCATCTATGTGACGTATGAAGAAATCGGCTTCTGGGGCTGGAACGGCGGCAATCTGTAATCATTTTCGCCTTGAAGAGGGCACGGTAATTTGGGGAAAGGGGGAAGTATGCCGTCAAAACGGCTGCTTTTCCCTTTTTTCATGTTTTTTCCGCCCATTGGGAAGAAAGTGGCTGCTTCATTCGTTATCTGCACTGTGGGGTGTTCTGAATGTTCACGGATGCTTCACGGAAAATTTGTGAAAAGGCATTCATATTCGCGGCAATTTGTTGTATAATGGAGAAGCAGAACGCATGAAATCATTCAAGATGCTAAAGGAGGCGGAGCTGGCGTGACAACGTTCTTGCAGACGCTGGAGACCTTTTTCTGGAACGTGCTGAACCGCCCCGGTCTTTCCGATATCGCTGATATTCTCATCGTTGCCATTATTATCTATGAACTGCTGATGCTCACCCGCGACACGCGGGGCAGCGCTGTTTTGAAGGGGCTTGCCATGCTGCTGCTCATCGTCGGCATTAGCAACCTCTTCGGGCTGACGGCACTGAACTGGCTGCTGATGAGCGTGGTGAACAACGGCGCGCTGGTGCTGGTCATCCTCTTTCAGCCGGAATTGCGCAAGGCATTGGAGCAGATTGGCCGCGGCGCGCGCATTGAGACGAAGCGGCGCGACACCGATAAGGATGAGGCGACGCGCATTATCGACGAAATCATCCGCTGCCTGCAGGATTTGAGCCGCCGCCATGTGGGGGCGCTGATTGTCTTTGAGCAGAAAACAGGCCTGCAGGACATTATCGAGAACGGCATCGGCATCGATGCGCGGATCACCTCCGGCCTGCTGGAAAACATCTTCGAGCCGAACACGCCCCTGCATGACGGCGCCGTCGTCATCCGCGGCGAACGTGTGATGAGCGCAGCGAGCATCCTCACGCTGACGGAAGCCAGCGGCATCAGCCATGATCTCGGCACGCGCCACCGCGCCGCTATCGGCGTGTCCGAAACGACGGACGCGATTGTGCTGATTGTCTCCGAGGAAACGGGCATCATCTCGATGGCGAAGGGCGGCAAGCTCACCCGCCATCTTGACGCGAAGTCGCTGCGGACGATTCTGGAGGGCATCTATGTCCGCAAGCCGCATCAGCGTCTGCTGTCCATGCTCGTGCGCCGCAAGGGAAAGGAGGGTGCCAAATGACGCAGACCCCTTCCGCAAAGCCGCAGAAGAAGCGTGACCCACGCCTGACGATGCTGCTGGACGGTCTCAAGCGGATTTTCATCCACAATTGGCCGACAAAGCTGCTCGCGCTCCTGCTGGCCATCATTCTCTGGGGCGGGCTGATTACCCAAGACCCGACGCTCACGCGCGAAAAGCACTTCTCCAGCGTCAGCGTGTCTGTTTCGGGCGAAGAATCCGTCAAGCGCAACGGCTTCATTGTCACCAGCGATTTGACCAGCCTCCTTGGCGACGTGTCCCTTACCGCCGACGTGCCGCAGATGCAGTACGCCAACGCTAAGGCGACGAACTACAACGTCCGCATTGACCTCTCCCGCATTTCGTCGGCGGGGGAGCAGGAAATCCGCATTCTGTCCACCAATTCCAGTACTTACGGCACGGTTTCTTCGATTCAGCCGTCTACTGTGACGATTGACGTGGAAGAGTACATCACCCGCTTCCGCATCCCCGTGTCCGTGCAGACGGTCGGGAGCGCGCCGGAGGGCTACTACGCGGGTGCGGCGACGCTCGACCCGCCGACGGTGACCATCAGCGGCCCGAAGTCGATGGTGGATAAAATTGTCCGCGCCGAAGTTGTGCTGGAGCTGAACAACCTGCCCCAGCGCGAGGGCATGATTCGCAAGGCGCTGGCGTATACGCTGCTGGACGAGAACAACAACGCGATTGAAAGCGACCTGCTCGAAGTGACGAGCGAGTCGGTGCTGCTGGACAGCGTGATTGTGGAGCAGACCATGTACGCCATGAAAACGCTCGAACTTTCCCAGACCGGGCTGATTCAAGGCACACCGAAGGAAGGCTACGAAATCAAAAAAATCAGCATGACGCCGGAGAACATCACGGTGGCGGGCTGGTCAAGCGAGATGACGGAAATCGACGCGCTGTTTACGGATGCAACCATCGACGTGTCCGGCTTGTCCGATTCGGTCAAGCAGCGCGTCCGATTGAGCAGCGTGCCAGAACTGAAATACGTCAGCGCCACCTACGTCAACGTGACGATTGAAATCGGGCCGGTGCTGAAGTCGAAGAGTTTCACGAACCTGCCGATTCAGATTGAAGGCTTGGAAGCGGGCTACAACGCCTCCATGAGCCGCGTGAATGCCTCGGTGATGATTACCGCGCCGCAAAACTGGCTGAACGCGCTGCAAAGCCGCGATATTCGGCTGGTATGCGATGCGTCCGGGCTTGCGCCGGGGACGTACAGTCTGCCTGTGCTCTGCCGCATTGATGCGGACGAGGACGAGGAAATCTCGGTCGAGGTCGTGCCGGGAAATGTGAGCGTTACGATAACCGTAGAGTAACACTGTTTCCAAATGAGAATGCGCTAAGATGCGCCGCGAATGCAGGAAATAGTGGAGGAGGATGACCATTGTGGGCAGTTTCATCAACGCGCTGTTCAATTTCCTGCTGGGGTGGATTCGCGGGACAGCGCAGTGGCTCTGGACATGGTGACGAGCGACAGCCACGGCGGTCTGCTTGGCTGGGCGATGCGCAACTGGCTGCCGCTGGTCATCCTCCTGTGCATTTTCGGCGTCGTGATGGACTTTCTGGTCTACCTGATCCGCTGGCAGCCGTACCGTGTCTGGGGAAACTTCTGGACACGCTTTTTGCCTAAGCGCGCGCGCCGCACGCCGACGGGCCGCCACCTGATTTATGCTGACGGCACAATGATCGAAGAGGAGCAGGTGGTGCAGCACAAGCCGAAGCCCGCGCCCAAGCGGGAAAGCCACGCGGCGACGCGCCGCAAGCGGGTGATTCCTGCCCGGCGCGCACATTTCGGCACAACGCAGACGGAGCTGACCCCGCCGCCGCTGACAATTGCGCAGGACAAAAATCAATATCATGACAATATACCGGGGGGACAGGCATGACCGAGCTTCCACAGGCGTTTTTATCCCAAATGGCGGCACAGCTGAAAGGCGAAATGGCCGCCTTTTTGCGTACATATGACGAGCCATATCAGCGCGGTCTGCGCGTGAATCCGTGGAAGCGCCCGACGCGGCTGCCGGATGACTGCGGTGAAAGAGTCCCGTGGGAGGAAAACGGGCATTACCTCGCACTGACCTCGACCGCCGGCGCGGACGTGCTGCATGAAGCGGGCGCGTGGTACTTGCAGGAGCCGAGCGCGATGCTGCCCGCCGCCGTGCTGAACGCGCAGCCGGGGGAGCATGTACTGGACTTGTGCGCCGCGCCGGGTGGAAAATCAACGCAGAGCGGCTTGCGTATGGGCGGACAGGGCGTGCTGGTGTGCAATGAGCCCGTCTGGGAGCGCGCGAAAATCCTCTCGCAGAATATCGAGCGCATGGGCATCCCGAACGCCCTTGTCGTCAGCGCCTATCCCGACCAATTGGCGCAGCGCTGGCCGGAGGCATTCGACGCGATTCAGGTGGATGCCCCCTGTTCTGGCGAAGGTATGTTCCGCCGTCATCCGGAAACACGCGCGGAATGGTCGCCCGAAAGCCCCGCCGGATGCGCCAAGCGGCAGGCGGAAATCCTCGACCGCGCGGCGGAAATGCTTCGTCCCGGCGGACGCATGGTCTATTCCACCTGCACAATGAACCGCACGGAAAACGAGGATACGGTGGATGCTTTCCTGTCGCGCCACGCGGATTTCTCGCTGGAAGCCTTCTCCTTGCCCGGAGCAGATGCGCCGGACGGGATGCTGACGTGCTATCCACACCGCATGAAAGGTGAGGGGCACTTCGTCGCCCTCCTGCGCAAGCACGGCGACGCACCCTGTAATTGGCAGAAAGCGCCAGAGAAGGATGCGCCGAGCAAGGACGCATTGCAAGCCTTGCGCGCCTTCTGCCCGACGGCAAACGCGAATGTGATGCGCATCGGCAGCGGCAAGCCCGGACGCAGCCGCGACGAATCAGTGACGCTGAGCTGCCTGCCCGACCGTCCGGTCTGCGACGGTATTCAGGTCGTCCGCTGCGGCTTGCAATTGGGGACGGTGCAGAAGAAGCTGTTTGTGCCCGACCATGCGTGGGCGATGAGTATCTTTCCACCGGATGTGCCGCGTGTGGAACTCACGCGGGAGGATGCGCGCCGCTATCAGGCGGGTGAGACGCTCCCGGCGGATGGGAAAGGCTGGACACTTGCGTGCTGCGACGGCATTCCGCTGGGCTGGGGCAAAATCTCCGACGGGCAGATGAAGAACCACTATCCGAAAGGATTACGCCGCCCGCTTCGCTGATTGCAGCACGGCGGCGTTCCAAATCACGCGCACAAGGCTGCCTGCCAGCATCGCCAGCACCGCGCCGAAAATCCGCACGCTCGGCATCGGACAGAGGGCGCTCATGACCACCAGCGTCAGCGCGGAGGAAACAATGGTACCCGGCATTGCGCGCCGCTGAACGCCCAAGCCCGTCACCAGCCCGAACTGCACCTGCTGGATAGCAAACAGCATCGACAGCGGGGAGAGCGCCATCAGCACACCCGTCAGCGCCGGTTCGCCATAGAGCAGCATCGAAATCGGCTGCGCGAAGAGAAACAGCACGCACGAGGACAGGCAGCCAATCAGCCCCGCCAGCAGCAGCAACTGCCGCATGGTGCGTTTCAGGCGGACGCGGTTGCTTTCCTGCCGGGACACGGCGGGCGCGGCGACCATGCACATGGCGCTGGTGATGACGCCGGGCGCCATGATGAGCGGCATTGCCATCCCGCTCAGCAGCCCGAACTGCGCAGTCGCGGCGGACGCGGTCAGCCCGGATTGCCGCAGGCACAGCGGCAGCAGCACTGCCGTCAGCATCCGCAGGCACGTCTGGCAGAGGCGCGAAACGGCAGTTGGGGCGGATAACGCCAGCAGCTCACGGCGCAAATCGGCGGATGGCACACCCGGCGGCAGCGGCGCACGGCGGCGGAACATCATCCAAACGCAGATACCCGCCAGAATTCCGGCAAAACCCGGCAGCGCGGCACGGACGGACAGCGGCGACCGCGTGAAAATCAGCAACAGCACAAGGCTTCCGACGAATCGCACAATTTGCTCGCTGCATTCGCACTGCGCGGGCGTGAGCATATCGCCGCGGCCATAGAACCACCCGCTGTATACGGCGCAGCAGCCCAGCAAAAACACGGCGGGGATGCTGATGAGAATCGCGGGCAGCGTCCGAAAGTCGCTGAGCAGCCACGCCATCCCCCGCGCAAGCGGGAACAGCAGCGGCATCATCACCAGCGCAATCCGCCGATTGAGTGAAAGCCCCGCGCGCAGGACGGCGCTTTGGTCGGCGTTCGGGCGCGCGGTCATGCGGCTCATGGCGGTCGGCAGTCCGGCGGTTGCGGGTGTCAGCGCCAGCATCGCGGCGGAGGCGGAAAGCTCCATCACGCCGATGGCCTCCGCACCCATCAGCCGCGCCGTCATCAGGCGGAAGAGGAATCCAAGCCCACGCGTGAAGCCGTTCGCAATGGTCAGCGTCAGCGCCTGTTTTTTGAGGGTCTGGGGCATAAAAGCGCCTCCTTTGCCCGCAAACTTATGCGCCGCCGCTGAAAAACTTGACAGAACCCGCGAAAGCCGATATAATGGGGAACAAACATGCAGGAGGACACAAGTATGGACAAGTGGGACAGCCGATTTATGGAAATGGCGCACGTTATCGCCGGGTGGACAAGCTGCTATCGTCCGGGGCGGAGCATCGGCTGCGTCATTGTGAAGGACAAGCGCATCATGACGACGGGCTACAACGGCGCGCCGGCGGGCCTCAAAACCTGCCGCGAGCGCGGCGAGTGTATGCGCGACCGGCTCGGCATTCAGTCTGGCACGCGCGCCGAACTCTGCTACGCCATCCACGCGGAGCAGAACGCCATCATTCAGGCGGCGAAACTTGGCGTTTCCATCGACGGCGCGACGCTTTACTGCACGCACCAGCCGTGCAGCGTGTGCGCGAAGATGATTATCAACGCCGGTATCCGCCGCGTGAATCAGGAGGGTTACCCGGACTCCTTCTCGCTGGATATTTTTGAGGAAGCGAAGGTTCAATTGGAGCGCTTCGACCCGGAAAACGCGCCGGAAATCAATCCGTAAATTAACCGTAAAGGAAAACATCCCGTCTGACAAGCATCAGGCGGGATGTTTTCGTATTCACTTTTCTTCCGGATTCGGCTCTTTCCCGACGCACCAGCCACGCAGCTTGTTGACGCTGCGCTCCACCGCGTCGCGGCTGTCCTTCCACGGCTCGGCTTGAAAGCGGTAGTCGAATTTCTTGATGAACCAGCTCACGTCGCCCTGAATGCGGTCGAATGCTTCGGTTTCCAGATTGCAGATGAGGTCGGCAAAGGCGGATAATTCGCGGCTTGGCAGCTCCTGCGGCGCGAGTTTGAGCAGCTGCACTGCGTGGGGGAGGCAGACCCCCTTGCTCTGCGCAAAATGCTTGCGGAATTCCGAATCGTTCTGGTAGAGGTGGAAAAATGTGTGCAGATAGCGGTTCATATTGTCCTCAATCGCGTTGCAGACGATGCAGGTGCTGCACAGCGCGTCAAGCTCCTGCACGGCGGCTTCCATCGCCTTGGCGGGTGACGGCGCTTTGCCGGACAGACGGTCGAGAAAGGACGAATTGCCGCTGGCGGCTTTGCGGATGTCGTTGAACGCTTTGCTTAATTTGCCGCGCGTCTCCGTCAGGTGCGATTCGAGCATCAGCGCGTGGCCGAGCCGATTGTCGCCCTTGAACAGCATCCGCTGGTGGTGCTGGCAGAAGCCCTTTTTGTTCACCTGAATACGCACGTCCGGCTCCATGACCGACGCGCCGAGCGAATATTCAATCTGCTGCAGTTCCACCCGGCGCTGCAGGGCGCAGAGCAGGCACTCGCCGTCAATCTTCGCCGCGTCCCAAACCGGAATGGTGTCGATGTGGTATCGCATGTGCTGTCCTCCTGTGGATTCTTGCTTCGATTCTTGCTCCTATGGTAGCACATTTTGCCGAAAAGCGCAAGTCATTTTCGCTCCCGCGCGGGCATATCGTCTGCCAGACCCAAGGAAGTGGAGGCGAAGAACATGGGACGCGTGGAACAGCGGCTTTACCGGCAGCAGATGGCGCGCAGGCGGCTGGGGCGCATGATTGTACTGACGCTGCTGATTTTTGCGGCGGGTGCGCTGACTCTCTCTCGCAACGCCGCGTCGCACCTGACAGCGGAGACGATTGCGCAGCCGACCGCCACGCCGATTGCCGCCACCTATGACCAGACAGTCGTCTCACGGGAAATCACGCTCGCGGCGGAAACGTGGTACGCCATCCAGACCGGTGTTTTCTCCAACGAGGATGCCGCGCGGGAGAAAGCGGAACTGCTCACCGACCGCGGCGCACCGGGCGCGGTTGTCGAGGACGGCGAAAAGTGGCGCGTGTTCATTGCCTGCTACGGCACGGAGACGGATGCCGCATCCGTGCGGCAGCGGCTGGGCGAAAATCAGCGCATTGAAACGTACCTCTACCGCTGGACGTGCCCGGAATTGCAGCTCCGGCTCAAAGGCATGGCAGGTCAGGTCGATGTTGCCGAGGCGGGGTTCACGCTGCTGCTGCAAGCCGCGCGGACGCTGCGGGACACCGCGTCCCTGCTGGATGCGGGCGAACTGACGCTGACGGAAGCGCGGGAGCAGATAACAGCGCTGGACGGTCAGTTGACGCTCTGGCGGCAGACGGCGCAGGAGCGCTTCGGGCGCAATCCGCCGTCGCCGATCAAGGAGCTGCTGGCGCTGTCGGACGCGTGGGCGCAGATCAGGGGCAATCTGGAGAATCAGGACAGCAAAACAGCCCTGTCCGCCCAGCTGAAACTGGAGGGAATCGGGCTGTTCGGGCGGATGATTGCGCTTCGGCAGGGGATGGGCGCATAGTTACCGCTTGCGGATGACGCCCGGCACGTCCTCGCCAAAAACGATGGCGCGGATGGCGGCAGCCACGCCTTGCGCATCGTTCGTTAGCGTCTCAAATCGTGCGGATGCCCTCACGCGCTCGTTTGCGTTGCCCATCGCGACGGAAACGCCCGCCGTTTTGAGCATACTCAAATCGTTGTCGCTGTCGCCGAACACCATCACTTCGTCCATCGGGATATTCAGCGACTTCGCGAGCGCCTGAAGCGCGCTGCCCTTGCTGGCGCTGCGCGGGACAATCTCAATGTTGTCCCACCAGCTGCTCGTCACGTCCGCATCGGGGCACCTATCGCGCACGAACGCACGCAAATCATCCAGCAGCGGCAGATTCTGCGAGAAAACGACCACCTTCACGCAGTCCTGAATCACCGCGTCGATGCCCTGTTTCCGGTTACGGAAAGCGGTGCGCCCGCCCGCACGGTTCAGGAATGTGCCGATGACCATCTGCGCGCGGGAAAGCGGCATGTCGTCCGACGCAACCACCTCGTGCACGCCGAACACCGCGTACTGCACCTGCGCTTCGTCCAGCCGCGCCGTGATGCGATGGACAGTCGGCTGCGGCAGGTGGTGCGCCTCCTGCACGTCGCCCAGTGGCTTCACCAGCGTCACCGCGCCGTTGAGCGCAATGACGTGCATTGGCAGCTTCGCGTCCACGGCAAAAAAGCTCGCGTCGTCCGGCAAACGCCCCGATGCCAGTGACAGCACGATGCCCTTTTCCGCCGCGCGGCGCAGTACATCCGCCGTTTCCGGCAGAATCAGCGGTTCATCCGTCAGCAGCGTGCCGTCCATGTCGGTGGCAATCAGGCGAATCGGCATTTGTAAATTCATAAAATTCCTCTCCTGTCAGAACGGGCACTTCACGCGGAATGTCCGCCCGTCCAGCTGCGGCAGCGCGCGACGCCTTATAATGGGTTAAATGTTTATTTAATAGTAGTTTAGGACCTACATTTTCATTTGCCGATTGAACGCGCGGTCGCCGTACACGTCGTCGCCCAGCAGCGGATGCCCCAGCGCCGCCATATGCGCGCGGATTTGGTGCGTCCGCCCTGTAATCAGATGGACTTCCACGCGGCTGACCGCGCCCTGTTCCAGTGTTTCATACGCCGTCACAATCGGGCGCGCGCCGGGGACGGCGCTGTCGTGGATGGTGACATGCGCGGCTTTCGCGTCCTTGAGCAGGTAAGCGCGGCAGGTGGCTTTCGGCGGCTTCATCATTCCGCGCACAAGGCAGATGTAGCGCTTGTCCATTGTGCGGTCGCGGAAGGCGCGCTCCAAAATGCCCTCGGCCTTCTCCGTCTTGGCGAACATCAGCAGCCCGCACGTCTGGTTGTCCAGCCGATGGCACGCCTTGGGTGCGCGCGCGTCGGGGGCTTGCTGGCGAACGTGCCGCGCGGCCAATTCGGTCAGCGTCACACCGCCCTTTTCGTCCGCCTCCACGCTGATGCCCGCCCGCTTGTTGACCAGCAGCACATCCGCATCCTCGTACACGACATCCAGCAGCGGCGCGGCCTGCTCCATGCAGAATACTTCCACGCATTGCCCAGCGTGCACGCGCACATCGGGCTTGACGCGCTTGCCGTCGAGCTTCACGTCGCGATGGGAGAACGCCTCCTGCGCCGCGCGGGAGGGCAGCTCCGGCAAAAAACGGCGGATGCAGGCGTCTATGCGCAGCCCCTCCGCCGCAGAATCGGTTTGAAATGTGTATTTCATGATAGCTCCTGTTATTGCACCAGCGCGGCGCGGTAGGTACCCCAGCGCGGCGTGAAGGCGTACAGGCGGTGCAGGCACGCCGTCAGTTCCTTCGTCGGCGGAATCGGCAGCATTGCCCGCACAACCTCCATCAGCTCTGACCACGTTACATGCTGCTTGACCAGTATCCGCAAATCATGCGCGCTGCTTTCCTCCGCCGTTTCCAGCCCCATGCAGTTGTCCAGCAGCGCCGAAAGCTGTGCGTCTGTCTCAAATTCCTCTGGCAGCAGGTCGCGCGACGCCATCAGCGCCCGTTCGCTCGGCAAATCCGGCTGATACCCCCTCGGAAAGCCGCCTTCCCGCAGGATTTTCTCCGGGTCAGCCAGCCCCGGATGCAGCAGAAACAGCTCCCCGGCGCGGTTGTAGTAGAAATCGTTGCCCGCCTTCAAGTAGCGCAGCGCCAGCGCTTCGTCGTTCGCGTATGAATCGTGCAGCACGCTTTCGTAGAGGCGGGAAAGCGCCTGTTTCGCGCTCAGCATCCCGGACAGGTAGAGCGCCGCCTTCGTGTCCGTGTCGAAGAACAGCAGGCGACTGCGCAGCTCCTGATGCCGCTGCTCGCGCAGAATCAGCGAAAGCGGGATCATCAGTTCCCGCGGCAGGTGCAGCAGAACGTCCTGCTCGTCCACCTCCAGCGTACACCAAAGGCGGCGCAGCAGTGATTCAGCGGCGGACAGCTCCTGCCAGCCGTCGATGCGCGCCTGACCCCCGCAGAGAATCAGCCGGACAATCAGCGCATGTTCCGTCTCTGTCAGCAGCGCGGCTTCCACGGGCAGGCGCGCAAGCACATTCGCCCGCATCTCCCGCAGTGTGTGCAGTACGGGCGATTTTGGCGATTCCTCCGCGTCGTAAGAGCATTGCCACCAGCATTCGGTCTCCCGCTCGTCTTGCAGTGTGAAAATCGACTCGGTCGGGTAGCTCAGCAGACGCGCCTCGCACGCTTCCATCTGCCTTTGGTGGAGCATGGACTGCGTTTTGTCCGCCCAGTGCACCTTTTGCAAATCAAATTCGCGGAGCATGAAGCCTCCTGATACACAAATAATGCAGCAATTGCTGCTTACAGCTCATCCAGCAGCGTTTCCAGCGAGATGGGGACAAGCAGAATGCCCGCTTCGGGCAGGGCAACCGTGTTTTCCAGCAGGTAGAACACCGGGTCGCCGTTTTCATCCAGATAGAAATCCTCTTCCGGATAGAACGCGGCTTCCAGCTCCTCGAACGTCAAGCCGTCATAGAACGGTACGTCGCCGGATTTCATCATCCGCTCGATTTCCGCCCACACCAGCTCGCGCACGCAGTTGTCTGCTTTTGCCGTCTGCCGGTCTTGCAGCCAAGTGTCCACCTTGCCGTCCTGCGTCAGAATCCCCAGCAAGTAGGGCAGGCTGATGATTTCACCCGCGCGGCTGCCCGTCAGCGCGAACACATGCCCGCTGATGGTGGTGGATTCGCTGTCCGGACGCTTTGTGTGCTTCGTGATGAGAATCGAGAGGTAATCTGCTGTCTGGCAGGTGACTTCATAGGTCACGTCGATGATGGTCGCCTCCGCCGCGCCGTCAGTCAGCCCCGCGTTCATCGGCGCTTCAAAGGCAAGGGTGTCGTCGGCGGTGTAGGCATAGGTTGTGTTGAACATCGCAGCGATTTCGTCGTCGCCGGACAATTGCGGATAGCGGTAGCGGTAGATGTACGTCGCGGTGGATTCGTCCGAGCCAGCCGGATAGAGGTATTCGCCCGTCAGGTCGTCGGCAAATTCGTACTTTTCCGCCAGCGCGGGCAGCGTCAGCAGCATCAGCAGGAGAAGCGGCAGCAGATACCGGAATGCTCTCTTCATGCGCGTGCCCCCTTGCTCAAATCGGCGGATGCGCTGATGGCGGCAACGTTGCCCTCGCCGACTGCCTTGGCGATTTGCAGCGGCTGACCCGTGCAGTCCCCGCAGGCGTAGACGCGCGGCAGATTCGTCGCCATCCGCCGGTCAACGGGGATGAACGCGCCTTCGGTTTTCAGCCCCGGCAGCAGCGTGTCCGGCGATACGGCAGGGCGGAAGATGAAGATGCCGTCATAGCAGTGTTCGCCCGCATCCGTCACCAGCACCAGCTGATTTTCTTCGTGCCGGATGGACTGCGGCTTGCCTGCGCACAGGCGGTACGGCGGATTTTCCGGCTGCGCGTGCTGCGCCAGCAGGTAGTAATCCACCTCGGATGCCAGTCCGGCGAGAAATTCCGCTTCTTCCACGCCGCCCGTCCATGCCGACAGCACCGCCACCTTTTTGCCGCGGTAGATCATGCCGTCGCATGTGCCGCACCAGCTTACGCCGCGCCCCAGCAGCTCTTCTTCGCCCGGCAGCAGCTTCGGACGCGCCGCGCCCATCGCCAGCACAATCGCACGGCTCTCGATGATGTCGTTGCCGACCAGTGTCATGTAGATGTCGCCGCTTGGCATAATCTGCCGCGCCAATTGCTCGATGATGACAACGCCCATGTCCGCCGCCTGCGCCCGGAAGCGTGAAAGCAGCTCTTTGCCGCTGATTTGCGGCAGACCGGGGTAGTTGTCGATGCGCTCTGCGCGCTGAAGCCAGCTGGTGGCGGACTGCGCGCACGCGACCGCCGTCGTCAATCCGCGCTGACGGGCGGTCATGGCGCAGCTCCACGCGGCGGGCCCCGCGCCGATAATCAGAAGGTCATAGGAAGCCATACTGTTTCCTCCCCAGGGTTATTGATAGGTATAGCGCGCAATCAGCCACGGCATGGCGCTGTATGTGCCGTATGCGTCGCAGTAGATGCGCAGGTAGTCGCCCACCGCCCAGTCGGTTTTCGACTTGTTCTCAATGACCACGGGGCGGCTCTGACCGTCCTCGCCCGTGTAGACGATGGCTGTCTGCGGCTTGGTGGAGATGATTTCGGCAATCGTGCCGACGACCAGATACACCTGCGAATGCTCGGAACGGTAGGTGATGTTTGACATCAGCTCGGAGTATTCGGCGGAGTTGTTCAGCGGCCACGCTTTGCGGGTGTACACGTCCTGATTCGGAACGTAATAGATGGTGTAGTCCACGCGCGAAGTCTTGCTGCCCGGATAGGAGGACGTGATGGTAATCGTGTTGTCGCCGATTTTATCGAAGATGGCAACAAACTTGAACTCGCCCGTCTTATCCAGATTCGTAATGTCAAGGTCGGAGTGATTCGTCAGCACGTCCACCGTTGCGCCGGGTTTGGTCGTCGCGGAGATTTCGAGGGTGGATTTGCTCGTTGATGCGTACGTCGTCACCGCCAAGTCCAGCGGAATCTCCTGCACTTCGCGGTAGAGGGTGAGGTCGAGCGCGTTTTCGCGGCAGTACGGCGCGCGGACGCGGAATTTGAACACATTGTCGCCAATGGGCTGAACGGTTGCGTTGTAAATCAGCAGACCATCCTCGCTCACCGTGTCGGAAATGTCCACCTCGTTGACCGTCACTGTTGAGCCGGGACGCACTTGCAGCTGCACGGAGTACATAGCGGTCGTTACTTCCTGCCGCATGGATTCCGGTGAAACCAGCGCAATTGGGCTGAGCGGAATGGAAATGTCGTACTCGATGGGGTCGAGCGCCTTCTGACGGCCGTTCGCGGTTTTCAGGAACGCCTTGAGCGTCACATGCATCGTCTCGTTTTCCACACCGACGCTCGGCAAGTCGCGATACCAGAGGTAATCCGGAATCTCAACCGTCGCGAAGCCGTCCACCACGGGGTACGTTGCCTGCATCGGCGCGCCGACGTAAATCTGCTGCCCGTCCTCGCCGGGAATGAGCACCGTGTGCGCCGCCAAATCATCCACAATGCTGGACGTGATGGACGCGTTCGACCCACTGGAGGTGTTCAGCAGCCCCAGATGGGACAGCGCGAAGAATCCGCCGACGCCCACGAGACCCGTAACCAGCAGGATAATCAGCACCCGCAGCGCCAGCCGGAAGCCCTTGCCGCGCGTGCGGTAGGATTTCATTTCGTTCATGCGCGGCGGGGCGGATGGAATCGTGTTCTCCTGCAGCATGGTAACGAGCGGGTCGTATCCGCGGGTGTCCTGCCAGATTTTCGGCTGGGGGACGACGTTGTCCGCCATCGCCGCGCTCTGCGCAGCGGCATTGCGCTCGTCTTCGTGCCCGACCATGCGGACGCGCCCAACGTGCGCATTCATCAGCGATTCGCGTGAGGAATGCATGTGGATGGTGGTCGCGCCGGAAGGGGCATCGAGGCTTCTTCCTTCATCCGCTCCAGACGGCGTGCGCCGCGTACTTTGCGCTCTTTCAGCTCCGTCATGTCCGTGGCGAGTTCATCCCGTTGGTCGCTGGATTCGTCAACTGCGCCATCCTCGTCAACGTGGATGTACTTCTTCGGTTCTTTGTCTTCCTTGCGGAACTGCTCCTGCCACGCGGGCGTTTCAGCTCTTTCCGGATTCAGCGGCGCGCCGCAGCGGATGCAGTTGGGCAGGGAAGCACGGTTCCATTGACCGCATTGGGGACACTTCATGGCGGAAACTCCTTCTTATGTCAAAACTTTGGGGGATTAGAAGTCAATCGGGTCATCCTCGTCGTTGTCGTCAATGACGAGCCAGCCGCTGGAGAGAAAGTTCGCCATGTCCTCGCGGCTCATCACCCAGTCCACTTCCTGCACCGCCATGCCCGCGTAGCTGATGGGGTGCACCGCGTCATTCTGCGGGATGCGCAGTTCCTCAATCACGCAGGTGCGCAGCTTCAGCGCCTGCTCCATGGCGGCAATCATGTCGTCGAGCGTCATGTTCGTCTGCAAGTTGTACTTCATGATGACGTCAACAAGGTCGCGCGCCTGATCGTAGGTGAACGTGCGGCACTGGTCTGCCAAGGTGGACATGACCGTGCGGGCACGCTGTGTGCGCATGAAGTCGCCGCCGCCGCCCGCCTTGCGGATGCGCATGTAGATGACTGCCGCGCGCCCCGTGAAGCGGTAAGTACCCGCCTGCGCCATCGTCGGCTCGGTCTGACCGGGGTCAAGCGGATAGCGCCGCAGATACGCCGCCTCCGACGCGTTGACCGTGATGTCCACGCCGCCCAGATAGTCGATGATGTTGGCAACCATCTGGAAGTTCAGCAGAATGTACTTCTCAATTTTGATGCCCAGGTGCTGGCTGATAACCTTGCACAGCGCTTCCGGCCCGGAATTGCGCGCGATGTAGTTGATGCGCCCAATCACGCCGTCGGGGCGCTCCACCAGCGCGTCGCGGATAATCGACGTGAGCATGATGCGGTGCGTCACCGTGTCCAGTGTGACAATCACGATGCCGTCGGTGTTCACGAGTTTGTTCGTCCACTGGTCGGAGCAGAGCAGCAGATAGTGGTGCAGCCCTTCGCGTGGTTCGGGGATGCTGTCATAATCAATCGTCGGAATCGGCTGAGGGGCCGGAGCGGTATCTTCCGCCGCCAGCGCGGGCGCGGCCAGACAGGGGATGAGCAGAGAGAGCATCAGCAGCAGACTCATCAGGCGTTTCATCGTGATTCGCTCCTTTGTCAGTAGGTTTCGGCTGCAATGCAGCTTCTTCATTATAGCATTCCTTTGCGCGAAAAGGAAGGGACAAACCGCCCTCCCGCGGATTTTTACATTTTTCACGGCGCGCAGTGACGCGAAAAAAGCTCTCTGCCCGTCAGACAGAAAGCTTTTTCGGGATAAGCTGAACTCACAGCGCCTTTTTAATCAGGTCTTCCAGCGCCGCCTTCGGGTGATAGCCCACCAGCGTGTCCACCACCTGACCGTCCTTGAACAGAATCAGCGTCGGAATGCTCATCACGCCGAACTGCTGGGCGAGTTCGGGGCACTTGTCCACGTCTACCTTGCCGACGACGACGTCATCCGCGTGCGCGGCGGAAACCTCCTCCACCACCGGCGCGAGCATCCGGCACGGGCCGCACCACGTTGCCCAGAAGTCCACCAAAACGGGCTTGTCCTGCTTCACAAAAGAAGAAAATTCACTGCTCATAAGTTCCTTGGCCATAAAAACACATCCTTTCTCAATATGGTAATGTCAGCTTTTGAGCGCGTCTGCGGCAGAAATCACGCGCAGCAGCTTTGGCGCATATTTTCCGGACTGGCTGCGCTTCTTTTCCGTCGCCGTCAAGCCGATGAGCGCTGCCGCCAGCCCGATCACACCGCCGATGGCACTGCCCGCCGTCTCGCTCTGCGGCGCAACCAGCGCGCCCAGCAGCATACCGACGAACAGCCCCGCCAGCGGCAAAAGATACGCCAGCGCGGAGGCTTTGACAACCGTCTGCTCGGGCAGCGACACCACCGCCGCGTCGCCCACATGCCCTTCGCCCTTCACCAGCAGTACATGCTTCTTTTCGCCGCCGATGCAGGCGTGGCATTTTTCGCAGTCGCCGGGGCGGCAGAAGGTAACTTCCAGCGTGTCGCCGGAAACCGCGGTAATCGTTCCTGTTCTTTCCATGAAATTATCCCTCCTTGCAAGAGATGCTTCATTATAACACAGGAATGCAGCCGCGTCAATCCGCGCTTTCCTGACAAAGACAGTATACCCCGCTTTTTGCAAAGTGAAACCGGCTTTTTACGAAATTCACTGTGCCGTCATGATGCGCACGCCTGACGCGGGAACGCCTGTATGCACCTGCACGAGCGTCAGCACCAGCGCGGTGTCCTGCTCCGTGATTTCCTGCTTTTCCGTCACAATGGTGACGCTCCCGTCCGTCACCACTGCGCAGCACGGCGCGAGCTCCGAGGTCAGCAGCGCCCCTTCCAGCGCTAACTGCGCCTGATGCAGCGCAACGTAGGCTTGCAGTTCTTCCGCCGCGCTTTGCCGCGCAGCGCGGTCGGTGTTTTCGCTGCTGATGAGGGTTTCCAGCACCGCCATGTCGCGCTGATAGGCGCTGTCTCGGCTGATGCGGAATGCCTCCAAGGGCGATACGCTTGATTCGGCGGATGTCATCGGCAGCGTCACACGCTGCGCCTGCGGGGATGACGGGCGCAGCAGAAGCGCCGCGGTGAGCGAAAGCGCCAGTGCCGCCATCAGCAGCCAGTTCTTTCGGCGGACAAGGAATGTCGGCAGGGATTGCAGCTTCATGGGGCGTTTCCTCCTTTTCGCGGATACACGGCGACGCGGCTGCTGTCCAGCCCAAGAAGCGTCGTCACGGCTTCCTGCAAGCGCAGGCGGACGGCAATGTCCTCCGCGCCGGACGCCACCACCACCGCGCCGCAGGGTTGACTGTCCTCTGTGTAGATGGTTACGCTGACACTGCCCGCCCCCGCGATTTCGGACAGCACGCGGGCAATACGGGTTTCCTCGTCGGGGCTGCTGCCGCTGATTGCACTCACGGACAGCGCCAGCACCACGCACAGCGCGATTGCCGCATACAGCCAGCCGTCTCGCCGAAGCAGCTCCCGGAAGCGGGTCATGTTCATGGGGTGTCCTCCTGCGCGGATGGCTGGCGCGACAGGGCATCCACCGCATCAGCAAAGGAAAAATCAGCCGTTTCAGACAGGGAAGACGCGGCGGAAGCGCTGCTTTCCGGCTGCGAAAACCGTGTACACAGCGTTTGCAGCGCCGTCAGCCACGAGAGCAGCAGCAGCAGACTTGCCACCAGATGCACCGTGCTTTTCAGCCTCGTTTCCGGCAGCAGAGACAGCAGGAGCGAAGAGAGCAGCGACAGCACCGCAAACCCGGTCAGCGCTTCCATCGTCATTCACCTCGTTATCGCAGCATCATCGTGAACCCGCTGACGGCAATCAGCTGCGCAATCAGCATCAAATACATGGCAGCTGCGGATAGTTGCAGCACAAACAGCAGCATCAGCACCTTCGCGAAATCGTGGATGCACCCGGCGAGCGAACCGTCGGATACCGGCTGCATCAGTGCGGACGCGAGCTTGTAGAGCATTGCGGCGGCCAGCGTCTGGCACAGCGGCAGCACCGCGCGGGACGCAATGACGATCAGCCCCGTCACGCCGAGCGCGCTTTGCACCAGCATCCCGGAGCCGACCAGCGTGTCCACTGTGTCCGCGAACAGCCCGCCGACGAACGGCACGAGGTTGTTCAGCGCGTATTTCGCCGTGCGGAGCGTCACGCCGTCAATTGCCGCCGCCGTTACCGAGCGCGTCGTCAGCACGCCGATGAACACCGTGAACCCGATGCCCAGCGACCACACCGCGCATTGCTGCGTAAATTCCGCCAGCCGCTGCACGCGGATTCCATCGCCCAAATGGCTGAGCATACACAATACCCCCGACGCGACCGCCAGCGGCACGGTTATGCCGGAAATCAGGCTTGTCATCGCGCTTGCCGACGCCACCACCGCCGGCTGCATCAGCGCCGAACCCGCGCTCCCGCCGACTGCCGCCATCATCGTCAGCAGCATCGGCAGCAGTCCCTGCATCCCAGCGGAAATCTGCTGCACCGTCGCAACAGCCAGCGTGATGTGGTCGCTCAAATCCTGCGTGAGAAACACACACACGAACAGCTGCACGACGATGCGCCCGCATTCGCTGCTTCTGCCGCTGAACTGTTTCAGCAGCGCCCAGAGCAGCGCGGGGGCAATCAGCCGCGTCAGCCGCCAGAGACTTTGCCGCACGGCAGAAAAGAACTGCCGCGAGAGCAAATCGGCGGTCTGCTGGAAGTCGATGGTCATTTCGCCGCGCGCAATGGCGGTCAGCGTCTGCCGGAAACCGCCGGTTTGCGCGAAGGGGTCGTCGTCGGAGAGGGCGGATTCCAGCGCGGCGCTGTCCAAGGCGGATACGATGGTGCTGATGCCGCTGGAAAGCGATTCCGCCTCGCCCGATTCTGCGGATGCGCCTGCCGTCAAGACAGCGGCAAGGACACAAGCTGCGACAACAGCGCCTGCAAGACGGGCAATGCGCTGGAGAGCAGCAGCACCCGCCCGGCGAACTCCACTTTCAACGCAAGGGCTTCCTCCTGCGCGTCCCGGCACGTCTGCGCCGCAAAGTCCAGCAGGAGCGACAGCCCGGCGATTTTGAGCAGCTGCTGCATGAAGCTGTCGTCCAGCCCGCTCATGGCGGATAAAGACGCAATCCCGCGCACCAGCGCCGAGAGCGCCGGAAGCGCCGCCAGCAGCACGATTGCGCCCGCGCCCAGCGATACGCCCCACCCGGCTTCCGGCCGCAGACGACGCAGAATCAGCGCCACCAATGCCGCGCAGACCGCAAAACCCGCCAGTTTTCCCGCCGTCTCCATCCCGCGCCCTCATCCAAGCTGGAAAATCGTTCGCACGTTGGTGAACAATTGCGACAGAAGCGACACGACCATCAGCAGCACAATCGCCAGCCCGGCGACCGTCGCCAGATTCGCCAGTTCACTGCGCCCGGAGCTGTTCAGCACCGACGCCACGACCGTCGTGAGGATACCGACCCCGGCAATCTGAAAGAGCAGGTCAAGCTGCATGGAACTTTCCCCCTTACATCAGGATAAGCAATAGGCACAGCCCGCCAATCCAGCCCAGCGTCTGGTACAGCCGCGCGTCCTTGTCCGCCTTGCGTGCCGCTTTCTCGTGCAACAGCGCCACCTCCTGCCGCGCGTTTTCCACCGCCAGCAGTCGACTTTCGAGGCTGCCGCGGCTGAGCAGGTGCATCATTCGGCTGATGATGTCCTTTTCGCTGATTGCCGGACACAGCCTGTCCGTCAGCGCGCCCGGCGAGGACAGCGGCGTTCGCTCCAATTCGTCCGCAAGCTGACGCAGTAGCGTATCCGGCGGATGATTCCCGTCCGCGCACAGCCGGAACGCTTCCGGCAGCGAGTATGCGCACGATGCCATCAGCAGGTGCAAATGCGGCAGCACTTCGCCCCAGCGCGCCAGCCGCTGCTCCTCCTGCCGCAGGTGCGTGGACAGGTGCAGCCCCGCCAAGGTGGACAGCAGCGCCGCGCAAATCGGAAACAGCAGGCGCGTCATGACAGCGGAATCGGGCTGCCGCAGCGGTCGTGCAGCGCGGTGATTTTCCCGCCGCCCTCGCTGGAAAGCAGCACATACAGGTCGAAGCACCGCCGGGAGAACAGGGGCGATAATGCCGGGCGATTCGCCGTTTCCGCCAGCGCCGTTCCGTGCACCGTCGCCAGCACCGACGCGCCGCACGCCCACGCGTCCATCACGCACGCCGCGTCTTCCGCGCCGGACAGTTCGTCCATAGCAATCACGTTCGGCGCCATTGAGCGAATCAGCCACGGCACCGACTCAGGCTTCGGAAGCCCGTCCAATACGTCGGTGGATGCGCCCACGTCCAATTGCGGCACACCGTCCACGCACGCCGCCAGTTCGCCGCGCTCGTCAATCAGCGCCGCTTGAACCGACATCGCATCCGCCATTTGCCGCGTCAGGTCGCGCAGGAGCGTTGTCTTGCCGCTGCCGGGTGCGCCGATGATGAGCACCGACGGCGTTTTGCCCGGAAACAGGGCAGGGAAGCGGCTGATGAGACCATCGGCACAGCCGCGCCATTCGCCCGCAATGCGGATGCACACGGACGCAATGTCCCGCAGCGTGCTCTGCCCGTTTTTGCGCGTGATGTGCCCGCACAGCCCCATGCGGTGGCCGCCGCGCAGCGTCAGGTAGCCGCGCCGGGTCTCGTCTGCGCGCGCAAACAGGCTGTGTCCCGAAAGCGCCTCCGTCAGCGCCTCTACCTGCATTTGACCGGGAATCCAGTCGAGCTTCGCCGTCCGCGTCGCCGTTACGAACACGGCGGGGCGCTCGGCGCGGATGCGGATTTCGCGCAGTTCGCCCGGCAGCAGCATCGCCAATTCATCCCGGATGCACTCCGGAAAGCAGGGGGAGAGAAAATCGCGTGTTTCATCCCAATTCATGGTATCCCTCCTATTCAAACAGCGTCAGCCCTAATTTCTGGTACAGCGCCCAATCTACCAGCCCATTCGCTGAAAGGTTGAATGTTTCGCGCGCTTTATCCACCGCGCGCTGCGTCGCCGAGCCGAAAATGCCGTCCGGTGTTCCGAAATAGAAGCCCAGCGCGCGGAGCTTCCGCTGCACGGCGCGAACCATGCTGGAGCGGTCGCCGTTTTTCAGCGTCCGCAGACTGCCGCCCAGTTCGCCGTACGCGCCGCATTCAATGACGACGACCGTTCCGTTGGGTACGCGCGCATAAAGGGCTTCCGCGTCGGCGACGCGCATCCGGATGCACCCGTGGCTGGCGTTTGTGCCGATGGATTCCGGGCGGTTCGTGCCGTGAATGCCATAGTCGCCCCACGGGACGTTCAAGCCCAGAAAGCAGGTGCCGAAACCGCCCATCTCGCCCGAAAAGCGCCGGTTGATGCGGAACACGCCCAGCGGCGTCGGCGTATCCCGCGCGCCGGTGGCAATCGGGTATCGCGCGGCGATTTCACTTCCGCAGAACAGCGTCAGCATCTTCTGCTCCACATCAACGTGGATGGCGCAGACGGTGGAGGCGCTCCGCACGCGCCCGGCAAAGAGCGGAAAAATCAGAACAATCAGCAGAATCAGCAGCGAAAGGAGTCTGCGCAAGGATGAACAGCCTCCTTTCGGACGCATCTGCGCTTGCAGAAAGAGCATATGGAGCGCAGTGGACAGATAGAACGCAAAGTTTTTACGCAAAAATGATGAATAACTGCTTGATTTTAACACATCACATGCGTTATAATGGAGATAAAGACAGGGAGGTCTGTCTGGACAATACGATTAGGAGGAAAACCGAATGAAGAAGTTTCTTGCGGTTCTGCTGATGCTCGCCATGCTGCTGTGCGGCGCTGCTTTCGCGGAAGACACAGCCCCCGCGCTGACCAAGGACGTTGTGGTGCTCTTTACCAGTGACGTTCACTGCGGCATTGACCAGGGCTGGGGCTACGCGGGCGTGGCGAATATGCGCAACAGCCTGCAGGCGGACAACCATGTGGTGCTTGTCGATGACGGCGACGCGATTCAGGGCGAAACCATCGGCACACTGACCAAGGGAAGCGCCATCATCGAGCTGATGAACGCGGTCGGCTACGACATTGCCATCCCCGGCAATCATGAATTTGATTACGGCATGGAGAACTTCCTCGAACTGACCAAGCAGGCGAATTTCCCCTACATCTCCGCAAACTTCACCTGCCGCGATAAGCTGGTTTTCGCGCCCTACGTCATCAAGGAATTTGACGGCGTTAAAATCGCCTTTGTCGGCATGACTACCCCGAACACGATTACCTCCTCCACGCCCGTCTACTTCCAAGACGAGGAAGGCAACTTCATCTACGGCTTCATGCAGGATGAAACGGGCGATAAGCTCTACGCGGCGGTGCAGTCCGCGGTGGATGCGGCGCGCGCGGAAGGCGCAACGTATGTCGTTGCCATGGGGCATATGGGCATTGAGGAAAGCTGCTCGCCCTACATGAGCACCGAGGTCATCACGCATACCACGGGTATTGATGCGTTCCTTGACGGCCACGCGCACGAGACGATGGCTTGCAACGAAGTTAAGAATGCTGAAGGCAAGACGGTGCTGCGCGCGGCTTGCGGCACGAAGCTGTCCTCCGTCGGCTATCTGCGCATTGCCAAGGATGGCAAGCTGACGACGGGTCTGTACACTTGGACGGTGGACATTGCCGCGCCGAAGCTGCTGAACCTGACGGGCGACGCGGCGGACGCGGTGGCGGCGCAGGTCGCCAAGCTCGACGAAATCCGTCAAACCGTCGTTGCGACCTCTCAGGTGCCGCTCTACGTCAATGACCCCGTCGCGGTGACGGCGGAAGGCACGCCCGTCCGCATCGTCCGCAACGCCGAAACGAATCTGGGTGACCTGTGCGCTGATGCGTACCGCGCGCTGTCCAACGCGGACATTGCGTTCGTCAACGGCGGCGGCATCCGCAAGCAGATTGAAGCGGGCGACATCACGCTTGACGACATTTACAGCGTCCATCCCTTCGGCAACACCATGTGCGTCATCCGCGTGACGGGTCAGCAGGTGCTGGACGCGCTGGAATGGGGCGCGCGCGCTGTGCCGAGCGAAAACGGCGGCTTCCTGCAGGTCTCCGGTCTGACTTACGAGATCCACACGGGCGTCGCGTCCTCCGCTGAAAAGGACGAGAACGGCATGTTCACGCGCGTTTCGGGCGAATACCGCGTCAAGAACGTGATGGTCGGCGGTCAGCCCCTTGAACTGGACAAGACCTACACGCTGGCATCCCACAATATCATTTATCACTGTTGATGAATCAGAAAGGCAATGTTCGACGGCTGCGAAGTGCTGGGCGAGGACATGATGGTTGACAATCAGGTGCTGATTACCTACATCACGACCACCCTCGGCGGCGTGGTGGGCGAACAGTACGCCAATCCCTACGGCGACGGCCGCATCGTGGCGGTGGAATAATCAACATTTCCGGCTGGTGATTTCTGCGTTTGCAGGGGTCATCAGCCCCTTTTTTTGTGTCCGGCAATTGTTTTCCCAATGTTTTTTGCTTGACAAGTGCCGGAAAAGATGGTATGATAACCGCAATTCAACAGAGACGCAAGTCTCCACAAGGCTATGAAGAGCAGCAGTAGCCGGGAAGTCGCTTTTGCAGAGAGCCGCGAACAGGTGCGAGTGCGGCAGGCGGACACCGGGGAAGAAACAGCTCAGAGCCGCCGCCCGAAAAGCATCTGCTTAGTAGGCACGGACGGGGGAAGCCCGTGACAGCTTCGCGCAATCGTCATTTATGACCGTTGCGGCAGAGATGCTCCGGCGCGCGCCGGGGAAAATTGGGTGGTACCGCGAGAAGTCTTTCGCCCCATGTGTTGGGGTTGAAAGGCGTTTTTTTATATCTGATACTATTTCCGGATGAAAATGCACCAAGATGCGCCGCGAATTTTTTCTTCTGCCTAACGCGAACGAAATGCAGCGTAGCAGCGCTACCGAATCCGGAAATAGTATGAAATTTGCAAGGAGGATGACCATGAAGCGGACACATTACTGCGGCGCAATCCGCAAAGAGCATATGGGACAGACGGCGACGCTGTGCGGCTGGGTGCAGAATCGGCGCGATATGGGCGGCGTGATTTTTCTGGATGTGAAGGATCGCGAGGGCGTGGCGCAGGTCGTCTGCAATATGCAGCACCTGCCGCCGGAGGACTTCCACCATGCGGAAACGCTGCATATGCAGAGCGTGATTCAGGTGGAGGGTGAAATCCGTCACCGCGACGAAGAAACGTATAACCCGCGCCTTGCGACGGGCGAGGTGGAGCTGCTGGCAAAGCGCCTTGTCGTCCTCAGCGAAGCGCAGCCCCTGCCGTACTCGATGGACGAGGATGCAAAGGTGCGCGAGGAACTGCGGCTCAAGTACCGCTATCTGGATTTGCGCCGTCCGCAGTTGCAGAAGGCACTCCGCTTCCGCCATCAGGTGCAGATGGCGGCGGAAAAGTACCTGAACGGCGACGGCTTCACCTGCATTGAAACGCCGATGCTCTGCAAATCCACCCCCGAAGGCGCGCGCGATTATCTCGTGCCCAGCCGCGTGCATCCCGGCAAGTTCTACGCTCTGCCGCAGTCGCCGCAGATTTTCAAGCAGATGCTGATGGTCGGCGGCATGGACAAGTATTATCAGGTCGCCCGCTGCTTCCGCGACGAGGATCTCCGCGCCGATCGCCAGCCGGAGTTCACGCAGGTCGACATGGAAATGTCGTTTGTGGAGCAGGAGGATATCCTCCAGCACTTGGAGCGCCTGTTTAAGAGCATCTTCCGTGACGTGATGGGACGCGAAATCGGCTATGATTTCCCGCGCCTGACGTGGCAGGAGTCCATGGATCGCTACGGCTGCGACAAGCCGGACTTGCGCTTCGGCATGGAGATCCGCGACGTGACGGACTTGGCGGCGGAATGCTCCTTCTCCGTTTTCCGGCGCGTGGCGGACGAGGGTGGCAAGGTGCGCGCGCTTAATTGCAAGGGCTGCGCGGAGAAATTCACCCGCACAACCATCGAAACGCTGACCGACCACGCGCTGGGTTACGGCGCGAAGGGCATGGCGTGGATTCTCATTCACGACAGCGGCGAGGTCAACTCCATTTTGCAAAAGTACTTCACCAAGGCGCAGTGGCAGGCGCTGCTGACCGCGCTGGATGCCCAAAATGGCGATTTCATCCTCTTCTGCGCCGATAAGTTCCAAACCGTCTGCCGAACGCTGTGCGGCTTGCGCCTCGAAGTCGGTGACATGCTGGGCTTGCGCGACAAGCAGGATTACCGCTTCTGCTTCGTCACCGACTTTCCGGAGTTCGAGTGGTCGGACGAGGAGCAGCGCTATATGGCGATGCACCACCCCTTCACCATGCCGTACGAGGAGGATTTGCCTTACCTGATGACCGATCCCGCGCGGGTGCGCTCACAGGCGTATGACGTGGTGCTGAACGGCATTGAGCTGGGTTCCGGCTCGATTCGTATCCACCGCCCGGACGTGCAGGCGCTGATGTTCCGCGCCTTGGGCTTCACCGAGGAAACCGCCCGCGCCCGCTTCGGCTTCATGATTGACGCCTTCAAATACGGCACGCCGCCGCACGGGGGATTCGCTTTCGGGCTTGACCGGCTTGTGATGCAGCTGCTTGGCGCGGATTCCCTGCGCGACGTGATTGCCTTCCCGAAAGTGCGCGACGCATCCGATTTGATGACGAGCGCGCCGGATTTTGTCGATGCCGAGCAGCTGGAAGTGCTGCAATTGGGCGTTTCGACGGCGGCGGAGGCAGAGAAGCATCCGCAGAAAAAGCGTCCGACGATGGCGATTAAGACCGTCGCGGAGCTGGCGAAGCTGTCCCTGACGGCAGAAGAAGAAGTGACAATGGGCGAGGAGCTGAACACAATTCTTGGCTTTGCCGAAGCCTTGCAGGAAGTGGACACGACCGACGTTCCGCAGACGGCACACGTCATTCCAACGGAAAACGTACTGCGCGAGGACATTCCGGCGGCGCCCTTTGACCGCGATTTGCTGCTCTCCAACGCGCCGACGCACACCGAAGACTGCGTGAACGTACCGCAGACATTCGATTAAGGGAGGAATCAGGCATGAAAATTACCCGAATGACGCTGCTGGAGCTGTCCGATGCCATGCAGCGCGGCGATTTGACCTCCCGCGAGGTCACGCAGGCGTATCTCGACCGCATCCATCAGGTGGAGGGCAAGGTGCAGGCGTATATCAGCCTGAACGAGGAAGAAGCGCTCCGTCAGGCGGACGAATGCGACAAGAAGCGGCAACAGGGCGAAAAGGTGTCGTCGCTTTGCGGCATTCCCGTCGCCGTGAAGGACAACATCTGCGTCAAGGGCGGCAAAACCACCTGCGCATCCAAAATGCTGGCGGATTTCGTATCGCCGTACTCCGCCACGGTCTGGGAAAAATTGCAGGCGGCGGGCTGCGTCCTGCTCGGCAAGACGAATCTGGATGAATTTGCCATGGGCTCGTCCACCGAAAACAGCGCGTTTCACCCCACGCATAACCCGCGTGATTTGTCGCGCGTGCCGGGCGGGTCGTCCGGCGGCTCAGCGGCGTGCGTCGCGGCGGATGAAGCCCCGTTCTCTCTCGGCAGCGACACCGGCGGCTCCATTCGCCAGCCCGCGGCGTTCTGCGGCGTTGTTGGCATGAAGCCGACGTATGGCATGGTCAGCCGCTATGGGTTGGTCGCGTTTGCCTCGTCGCTGGATCAAATCGGCCCGATGACGAAGACTGTGGCGGACAACGCGCTTGTGCTGGACGCGATTGCCGGCTACGATTGCCGCGACACGACCTCCATCAAACGCGGCTATACGCCTATGAACCGTGAGATGAAAGCAGGCGTGAAGGGCTTGCGCATCGGTCTGCCGAAGGAAATGTTCGGCGAGGGCTTGTCCGCTGATGTCCGAAAAACCGTCATGAACGCTGCCAAAACGCTCGAACGCCTTGGCGCGACGGTGAAGGAAGTCAGCATTCCGTCGCTGAAAGTCGCGCTTCCGGCGTATTACGTCCTGTCCTCGGCGGAAGCCAGCTCGAACCTTGCGCGTTTTGACGGTGTTCGCTATGGGCATCGTGCGGCGGAATATGCTGATTTGGAGGAATTGTACCTGAAGAGCCGCAGCGAGGGCTTCGGCGCAGAGGTCAAGCGGCGGATTCTGCTGGGCACTTACACGCTGTCCGCTGGGTACTTCGATGCGTACTACAAGAAGGCATTGCAGGTGCGCACGCTCGTCATCCGCGAACTGAACGCGGTACTGAAAGACGTCGACTGCCTGCTTTCGCCCGTCGCGCCGACGACTGCCTACAAAATCGGCGAAAAGACGATGTCGCCGCTGGAAATGTACCTCGGCGATATTGATACCGTCCCGGTGAATATCGCGGGCATTCCGGGCTTGTCGCTGCCTTGCGGGCTTGACCGCGCGGGGCTGCCTGTCGGCGTGCAGCTGATGGGCGCGACCTTCTCCGAACCGCTGCTCTACCGAGTCGGCTATGCGCTGGAAGAGGCGCTGGGCGAAATCTGCAAGGAGGCGACGCTGTAATGGCTTGGAAGATGATGGACGGATACGAAATGGTCATCGGCTTGGAGGTTCATGTGGAGCTGAAAACGAAGACCAAAATCTTCTGCGCCTGTCCGACGACCTTCGGCGCAGCGCCGAACACGCAGTGCTGCCCGGTCTGTATGGGCTTTCCCGGCACGCTGCCGGTGCTCAATCGGCAGGTGGTGCATTACGCGGTGCTGGCGGGGCTGGCGACGGGCTGCACGATTGCGCGTTACTCCAAGCAGGACAGAAAGAATTATTTCTATCCTGATTTGCCCAAAGCGTACCAAATCAGCCAGTACGACCTGCCGCTGTGCGTCGGCGGTCACTTGATGGTGGAGACGGAAGCGGGCGAGAAGCGCATTGGCATCACGCGCATCCACATCGAGGAGGACGCGGGCAAGCTCGTGCATGACCCGGAGAAGGGAACGCTCATCGACTGCAACCGCTGCGGCGTTCCGCTGATTGAAATCGTGTCTGAGCCGGATATTCGCACGCCGCAGGAGGCTGTCGCGTACCTGCACAAGCTGAAGGCGGTCATCGAGTACACGGGTGTGAGTGACTGCCGGATGCAGGAGGGTTCGCTCCGCTGTGACGTGAACTTATCCATCCACAAAAAGGATGAACCGTTCGGCACGCGCACGGAAATGAAAAACCTGAACTCGTTTACGTCCGTTCAGCGCGCGATTGAGGAGGAATACCGCCGGCAGGTGGAGGCAGTCAAGAAGGGCGAAGCGATTGTGCAGGAGACGCGCCGCTTCGACCAGACCACGGGCAAAACGTCCTCCATGCGCCGCAAGGAGAACGCCAACGACTACCGCTATTTCCCCGACCCGGACTTAGCGCCCATTGTGCTGAGCGACGAAGTCATTGCCGGGTGGCGCAAGGAGCTGCCGCAGCTGCCGGACGTGCGCAAGGCGGCGTACATGGCGGATTACGGGCTGACGGCGTACGCGGCGGAGCAGTTGGTCTCCAGCAAATATCTGGCGGACTACTTCGAGACGGCGGCGCAGTCCACCACGGCGGTCAAAATGCTGGCGAACCTGATGATCAGCGAAGTGTTCCGCCTGCTGGATGGCGAGGATGCGAAAATCCCGCTGAACCCGGCGTCCTTGGCGAAGATTGCGGACATGACGGAGCAGAGCCTTATCAGCGTCGGCACAGCGAAAAAGACGATAGACGCGCTCTGGGACACGCCCGAAGACCCGGAGGAATACGTCACCCGCATGGGACTGATGCAAATCAGCGACGAAGCGGTGTTGGCAGAGTACGTCCGCAAAGCCATCGACACGCACCCGGAGATGGTCGCGGGCTACCGCAAGGGCAAGCTGACGCTGAAAAACGCGCTGATGGGCGTGGCAATGGGGCTTTCCGGCGGCAAGGCGAACCCGGTGGTGCTGCAAAAGCTGATGGACGCGGCGCTGGACGCATAATGGCAGGAAGAAATTACGCAATTTATGTCAATCGAAAAGGTACGCGCAGCATTTGCCGCGCAGGGGATTGCCGACCGCATCCGTGAACTCGATGAATCCAGCGCAACGGTTGCTTTGGCGGCACAGGCGCTGGGCTGTGAGCCGGGGCGCATCGCGAAAACGCTCTCGTTTCAGGGCAAGGAGCAGCCGATTCTGGTTGCTGCAGCGGGGGATACCACCGCTTCAAGGAGCGCTTCGGCGTGAAGGCGAAGATGCTCGCAGCGGAGGAAGTGCCGGAGAAAATTGGCCATGCCGTCGGCGGCGTCTGCCCGTTCGCAGACGCGCCCCCAAGCTGCTCTTCCCCCAAGATTCTGTGAAGAACCAAAATTCGCGGAGCATCTTGGCGCATTTTCATCTGGAAATAGTATAAAATCGCACACGAAAAAGACCACGCACCGAAAATCGGTCATGCGTGGTCTTTTTCACATGCGGCAGAATCAGGGAATCAGCAGACGTCCGCAGCTTTCGCACTCCACAATCTCGCCGTTGGCGGACGTGACGCGGCTCAGCACTGCCGACGGCAGCGACATATTGCAACCGCTGCACTGGTTGTTAATCAGCCGAGCGAGCGGCGGCGTGATGCGCTTCTTAATCTCGTGATAGCGTGCCAGCAGCTCCGGCGAAATGCCCTCGCCCTTCTTTGCGACGATGGCCTTCTGCGCCTTCAGGGCAGCTTCCTTTTCCGGTGATTCCTTGTCGTACTGCTTCTTGAGATTATCAAATTCTTCCTTCAGCTTAATGGCATCGCGACGCAGGCTGCGTTCCTTCTGATCGTAATCGTTGGCATCCTTTGCCATACGCTTCATTTCCTGCTCATAGCTGCCAATCGTCTCCAGAAAGCGGTTCACTTCGCTCAGCAGCGCTTTCGTATCATCCAATTCGGTCGGAGGATTCTGCTCGAAGCGGCTTTGCAGGTGGCGCAGCTGTTCTTCGCAGCGGGTGATGGCATCGCGGATGGCATCCTTGCGGTCAGAGAGAATCGCCACCTGTTCCTCCATCTGCTTGTACTGCTTCTGCTTGGCGTTGAACTGCGTGCGGCAGGTATTCATCTTCTGGCGCAGCGGACTGCGGCTCAGCTCCTGTTCGAGTTTGTCAGCCTTGCGGTCTTCCACTTGATACTGCCATAACATAGCAAGCTGGTCCATAAGTACCTCCTTGATAAACAGCGTGCCGGAGGGCACGGACGGTCACTCATACGCGCTGCGTTCGGAGCGCGAAATGTGCATTTTCCATTGTACTATATCCGGCGCGTTTTGTAAAGCCTTCATGAGCGCAAAAATACCGGGATTTTCCGTGGCAAAGTGTCCCGCCTCCAACAGCACCACGCCGTGGTAGGATGCATCCAGCGCAATATGATGCTTCACCTCGCCCGTGAGGAAAGCATCCGCGCCCATGACGCGCGCATCCGCCCACTCGTCGCACCCGCCGCCGGAGCAGAGGCCGACGCGGTGGATGAGTGCCTCCCGATGCCCCATTACGCGCACTGCGTCGCCCAACTGCCGCGCGGCAAAATCCGCGAACGCTTCCGCAGTCATCGGTGCGGATAAATCTCCCACGCGCAGGAAGCCCTCGCCGACGATGTTCTCCAGCCCCAGCAATCTCGCCAGCGTGTCGTTCATGCCGCCGGGCGCTTGGTCGAAGTTCGTGTGTGCGGCAATCAGCGATAAACCGTTTGCAATCAGCCGAATCAGCAGATGCCCCTCGTAATCCGCCTCAGTCAGGCGCTTCCGGGCGGAAAACATCAGGGGATGATGCGTCACTATCAGGTTCGCGCCCGCTGCCAGCGCATCGTCAATCACGCGGTCGGTCACATCCAGCGCAAGGTGGATGCCCATCACCTCCGCCTGTGGATTGCCCACCAGCAAGCCGGAATTGTCGAAATCCGCCTGCGTATCAAACGGCGCAAGTGCGTCAATCAGCTCGTAAACCCGCTGTACCGTCAGCATAATGCACCCTCCAATTCCGTGATTTCCCGTTGATAAAAGTCGATTTCCGCCGCAATTTCGCCGCGAATCCGGCTTACGTCACCCACTGCGGATGCCAGCCCGGTCAGGCGGTCGTCCATCACCTTGATGCGATAGCGGCAGTAGTCCAGCAGCATTTTCGGCGGATTCTGCACCCACAGCAAGCGCCCGTAGTGCACTTCCTCCGCCGTCCAGCCTTCCGCCTGACCCGGTTCGGCGCGCCAGAAGATGTAGAAGCGCCCCGCCGCTTGGCAGAGTTTCTCCTGCACGATGTGGTAGCCGATTTCAGGCAATGTCCGGCGGACGAGCGGCTGCTCTGTATGCGAGGAAAGCACCAGTACCGCTCCGCAGAGCTTCTCTGCGCCGCTAAGCAGCACCGTGCGGATGGTTTCGCCGCCCATGCCCATCATCGACACACACCCGCAAGGTTTGGTCAACGCATCCAGCCCGTCGGCGAGCCGCACATGCGCACGCTTCTCCAAATGATGGCGGCGGACACTTTCTTCCGCGTGGAGAAGCGCCTTTGGGCTGACATCTGCCAGAATCATCTCTTGGCAAATGTTGTGCGTCAGCAGATAGCAGGGGAGCAGCGCGTGATCTGTGCCGATATCCGCGCCCAGCGCACACGGCTCGTACAGCTGCGCGGCGAGGGATAGTCTTTCGTCGAGCATAACGCCTCCCAAAAACGGCCCTGCCGCCAATTCGTGGACAGAGCCGCAAATGTTATTCCGTATAGTAGTCGCGCAGTTTCTTGGAACGGCCGGGGTGGCGAATCTTGCGCAGTGCTTTTGCTTCAATCTGCCGGATGCGTTCGCGGGTGACGTTGAACTCCTTGCCAACTTCCTCCAGCGTGTGCGCCTGTCCATCCTCCAGCCCGAAACGAAGGCGGATGACCTTCTCCTCGCGCGGGGTCAGTGTGTGCAGCACTTCCTGCAATTGTTCGCGCATCATGGCGTTGGACGCCACCTCCGCCGGCGCGGGCGCGTTCTCATCCTCGATGAAGTCGCCCAAATGGCTGTCCTCTTCCTCGCCAATCGGGGTTTCCAGCGACACCGGCTCCTGCGCAATCTTGATGATTTCGCGCACCTTGCTCTCGCTGATGCCCATTTCCTTCGCGATTTCCGCGGGTGTGGGGTCGCGCCCCAGCTCCTGCGCCAGCTGACGATTGACGCGAATCAGTTTGTTGATGGTCTCCACCATGTGCACGGGAATGCGAATCGTGCGCGCCTGATCGGCGATGGCGCGGGTAATCGCCTGCCGAACCCACCACGTCGCGTAGGTAGAAAACTTGTAACCCTTGGTGTAGTCGAATTTCTCTGCCGCTTTGATTAAGCCGAGGTTGCCCTCCTGAATCAGGTCAAGAAACTGCATTCCGCGCCCGACATAGCGCTTGGCGATGGACACCACAAGGCGCAGGTTCGCTTCACTGAGCTTCTTTTTTGCCGCTGCTTGCTCCTCTGGCGTGCCTTCCGCAATCTGCTTTGCCAGCGCAATTTCTTCTTCGGTGGTCAACAGGGGATATTTGCCGATTTCTTTCAAATACAGGCGGACAGGGTCGTCGGAACTCACGCCGTCGGGGACGGACAGGTTAATCGTGTCAATGGGGGTGTCCTCGCTGGACTGCGCGGGCTGCGGGTCGTTTTCATTGATGACGGTCACGCCGAGCGCTTCGAGATTCTCCAGCACCTTGTCCAGCTGATCCGGCTCGATGTAGAGATCCATCAGGCGTTCCATAATCTCCTTGTAGGTCAGCGTGCCCTTCTTCTTGCCGTATTCATAGAGGTCATCAAGCCGCTTTTGGCGGCCATCCGGGGTTTGTGTCAAGCGGAATCCACTCCCTTCAACCCAACAGGGAATCATCAATCCATGTAGTCCACCAGATTCTTGGACATGTTCGGGCGCTTAATCTTGCGCAGCGCCTTCACCTCAATTTGGCGGATGCGTTCGCGGGTGACGTTGAACGCCTTGCCAACTTCCTCCAATGTACGCTGCTGACCGTCATCCAGCCCGTAGCGCATCCGGATGACCTGCTCTTCGCGCGGCGTCAGCATGTGCAGCACGTCGGAAAGCGTCTGCTTCATCATGCTTTCTGCCACAATCTGGGAGGGAGGCGGCGTCTTGTCGTCTTCGAGGAAGTCGCCAAGGTGGCTGTCCTCCTCCTCGCCAATCGGGGATTCGAGCGACACCGGCTCCTGCGCAATCTTGATGATTTCCTGCACCTTGCTCACGCTGATGCCCAGTTCCTTCGCGATTTCCTCCGGGCGCGGCTCACGCCCCAGTTTCTGCTGAAGCTGGCGGTTCACGCGCACGATGCGGTTAATTGTTTCCACCATGTGCACGGGAATGCGGATGGTACGCGCCTGATCGGCAATCGAGCGGGTGATAGCCTGCCGAATCCACCACGTCGCGTAGGTGGAGAACTTGAAGCCCTTGGTGTAGTCGAACTTCTCCACTGCCTTCATCAGACCGAGGTTGCCCTCCTGAATCAGGTCGAGCAGGCTCATGGAGTTCTTGCTGCGCCCGACGTACTTCTTGGCAATTGACACGACAAGGCGCAGGTTCGCTTCGCTCAGGCGGCGTTTCGCCTCGTTGCGGATGGCGGGGTCGTCGCTTTCCAGCTGCTTGGCAACTTCAATTTCCGCTTCGCTCGTCAGCAGCGGAATGCGCCCGATTTCCTTCAAATACATGCGCACCGGGTCGTCGGCGGAAATGACATCAGCTTCGCTCAGGTCGTCGTTCAGTGCGGGATCGGGCACTTCCATGGCAGCGGGGGATGTATCCGGGATTTCCGCGGAATCCACCACGGTCACGCCCAGACTCTCCAGCTTGTCCAGCACCTTCTCCAGCTGATCGGCCTCAAAAAAGGTATTGCCCAGACGATCGGTCACTTCCTGATAAGTGATCGTGCCTTTGTTTTTTGCGTATTCGTACAGTTCGTCAAGCGGTGACGGACGGCCATTCTGCGAAAGCGTCAAGTTGAACTCTCCTTCTTGTGATACAGCCGGGTTTTCCGGCTCGGTAGCGATAAACAAATTGCAATTTCCATAACGACTGCATTATTTCAGTCGGTTGATGGTGGCAGTCAGCTGCTTTGCTTCGTCCAGCGCCTGCATTTTTTCTGCGCCGGAGAGCGTTTTGATGCGCTTCATAATTTCGTCGTACTGCGTGCGCGCTCGTTTCAAGCGCATCCGCGATAGGCAGTCGTGCGCCATTTGCAGCATTTGATCCGTGCTTTCGCCGCTCTGCGCCATCAGCAGATGACTGACGCGGGCGCGCACCACCTCGTCGCTCTGGCTTTCCACCAGCGACGCGGCGGACACACCGCTTTGCAGCTGCAGAAACAGCTCCTTGAGCAGCGGGTCGCGGAAGTCGTCCTCCTGCGCCAAATCTTCCGGCAGACGCGACGAGGCAATCAGCGAAAGCAGCAGTTCCTCCGCGCGCACATCCTCGTCGGCGTTTTCCGGCTCCGGGACAGGCGCCGCGGGCGGACGAGCGATTCGCGCGGGCAGGGGAGGCGCAGAAGTGATGTCCTTCGGCGGCGTCATGCCGATTTGCGCAATCAGCACATCGCGGCTGAAGCCCGTCTGCACGATGAGCTCCTGCAGGGCGTTCTCCATCTCCACCGGCTCCAAGTTCCGCAGAATCGCGGCGCACGCCTTCGCGTAGGCGGTTCGCCCCTCCTGCGTGGTCAGGTCGTGTTCCGCGCGAAGCCGACGCATCCGGTAGGCTTGCGGCGTCAGGGCAGGCAGCTTGTCGAAGCCTTCTTTTCCGTCGCGGCGGATGAATTCGTCCGGGTCAAGCCCGTCGGGGAAATCCAGCACACGCGCCGGAATGCCTTCCGCCTCCAGTATATCCAGACCGCGCAGGATGGCGTGCTGCCCCGCGCTGTCGCCATCGTAGGACAAGTATACCATCGGCGCAAAGCGTTTGAGCAGCTTTGCCTGCTCGCTCGTCAGCGCCGTGCCGAGCGTCGCGCAGACGCCGGTCACGCCGAACTGCGTCAGCGAAACGACGTCCATATACCCCTCGACCAGCACCACACGCTCCAAATGCCGCTCTTTGCGCAGAAGATTTGCCGCGTACACGCCCAAACGCTTGTTGAAAATGGGTGTGTCGGACGTGTTAAGGTACTTCGGCTGCACGTTCTCAATTGCGCGCCCGCCAAACGCCAAGACGTTGCCGTATTGGTCGATGATGGGGAAAATCGCGCGGTTGCGGAACATGTCAAAAGCGCGGCGCGGGCGCGCAGGGCGATCCGCCGTCGCTTCCTCCGCGTCTTTGATGACAATCAGCCCAGCCATTTGCAGCTCTTCGGTGGTGTAGCCCTTTGCCTGCATCGCGCGGGTTAAAGCGTCCCAGCTGTTCGGCGCTGCGCCCAGACCGAATTTGCGGATGACGCCGTCGGATACGCCGCGGCGCTTCAAATAATCCAGCATCGGCTGCCCCGCGGGGGTGAAGAGCGTTTCGTAGAAGAAGTGCGCCGCATCCCGATTGCACGCCAGCAGTCGCTCGCGCTGCGTCTGCCGCCGCTGATAATCCGGGTCGGCCTCCATCTGCGGCAGCGGCATGTGCAGCTGATCCGCCAGATGCTTCACCGCTTCGGGAAACGGCAGATGCTCAATCTCCATCACAAAATGGATGACGCTGCCGCCCGCCTTGCAGCCGAAGCAGTAGAACAGCTGCTTTTCCGGATCCACAGAGAAAGATGCGGTTTTCTCTCCATGGAAGGGGCATAGCCCCCAGTATTTGCGCCCATTCTTTTTGAGCTGGACGTACTGCCCAACGATCTGAACGATGTCCGCACGCGCGCGGAGCTCATCCAGCCAAGAAGGCGGAAAACGCACGGCACCGCTCACCTCCCTCAAAAAGCGTTCTGTCAAGGAACACAAAAAGCACACCCGGAACCAACAGGAAACGGGGAACGCATTGTGTTATTTGGATGGCTTGCAGGGCTGTCTCTGCTCATCCATCAGTTTAATTCGCCAAGAAATCGAAATTTCCTGCTTGTTTCAGCCTTGTGTTTTTGGAATCTTCGGAAAAAAAGCGGGAAAATGCGAAGAACACTTGTTATATTGCCGAAAACCCGCTCGGCACGAACAGCTGCTGATAGGTGCGGATGGCGTAGCGGTCGGTCATGCACGATACAAAGTCGCACACAGCGCGTGCTGTGCCTTCCTTGTAGCCGATGAGCACGAACTCCTCCGGCATTTCGCCCGGATGCTCGCTGTAATAGCTGAACAGCGCTTCCACAACGTGTTTGCAGCGCTCTTCCTCCGCCTGCCGCCACTGGTCGCGGTATACGCGCGCAAACATGAACTCCCGCAGGCCGTCCATGGTTTCCTGCACCAGCGGCGACATGGTCAGCGTCGGTTTGTCCGCGCTGCACGCCACAATGTCGCAAATCATGGTGTTGATGCGCTCACCGTGCGTCTGCCCCAGCACCTTCAAGCAGTCCGCAGGCAGTTCAAAGGGCTGCAAGACCCCGGCACGCAAGGCGTCGTCCAAATCGTGATTCAAATACGCAATCCGATCGGCACGGCGGACGCACTGCCCCTCCAGCGTTGCGGGAAACTGCTTGCCGGAGTGACAGAGGATGCCGTCGCGCACCTCCCACGTCAGGTTCAGCCCGTTTCCGTCGTTCTCCAGCGCCTCGACGCAGCGCCTCGACTGCTCGTTGTGCCGGAAACCTTCAGGCATTAGCCTGTCCAGCGCGTGCTCGCCGATGTGCCCGAACGGCGTATGCCCCAAATCGTGCCCCAGCGCAATTGCTTCCGTCAAGTCCTCGTTCAGCTGAAGACAACGCGCCAGCGTCCGGGCAATCTGCGCCACTTCCAGCGTGTGCGTCAGCCGCGTGCGGTAGTGGTCGCCTTCAGGCGCGAGGAACACCTGCGTTTTGTATTTCAGGCGGCGAAACGCTTTGCAGTGGATGATGCGGTCGCGGTCGCGCTGGAAGTCCGTGCGCATCGGGCAGGGGACAATCGGCTTTTCGCGCCCGCGCGTGTCTTTCGCGCAGACTGCCCGCGGTGATAGACGCTGTGCCTCCTCCTGTTCCAATCGCTCCCTGATGGTCATCGTCGTTTCCCTCCTCTCTTTGCATTATAATTACAACATCGAGGGGCAAAAATCCTTGCGAAATCACAAATTTGACGCGAAAAATTCACACTTTACAAATCTGCGTTTTTATGCTATGATACTTGAATGTATCAACAAATTCGCAACGGGAGGAAAACTGACCCCATGAAGAAGAAATCAACCGCGAAGAAAGTATTGCTGACCATCCTCGGCGTCCTGCTGGCGCTGGTGATCGTGCTGGTGGGTACGGTGTACGCCGTCTGGCACGACGAAATCACAACGCTGCTGTCCTTTCAGCAGGTGACACAGCGCGATGAAAGCCATAAGGATGGCTCGGTGTATGTGCTGAATGTCTCCGGCGGCTACCATTTCGACGAGTTCCTGGCGCAGGGCGGCGCGTCCAATGACACGGAGCTTATCTCCTTTATCACGAACAGCATCACCAAGGGCATCATCCCCATGAACATCAAAACCTCGGAAATCGCCTGCTCCGCTTTCACCGCGGATACGGCGGACGGCGACCGCGTTTTCGGCCGCAACTACGATTTCCACGAGACGAACACCGTCATCGTCTACACGAATCCGGGCAACGGACGTCATGCTTCCTATTCCACGGTGGACTTGCAGTTTCTCGGCTTAGACAGCACGAAGGACGTGACCACCTTCGGGCAGAAGATTCTCACGCTTGCCGCTCCTTTTGCGCCGTTGGATGGCGTGAATGACGCATCTTCATGTCCTATCAGGGCGGGGAGAAGGTCGCCGCGACGAATCAGCAGACCGACAAGCCGGATTTGACCTCGACCACGATGCTCCGCATGATTCTGGACTACGCCGACTCCGTTGAAGAAGCAGTCGAACTGGTGGAAAAGTACGACCTGCACGACTCCGCGAAGACGAGCTTCCATTATATGATTGCGGATTCCACGGGCAAGAGCGCGATTCTGGAGTGGGTGTCCGACAGCAGCGACGACGACGCGGACGGCGCGAACCGCCACTTGAACGTCATCTGGAACGACGCTGACCCGCTCTCCGGCGCGACGGACTGGCAGATGATTACCAACTTCATTATCACGCCGGATTACTACACGGCGGACGCGAACAAACCGGGTCTTGACCGCTATGAGCTTCTGCGCGACCGTCTGGCGGAACTGAACGGCGTCGTGGCGGACGAAGAAGCGGCGATGGGTCTGCTCGATGCGGTCAGCCGCCGCGACTGGGGCAATCCCGGCGATTCCAACTCGCTGACGATTCACTCTGCCGTCTATAACCTCACGGACAAGACGGTGCTGTGGATTGGCAATGAGCATTACGGCGAAGAAAGCTACACGTTCCGCTTCAGCCTGAATAAATAAGGACACAAAACATCCCCGGAAGCGTCATGCCTCCGGGGATAAATTTATTTTGGGGGGATGAATTACTTGCCCAGCATCGCCGCGCCGATGATACCCGCATCCGGGCCGAGCTTTGCCAGCTCAATGCGCGCCGACGGGAGCGTCTTGTACAGCACATAGCGCCGCGTTTCCGCACGAACAGCGTCCAGCAGGAAGTCGCCCGCTTTGCTTACGCCGCCGCCCAGCACGATAACCTCCGGGTCGATGCAGTTAACCAGACTGGCAACCAGCTGACCCAGATACTTCACATAGCGGTGGAACACCTTGAGCGCAATTTCGTCGCCGTTCTTCGCCGCGTCGAAAACAACCTTCGCGTTCACACGGTTCAGGTCGCCCTCGCACACCTTCACAATTTCACTTTCCGGGTGCACTGCGCAGAGCTCGCGCGCCATGCGGATGATGGCGGTCGCGGAGCAGTAGCGCTCGACGCAGCCGTAGTTGCCGCAGGTGCACGGCTCGCCGTCAAGTTCGAGAATCATGTGGCCGATTTCGCTGCCGACGCCGTGGAAACCGTTCCAGACCTTGCCATTAAAAACGATGCCGCCGCCGACACCTGTGCCGAGGGTGATGAACACGCTGCTGTCCGAACCAGCGCTCACGCCCGCGACGCTCTCTGCCAGCCCCGCGACCGTCGCGTCATTGCCGACGAAAACGGGCTTGGCAATGTGCTTGTTGAACTCCTGCACAAACGGCACGTCCACCCAGCCGAGGTTGGTGCAGAACGCAATATTGCCCGTGCGGGGGTCGGTTACGCCGGGAACACCCGCGCCGATGGCCTTCACGTCACCCAGCGTGTAGCCGCCCTTGTCGATGGTGTCCAGCACGCAGTCCGCCATCGCTTTCACCTGCATGTCGAAGGGGATATCCGTGCGGGTGACGATGCCGCCCTTGCACAGAATCTTGCCGCTTTCGTCCACCAGACCGACCTGAATGCCCGTGCCGCCAACGTCAATACCAACATAAATCATGAAAAAAAGCCTCCTGTATATTGTAATTGTGAAAATACGTTAGTCCTGATTCTGCGCGTCGGGATTGGAACGCTTCATGATCATTTCGTTCATGCGGCGGTCAAGCTCCCGCGCGGCGCTGAAACCGAGCTTCTTCATGGACAAGTTGCGCGCCGCCACCTCGATGATGATGGCGAGGTTGCGCCCCGGCCGTACCGGCATGGTCTGGCTGGGTACTTTCACGCCAAGAATCGTGATGTACTCGTCATTCAGCCCAAGCCGGTCGTACTCCTTGCCCTCGACCCACTTCTCCATGTGAATCACAAGGTCGATGGACTTGCTCTGCGCGACGGCGCCGATGCCGTACATCGCGCGGATGTCGATGATGCCGATGCCGCGGATCTCCATGAAGTGGCGCACCATCTCCGGGCATTCGCCGGTCAGGCGGTTGTCCGACACGCGGCAGATGTCCACCACGTCGTCTGCCACCAGCTGATGCCCGCGGCGAATCAGCTCCAGTGCGGCTTCGCTCTTGCCCACGCCGCTGTCGCCCGTAATCAGCACGCCCATGCCGTACACCGACACCAAAACGCCGTGGCGCGTTACGCGCGGAGCGAGGCAGCGGTTCAGGTAGTTGATGGCGGTGAAGAAGAACTTCGTCGTCACCATTCCGGTCTGATAGACGGCGATATTGCGCGCGGCGGCGGCTTCCAGCAGCTCTTCCGGCGGATGCATCCCGCGGCAGATGATGACGCAGGGAATGTCGAAGGAAAAGTACTTTTTGAGCATTTGACGGCGTACTTCCGGCTCAAGGTTCTCCAAATACGTCATTTCGACCTTGCCGATGACCTGTGGACGCTCAAATGGGAAATATTCATAGAAGCCGCAGAACTGCATACCCGGACGGTTCAGGTCGGTGGTGCGGATATCCCATTCCGTCTGCGTGGAAGGGGACAGCACCGTCAATTGAAGCGTCTTGGCAAAGTCGGCTGCCTGTACCATAGGAAACCTCCTAAATACTATGCAAAATCAGTCAAAAAGAATCCGCTGGATATACCGCGCCACGCCGTCCTCCTGATTCGTCCCGCAGACGGCAAAGCCCATGCGCTTCACGTCCTCGCGCCCGTTGCCCATGCACACGCCGTATCCGGCGGCGCGCAGCATCGACACGTCGTTCAGGCTGTCGCCGAACGCCATGCACTGCGAAAGTGGGAAGCCCATTTCCTCCGCACAGACGGTTAATGCGTGTCCTTTCGTCGCCAGCGGGGGATTGACCTCCAGAAAGTACGGCTTTGAGCAGGTCAGCGCGACGGACTCGCCGAACTGCGCTTGTGCCTCCGCCAGCATCTGCACAACCTGCTCCGGCGGCGCCATCATCAGCAGCTTCGTCGTCGGCGCAGATAGATGCTGCTCCAAATCGCCGACGTACACGCCGCGCAGGGACGAGCTTTCCGCATATGCGCGGGCATAATCCCCCTGCTGATTATAGTAGAAGCAATCGCCTGCGTACGTCTGGCAGTAGCATCCGCGCTCCTTGGCGAACCGGGCGACCTGCCGTGCGATGTCCGCGGGAATCGTCAGTTCATGCAGCGTCGTTCCGTCCGGCTGGGCGATTACCGCTCCGTTGGCGCAGATGACACGGCTCGCGCACCCGATGCGTTTTGCAAACCCCGCCATGCTGCAATAGGTGCGTCCGCTGGCGGGCAGGATGAAGATGCCCGCTTCACTTGCGCGGCGCAGGACGGATACTGTTTCGTCCGAAATCGTGCGGTCGTCCCGCAGCAGCGTGTCATCCAAATCAAACGCGATGGCGCGAATGACCGGCTTCAACTCTCTCACCTCACAGCAGAAATCACTCTCACGTTCTATTATAGCAAAGAATTCGAGGTTGCGCCATAGCGTTTTGCAGAAAAAGGTCGGATTTCGTGAAAATTTTTGTGCGAAATCAGCAGGAGTTTTTGCTTTTTGGTGGAAATGTACATGAGAATCCCTTGGAAAAGGAAAGGAGAAACGTTCCGATGATGAATCGTGATGAAGCACGCCGACTGGCACACGAGCTGGTTGCGCAGATGACGCTGGAGGAGAAGGCCTCCCAGCTCCGTTTTGACTCGCCTGCCATTCCGCGGCTGGGCATTCCGGCGTATAACTGGTGGAATGAATCCCTGCACGGCGTGGCGCGTGCGGGCACGGCGACGGTGTTCCCGCAGGCGATTGGCCTGGCGGCGATTTTCGACGAGGACTTCCACGAAATGGTGGCAAGCGTCATCAGCACCGAGGCGCGCGCGAAATACAACGGGCAGTCTGCGCATGGCGACCGCGACATTTACAAGGGCTTGTCCATGTGGAGCCCGAACATCAACATCTTCCGTGACCCGCGCTGGGGCCGCGGTCATGAGACATATGGTGAAGATCCGTATCTTACCAGCCGGCTGGGCGTACGGTTCATCAAGGGCTTGCAGGGCAATGGCAAGTACCTCAAGGTCGCCGCGTGCGCCAAGCATTTCGCGGTGCACTCCGGCCCGGAAGCCATCCGCCATTCCTTCGACGCCGTGGCGAACCCGAAGGATATGAACGAGACGTATCTGCCCGCGTTCGAGGCGGCAGTGAAGGAAGCGAAGGTGGAGAGCGTCATGGGCGCGTACAACCGCGTCAACGGCGAACCCGCCTGCGGATCGAAGACGCTGCTGGTGGACATTCTGCGCAATAAGTGGCAGTTTGAGGGGCATGTGACGTCCGACTGCTGGGCGATTCGTGACTTCCACGAGCATCACCATGTGACCGACACCGCGCCGGAATCGGCGGCGCTGGCGCTCAAAAACGGCTGCGACGTCAACTGCGGCAACACCTACCTGCATATGCTGACCGCGTATCAGGAGGGTCTGGTGACGGAGGAGGACATCACGACCGCCTGTGAGCGCATGTATACCTCCCGCTATCTGCTGGGCTGCTTCGCGGACGACTGTGAGTACGACAAAATCCCCTATACCGCCAACGATACCGACGAGAACGACGCGCTGGCGCTGGAAGCAGCGGAAAAGTGCATGGTGCTGCTGCGCAACGATGGTGTGCTGCCGCTGGACGCGGGCAAAATCCGCACGATTGCCGTCGTCGGCCCGAACGCGGACAGCGTGCCTGCTTTGGAAGGCAACTACAACGGCCGTTCCAGCCGCTATGTGACGTTCCTCGAAGGCATCCGCGCTTATGCGGAGGAGCACGGCATCCGCGTGCTGTTCAGCGAAGGCTGCCACCTGTTCAAAGACCGCGTGCAGAATCTGGGTCAGCCGAACGACCGCTTGGCGGAAGCCGAACTGGTTGCGGAAAATGCGGATGCTGTGATTGCGTGCGTCGGTCTGGATGCGACGCTGGAGGGCGAAGAGGGCGACACGGGCAACGCGTTCGCGTCCGGCGATAAGATTTCGCTGAATCTGCCCGAAAGCCAGCAGAAGCTGCTTGATGCGCTGGTCAAAACCGGCAAGCCGTTGGTCACGGTCGTCGCGGCAGGCTCTGCGCTGAATGTGCCGCAGGGCAATGCGGAGATTATGGCGTGGTATCCGGGTCAGGCGGGCGGCACGGCGCTGGCGGAAATCCTCTTCGGCGAGGTCAACCCGTCCGGCCGTCTGCCGGTGACGTTCTATCATGATCTGTCTGAACTGCCGGAATTCACTGATTATTCGATGAAGAACCGCACTTACCGCTACTTCGAGGGCAAGCCGCTCTATCCGTTCGGCTACGGGCTGTCCTACACCACCTTCGCGCTGGATAACGAAGCGGTGGATGCCGAAATGGGCTGGGTGACAGCAACGGTCGAGAACACGGGCGACCGCGACGGCGAGACGGTTGTGCAGGTGTATGTGCAGGACGTGGACACGAAGTGGGAGACACTGCATCCGCATCTGGCGGGCTTCGCGCGCGTGGTGCTGAAGGCAGGCGAGAAGCGGCAGATTGCTGTTCCGCTGGATAAGAATGCCTTCACCGTCGTCAACGATGCGGGCGAGCGCGTGGCGGACGGCAAGGTGTTCGACGTGTACTGCGGGCTGTATCAGCCGGACGAGCGTTCGGCGGAACTGACCGGGCAGACGCCTGTCAAGATGACGATTCGCTTCGAGTGATTCATAGAAAAGCAGGGGAATGCGCGGGCATTCCTCTGTTTTTTTGCGATTTGCGCTGCCGGAACGGTTGAAAAATCCCTTTTCAGCAGGTATAATAGAAGGGAGATTCCCAAGGAGGCTGCATGATGTTTACCGGATTTCCGGAGGCGACCGTTCAGTTCTTTCTGGACATTCGCTTCCACAACAATATCGCCTATTTCGAGGAAAACCGCGCGCGCTATGAGCGGGACGTGAAAGCACCGTTTGAGGCGTTCATTCAGGAACTCGCGCCCGCAATGCTCTCCATTGACCCGCAGATGGAACTCCGCCCATACCGCTGCATGGCGCGGCTGCGGCGTGATGTTCGTTTCACGAAGGACAAAAGCCCCTTCCGCGACCATTTGTGGGTACTGTTCCGCCATGCGGGCGAACCGCGCGAGGGCAGCGTGATGTATTGGTTTGAACTCGCGCCGTCGGGTATGAACTGGGGTGCCGGCACATGGGGCGAAAATCGTCAGATGATGGACATCTTGCGGCGGAGGATTGTCGCCGACCCGGACGGAGTGCGGAACGTCATCAAGCAGTGTCACCTGACGGAGCATCACATGCTCGTCGGCGGCAGCTCCTTCAAGCGGCTGGAAGTGCCGGCGGGTGTGCCGGATGACCTCAAGGGCTGGTATGCCCTGCGCGAGGTGTACATTTCGCCGGAAAGCACTGCCTCGGTGGATGTGCACAGCCCGCAGCTGACGAAGCGCGTGCAGGAGGATTTCCTGAGCCTGTCGCCGCTGTATCACCTGCTGCGCGGCGCGTATGAGGCGGTTCCGCCGGAAGAAGTGGACAAGATGGTTCAGAAAATGCGTAGATAAACGGACAGAGGAGGAAGAGAAGATGGATTGGATGAAGCTCAAGAGCGGCTCGGACGTACGCGGCGTGGCGGTGGGCGAGAATGCCCCGCTGACGGAGCATGTGGCCATGTGCCTTGGCATGGCGTTCGCGCGCTATGTGGCGAAGCATGTCGGCAAGCCGGTGACGCAGGTGACGATTGCCATCGGGCGTGACAGCCGCATTTCCGGCCCGGCGCTACTGCACGCGGTGGCGGAGGGCGTGAGCAAAGCGGGCGCGTCTGTGCTGGATTTTGGCATGTGCACGACCCCGGCAATGTATATGTGCATCATCACGCCCGGTTTCCAGCCGGATGGCTCGATTATGATTACCGCAAGCCATCACCCGTATGACAAGAATGGCCTGAAGTTCTTCTTGGCGGAAGGCGGCGTGGAAGGCGACGTGGTGGAGGAACTGCTCAAAACGGCGAGCACGCTCGAACCTGAAGATACGCCGCTGGCAGGCACGATTGTCAAGAAGCCGTTCCTGCCGACGTACAAGGAGCAGCTTGCCGACCGCATCCGCCGCGGACTGGGTACGGACGTGCCCAAGCCGCTGCTGGGGCTGCACGTCGTGGTGGACGCGGGCAATGGCGCAGGTGGATTCTATGCGCAGCTGATGGAAGAACTGGGCGCGTGGATTGAAGGCAGTCAGTTCTTGGAGCCGGACGGCATGTTCCCCAACCATATCCCGAACCCGGAGAATGAAGCGGCGATGGCGTCGATTTCCGCGGCGGTGAAGCGCGTTGGCGCTGATCTCGGCGTGATTTTCGATACCGACTGCGACCGTGCCGCCGTGGTGGATGCCGACGGCCGCGAAATCAACCGCAACCGCCTAATCGCGCTGATTTCCGCGATTCTGCTGGACGAAAAGCCCGGCGAAACGATTGTAACGGACTCGGTGACGTCCTCTGGGCTCAAGAAGTTCATCAACGACTGGGGCGGCGAGCATTACCGCTACAAGCGCGGCTACCGCAACGTCATTGATGAAGCCATCCGCCTGAACAAAGAGGGCATTTCCTGCCCGCTGGCGATTGAAACGAGCGGTCACGCTGCCCTGCGCGAGAATCACTTCCTCGATGATGGCATGTATCTTGTCACGGTGCTGATTGTCCGTGCCATGAAGCTCAAGCAGGAGGGCAAGACGCTCGGCAGCCTGATTGCCGACCTGAAAGAGCCGGTCGAGAGCCGCGAAATCCGCCTGAGCATCACCGCCGATGACTTCCGCGACGCGGGCAAGGTGGTCATTCAGCGCGTGCTGGATTATGCGAACGCGGCGGAGAACTGGCATATCGCGCCGGATAACCGCGAGGGCGTGCGCATTTCCTTCGACCTTGACGGCGGCATGGACAACGGCTGGTTCCTGCTCCGCCTGTCCGTGCATGACCCCGTGCTGCCGCTGAATGTGGAAAGCGACGTGCCCGGCGGCGTACAGCAGATGCTGGGGAGCCTGCTGAAGGTGCTCAATGACGCGGAAGGCATCGACCTCACGCCGCTGAAAAAGGCAGTGGAAGAGGCATGACCATGCGCAGGAACAAACAGGCATTGTGCCAAGAAGAATGCGAGCAGGTGCTTCGCCGGGCGACCAGCGGTGTTTTGTCGCTGATTTCCCTTGATGGCTTCCCGTACGGCGTGCCGCTGTCCTATGCGCTGGTGGATGGCGTGATTGTCTTTCACGGCGCGCTCGAAGGGCAGAAAATCGACTGCATCCGCCGCGATAACCGTGCGTCCTTCTGCGTGATTGACGCGGACGACGTGATTCCGGAGAAGTACACGACCGCGTACCGCAGCGTCATCGTCAAGGGGCGAATCGCCATCGTGACGGACGAAAAGCAGAAGCATGACCTGTGCATCGCGCTGGCGAAGCGCTTCTATCCGGATGAATCCGCCGCCGAAGTGGAATACGCGCAGTTCGCCAGCCGCCTGTGCCTGATGGTGCTGACGCCGGAGCAAATCACGGGCAAAATGGGGCTGGAACTCATGCAGCGGAAGGAGCAGGCGCAATGAATGTCGATGATTATCAGCAGGAGGCCATGTCCCTGCTTAATCCAGCGCTGAATCCGCAGGACGTGCTGGAAAATGCGCTGATGGGGCTTTGCGGCGAGAGCGGCGAAGCGATTGATTTGCTCAAAAAGCACCGCTTTCAGGGGCATCCGCTGGATAAGGAGAAGCTGAAAAAGGAGCTTGGCGACGTCGCGTGGTACTTAGCGGAGGCGGCGCAGGGGCTGAATGTGCCGCTGAGCGAAATTTTGCAGGGGAATCTTAACAAACTGCATGGGCGCTATCCGAACGGCTTTTCGTCGGAGCGCTCCATGCACCGCGAAAACGCGGAGTAACGGGAGGAAGCATCACATGCGCAAGGGTGACGAAACGAAGCGGGAGATTCTGCGGGCGGCAGAGCAGCTTTTCTGCCAAAAGGGCTACGAAGCCGCCAGTATGCAGGAAATCGTCCGTGCGGCGGGCGTCAGCAAGGGCGGCATCTACCACCATTTCGCCAGCAAGGAAGAAATCATGACGCTGCTCAGTCACCAGCACGCGCAGAAATCGGCGGAACGTGCCGAAGCCCAATTGGCGGATGCGCCGGATGACCTTGCGCGGCTGAATCTGCTGCTGTCGGCGTGTCTGCCGATGCGCGATGAGGACGCGGCGTTCACGGCGATGCTCCTGCCGATGGCCACTTCGCCGGAAGGGCGCGCGATGGCTTTGACGTACTTGGACGCACTGTCCGACCGCTTCCACCCGCTGCTGGAACAAACGATTGCGCAGGGTGTCCAGAGCGGCACACTGTTCACGGAGATTCGCGGCGTGGCGGGCATCGTCCTGCACCTGCTGGGTGACTGCTTTTTCGATTTGGCGGGACAGCTCATGCAGGCGAAAAACGACAAGCAGCCGTGCGATTTGCCCGCCTTGGTGGATTTGCTGACACGCTATCGCCGCGCGGTTGAAGTGCTGCTCAACGCGCCGTTCGGGTCGGTCACGCTCCTGACGCTGGAAGACGTAGAAAGCATGGCGCAGCGGCTGTTGCAATAATTGAAAAAACCGCCCTCGGACAGTCGAATTTGACTGCTCCGAGGGCGTTCCTTATGCAATTAGTATCCTCTCCGCTGCCGGCGGTTCTGCGGCTTTTCGCTGTTTTGCTGCCGCTTGTCGGGGTGGCGAATCGCCTTGCGCGCGTGTGCCGGATTGTCGCCCGGACGCGTGGGACGGCGGTCGTCCCGCATATCGCGCTCCGGCGGCACAAGGCACTGCTTGCCGTAGCCAATCAGGTCTTCGCGCCCCGCAATCCGAAGCGCCTTGCGCACCAGCGGCTGATTCTGCGGATTCTTGTACTGCATCAGCGCGCGCTGCATCGCCTTTTCCTCCGGCGACCGCGCGACGAAAACGGGCTGCATGGTGCGCGGGTCAAGCCCGGTATAGAACATGCACGTCGAAAGCGTGCCGGGCGTCGGGTAGAAGTCCTGCACCTGCTCCGGGTAGAACCCCGTGTCGCGCAGGTAGCACGCCAGCTCAATCGCGGCGTTCAGGTCGCTGCCGGGGTGGCTGCTCATCAGGTAGGGGATTAAGTACTGCTTTAAGCCCAGCTGCTCGTTCACCTGCTGATACCGCGCGACGAATGCGTCGTACAGCTCGCGGCGCGGCTTGCCCATGCGGTCAAGTACATACGGGCAGACGTGTTCCGGCGCGACTTTCAGCTGCCCCGACACGTTGTATTTGCAGAACTCGCGCAGGAAGCGCGTCGGGTTCTTGTCGGACATGATGTAGTCGTAGCGCAGGCCGCTGCGGACGAACACCTTCTTCACCTTCGGCAGTTCGCGAAGCTGCTTGAGGATGGACAGAAATTCCTCGTGATCAACCTGCAAGTTCTTGCACGGCTGCGGGAACAGGCACTGCCGATGCTTGCACGCGCCGACTTTCAGCTGATTTGGACACGCGGGCTTGCGGAAATTCGCCGTCGGACCGCCGACATCGTGAATGTAGCCCTTGAAATTCGGCAGTTGGGTCAGCAGCTTTCCTTCGCGGAGGATGCTTTCGGGGCTGCGGCTCTGGATGATCCGCCCCTGATGGAACGTGATGGCACAGAAATTGCACGAGCCGAAGCATCCGCGCGTGGAGGCAATCGAGAATTCGACCTCCTGCAGCGCTGGGATGCCGCCCTCTGCCTTGTACATCGGGTGATAAGTGCGCGTGTAGGGCAGGTCGTACACCGCGTCGAGGGCTTCTCGGCTCAGCGGCAGGCACGGCTGATTCTGTATCAGATACCGATCTGTGTCCTGCTGCTGACACATGCGCTTGCCGCGAATCGGGTCCTGTTCGTCGTACTGGATGACGAACGCCTCAGCGTACTTGCGCTTGTCGGTACTGACCTCCTGATGGCTCGGCAGCTGAACGCACGTCGGGTCAGGCGTCTTGCTCATGTAGCAGATGCCGCGCATTTTCGGCAGTTCCGCCGGATTCATGCCGTCCGCCACCCAGTTTGCGCATTCGATGATGCTCGTTTCGCCCATGCCGTACATCAGCAGCGTCGCACCGGAGTCCACCAGAATGCTGTGGCGCACCTTGTCGTCCCAGTAGTCATAGTGGGAGAAACGACGGAGGCTCGCTTCCACGCCGCCGATGAGAATTGGCACATCGCGGTACGCCTGCCGGATTCGGTTGCAGTAGACGATGGTCGCACGGTCGGGGCGCATGAAGCCCTTGCCGCCGGGGGCGTAGGCATCGTCGTGGCGGCGCTTCTTTGCGACGGTATAGTGGTTGACCATGCTGTCAATCACGCCCGCGGACACCAGAAAGCCAAGCCGGGGCTTGCCGAACTGCTTGAACGCGGAAACATCCTGCCACGGCGGCAGACAGAGCATTGCCACGCGATAGCCTGCCTTCTCCAGAATGCGGCTGATAATTGCCAGCCCGAACGACGGGTGATCTACATACGCGTCGCCGCAGACATACACAAAGTCGGGCGCATCCCAGCCGCGCGCGTGGCATTCGTCCAGCGTCACGGGCAGAAAAGTCTTGTTGAGAGTATTCATGGGTCACTCGCTCCCTTATATCATACGCTTCTATTGTATAGGAAGCCGCTGAAATTGTCAAGCGCGCTTCTGCTTCGCGAAAATTCGCGGCATCGGCAGGGCAATCAGCAGCATTGCCAGCGCGACGCTCACCCAGCCGAAGCCGTGCTCATACAGCGGCAGCGCGTGACAGAGGGTGCCGAGGATGCCCAGCGGCAGGTGCAGTGTGTCCAGCGCGTACAGCACGCTGACGACGCCCGTCCCGGCGACAACAATCGGGTAGACATAGCGGTTTTTCGCCCACACGCGGTGCGTTATGCCCAGCAGAATCAGCACAATCGCAATCGGATAGATGGCGTTCAAAATCGGGATGGAAATGCTCAAAATGACCGTCAGACCCAGATTGCAAATGAGGAAGGAAAAGCCGGTGATGATGAATACCCATTTGCGGTAGCTGACGCGGGAGAAAAGGTGCGAGAAATACTGCGAGATGGAGTTAATCAGCCCGACACACGTCGTCAGGCAGGCGAGCGTGAAGATGGCGGCGAGCAGATATGCGCCGGGTTCGCCGAAGAGCTGGAAAACGATGCACCGCAGCGTCCACGCGCCGTTCTCCTGAATGTCGTACACGCCGGAGGAGCACATGCCCATGTAGCTGAGCATCATGTAGACGGCGGAGAGAATCAATCCGGCGAAAAGCCCAGCCTTGACCGTGTGACGCAGTACATCTTTGCGTTCCGTCAGCCCGAAGCTGCCCAGCGTCGTGGCAATCACTAAGCCGAAATTCAGCGCGGCAATCGTGTCCATCGTCTGGTAGCCTTCGGAGAAGCCCTTGAGGAACGGGGCGGCGCTGTATTCCGTCTGCGGCGCTGCAATGTTGACCTGCCCGCGGAACAGAAAGCTGATGAAGAGAAACACGAGCAGAATCAGCAGCGACGGCGTGAGAAAATTCCCGATGCGGCTGACGAGCTTGCCCGGTGTCATGCACAGCCACAGTGCAATCAGGAAGAACACCAGCGAATACACCACCATCCACACGCGGATGTTCGCGCTCTGCGGCAGATACGGCGCGACCGCCATCTCAAACGGCACGGATGCCGCGCGCGGAATGCCCAGCCCCGGCCCAATCGACAGGTAGATGAGGATAGTGAAAATCAGGGAGAACGTCTTTCCCGCGTGCTGTGCGAGCTGCTCCAGCCCGTCGAACCGCGCCACAACGATGACGCCCAGCACTGGCAGAATCACCGCCGTCGCGAGGAAACCCAGCATGGCGCTGACGGTGCTGCTGCTCGAATTTGCGGC